>Ga0066850_10000803_pt1 | contig 16685 bp, 19 predicted proteins | sample ETNtaG_4_FD_67282 | JGI IMG/M metagenome (GOLD analysis project Ga0066850, IMG submission 67282) | Marine microbial and viral communities from oxygen minimum zone, Eastern Pacific Ocean - ETNP201406SV67 | ecosystem: Environmental > Aquatic > Marine > Oceanic | place: Pacific Ocean: Eastern... | reverse complement strand
AGAAAAGGAAGGTTTAATTTTACTTTTAGATGCCTTAGAGGATTTAGGTGACACATATGGCATATTTGGATTTTCTGGATACGGAAGAGAGAACGTAGAATATTTCACAATTAAAGATCTTGATGAAAAATTTTCACCATCTATTCCGAAAAGAATTGATCGCATAAGCCCATTGCATGCAACTAGAATGGGGCCAGCAGTTAGGCATTGCACGCAAAAATTGTTAAAAACTGAAGAGAAATCAAAATTTATATTTTTAATTAGTGATGGTAGGCCACAAGATAGAGGATACAGTAGAGAAGGGGTTGAAAAAGAGTATGCGGTTAACGACACCAAAAAAGCTTTACTTGAAGCTAAAAATGAAGGCATTACAACCTTTTGCTTAACTGTTGATAAAGAAGGACATGATTACATGAAAAGTATGATGGAAGATTTAAGCTATGAGGTTTTGGATGACATAGCTTCTTTGCCGCTAAGAATACCTCAGTTATATAGAAATTTAACTTCTACTTGATTACTTGTTTAATATCTTCTGCCCATTTTTTTTCAACTAATACTACATCGTTAGAATCTTGAAAAACAGCATTAATTTCATTTTCTTCTAGGCTACTGAAACTTGCAGTAATTGGCTTAATCAGCAATGTGCCTTTTTCTGTATAAGTATTATTTCTTAAATATATATATGTACTATTTTTTGTTATGCCATATCTGGAAAATTCTTCTTCAGTTTCCAAACCTAAATCTAAAACATTTAATATACTGGGTTTTTTTAGTAGTTCGATAATTTTATTTACTGTCATTAAATCAGCATCCTCATCGCCTTCACAAGGTTCTTTCTCTACTATAGGATTTCCAGAAATTTCATCTATTATTAAATTACATTGTTTCCATTTGCTATTATTATTAAAAATATCTCTTCCGTAAGCAGAAAAAAGTATGCCTGATTTATATATTAAAATCTCATCAATATTTTTTGGATCAAAATCATATATCCATTCTGGCTTAGGAGGGTCCATGAGCAAATTCTTCAAGGCATTGCCATATGACGCGTTTAATGTGTGAACGGATTGCTGGTTTTCTAATTTAACAAATTGATATGATTTATCTGAACTGAAAATCCCGAAATCAATTATTATTGGATCAGCACCTTTGAATTCTAATTTAACTTTTAAAGAAGGATCTTTTAAACCAAATTGATTTAAATTTTTTGATTTTTCTTCGCTTAAAGTTCGTTGTATGAGGGGACCTTTTAAGAGATATGTAATTCCAGACCATCGAGTAGGATTGACAGGAAAAGTTCTGTTGTTCTCAACTATATTCCATGAATTGTCAGTTTTTTCAAACCTGATTTCATTTTCTTCTCCAATAAAATCTATGGAAATTATTTGATCTTCTGGTGCAGTATATAAAAATGATTTAACTACTTTTTCAGATCCTTGAGTATTATTATTGATGTTTGAATCTTTTAAGAAAAATACTGCCAAAGGAATAGAAATAGAAATAATTATAATAAGAATTAGTGAGAACTTGAAATTCATTATCTTCTTCGCCACCAAGACCATAGAGCTAAAAATATAGAAATTCCAGGCAAGAATATCCATCCGCTCCATCTAACAAAATTTCTTTCATCTTGAGTTAATACTAATTCTCTAAATACTTTAATTTTTGGTCTTATAGAAATCAACTCCACATCACTGGTTAGCCAGTTTATAGAATTAGCGAAAAGATCTTCATTTTTTGCTGAGAATAAAAATTTATTACTTGCAAAATCAGTATCACCTGAAATTATTAATTTAGAAGTTACATAATCTCCCCTTTCATTTTTTACTGGAGATTCATTTATAGCTGCTATAGATTCTACGGCAAGTATTATTGGCAATGGTCCAGCAAGCTCAGACTCACTATCAAAATTTATTGATTCATTTGAAGTCTCTTCCCAACTATTTAATGTCGTGTAAGCTATTGGCTCTGCATTAATATAGGGGGTTCCATTTTCAGTTAACGATATTTCATCTGGTCTAAGTGAAAGTCCTATAAACTTAGAGCCAGGAAAATACATTACATCAAAGTTATGAGTAATTGGGTGCTCAGGAATTTGTAGGTTGGAATCTTTAATTTGTAAAAACTCAATATTTGGAGCAACATAACTTGCTGTATCTACTAAGGTTCCTTTTCCAGCTACTACTCCCCATGGGGCAACTAAATTTGATAAACCCGGAGGTGAGTCAGGCTCCAATAAAAGCATTAAGTTCCCTCCAAGCCTAATATACTCTTTAATTAAATTTTGTTCTGAAGTTAAAATTTCATCGTCTGGATCTGCTATTATAAGAGCCGCCGGAAATGACTCTTTATTTCCGGAAAGTAATACTCTTGATAGTTCATCTGATGTTACAGAGCTAACAATATAATTATCTCTTTCTAGAGAAATTTTTGCCTGCCCGAAAGACCCTGATGCTTTATCAGTGCTTGTTATATCTCTTTCTTCATGACCAGATAAAAATAAGACAATTTTTTGCTTAATTTGATTTACAACTAGTAATGCCGATATAAGATCTTTTTCATTAAAGACATCAATTGTTTCATTAGGGTCTTTTCCTACTACATATGAAATTCTCTGGCTTTCTTTGAGTTTTAAAATTAGTACTGGAAGATCGCGCCCCGCAAGATATCTATCAACATTTAAACTGCTTGCCAAATTAGGATCTAGGTCAGGATCCACATGTTTGTATGTTAGGTTGTATTTGTTCGAATTTTTCGAAAATTCGCTAAGTAAATCTTCAGTTCGATTTATTGATAGTTTGTCTTGACTAGAATCAGATCTTAGGAAAATAAAAATCTCTAAATCCTCTTTTATGTTTTCTATTGCATTTATTGCTTGGCTTGATAGTTGATATTCTTTTGAGGCTGTAAGATCAGACCTAAACCATGATGGGGAAGATCCTCTATCATTGAGTATATAAATAACTGAATTTGTAGCTATTAGAATAAATATAGTAGCTATTAGAATAAATATTGTGTTGGCCCCATAAGCACCTTTTGAAGAAAAAATAGCTCTTTTTATGCTACTTATGTTAATTATCAGGGATAGTATAAATGCAAGTATACCTATAGATAAAACTAAGAAACCTGAAAATTGAATCCCTCTCAGAAAAATAATAATTATTAGTCCTAAAATTGTGGCAAGTACACCAAAAGCTAAAGATATATATTGAATTGAATATGAGTAATCTTTTATTAGGCTAATAATTTTTTTTGATTCGCTATTAATTTCTCCTCTGTCATTTTTCATTTCCACCTCCTAGTCTCCAATATAAGAATCGTGGATAATAAAAATATAATTGATATTGATATATAAAATACAATGTCATATATAGAAACTATTCCTCTTGCAAAATCGGCAAAATGTCCTTTTTCTGCTATCCCAAAACTACTCGTATCAAACACAGAGAAAGAACCTCCTAGTTGCAGTTCATTTAAAATGGTTCCTAAAACCCCTGAGACTCTTTCTGAAACGAAGTCAATAAATGTAAGAAGAGTTAGTATTCCAGATCCAACTACTAATGAAACTAGCTGGTTTGAACTCAAGGATGATGCGAAAATTCCTATTGATAGTGTTGAGCAGCTATATAAAATTAGACCTAGGTAGCCTGTAAAAATTGGACCTAAATCAGGCACCCCGAAAATGAATAATATTATTGGATAAAAAAATGTACCTGCAAGCATAAACAGCACTATTGCGAAAGATGCAAAGAATTTTCCGATAACTATTTCATGTTCCTTTAATGGAGAAGTCATTAAAAGTTCCATAGTACCTAGCTTTTGTTCTTCTGCAATAAGTCGCATGGTTAGGGCAGGGGATAAGAAAATCAAAAAGAAGACAGCTCCAGCCAAAAACCCTCTGATGCTAGCCTCAGAAAAAGCATCAGATACAGAAGCTATGAAGAAAAATCCTGTTACAGTAAAGAAAGATGCCGCTACAATATATGCCATAGGTGATTTGATGTAACTTAGAAGCTCTTTTTTGAATATTGTATATATATTATTCATTTTACTCTGAGGTTAGTTGTAAAAATATTTCTTCAAGAGTTAGAGGTAAAGAATTCAATTTATGGAGCCCAATGCCATTGTCTACTATTAACTTTGCAATTTTTTCTTCTGCTCCGTCATTTGAAGATGTTTCAATAATATAATCTTTATATTCGCTATTATTATCAAATTTACTTCTTACATCCACAACATAACTCTCGCCTCTAAGCAGTTTAATAAAATTAACATCATTATTCTCTGTAATAGAAACCTCACATACCTGAGTGGATTGAAGTCTTTTAGATAGATTATTTGGGGTATCGTCAGCAACAATTTTTCCATCATGAATAACCAAAACTCTTTTGCAAATAGTTGTTACTTCTGGAAGAATATGGGAACTAAGTATCAGTGTGTGCTCTCCTCCAAGACTTTGTATCAACTTTCTTGTTTCCACAACCTGCACTGGATCTATCCCAATTGTAGGTTCGTCCATGATTAAAATTTTAGGTTTATGGATTATAGATTGAGCTATTCCAGTTCTTTGTCTGTATCCTTTTGAGAGTTTTCCAATTATAACATCCCTATAAGTTTCTAATCCTGTGATATCAATTACTTCGTCAGCTCTTTTTGAAATTCCCTTCTTCATTCCTCTTATAGAAGCCATAAAATGTAAATATTCCTTTACTGTCATATCTAGATATAAGGGAACATTTTCTGGGAGATAGCCAATTTGCTTTCTTGCCTCAAAGGATTTATCGACAATATCATAGCCTCCAACAGACACTTTTCCATTTGTAGGAGGGGTGTATCCTGTCATAACCTTCATGGTAGTAGATTTACCTGCTCCATTTGGCCCAAGTAATCCAACCGTTTCACCTTTTTCTATAGAAAATGAAATGTCTAATACAGCAGGATAATCTCCATAATATTTAGACATATTTGAAATCTTAATCATTTTAATTAATATTGTGTGTTTGAACTACTAAATGGAAATGATAGCCAATTAAATTGTTATATTCAACAATAGTTGAATTGTTTTGATAAAATAATCTTAATTATGACATTAGATTCACTAAAAAATATATATATGGATAACGCAGCGACTACTTCTATGCGTAAAGAGGTCTTAGATGAAATGATTCCATATTTTTCTGAAAACTATGGTAATCCTTCTAGTCTTTATAGTATTGCTCAGGTTGCAAGAGATGCTGTAGACGAATCTAGAGAGAATGTGGCAAAGATACTAAATTGTAAACCTAGCGAAATAATATTTACTAGTGGTGGAACTGAATCGGATAATATGGCCATTATAGGAGTTGCTAAAGCTTTAAAAGATACTGGAAATCACTTAATAACAACTAAGATTGAGCATCATGCTGTAATTCACGCAATGGAAGAGCTTGAGTCGATTGGTTTTGAAGTTTCTTATTTAAATGTTGATAAAGATGGATTTATTAATTTAGAAGAGCTTGAGTCCAAAATAAAAAACAATACTTCTCTAATTTCAATTATGTTGGCTAATAATGAGACAGGATCAATTCAGGATTTATCTAAAATAAGTGAAATTGTTAGAAATAAATCTAAATCTTTACAAAGAGAAATTTATATTCATACTGATGCAGTTCAGGCTGCTGGTAAATTGGATTTAGATGTAGGTGGATTAGGAGTAGACTTAATGAGTCTTTCAGGCCACAAAATTAAAGGCCCTAAAGGTGTTGGTTGTTTATATATAAAAAGAGGAATACCTATTACTCCAATAATTCTTGGGGGAGGCCAAGAACGCCAGAGAAGATCGGGAACTGAGAATGTTCCTGGTATTGTTGGTTTTTCTAAAGCTCTTAAGCTTGCCAACGAAGAAAAAAATAATTTTAATGCTCACTGTAAGGAATTAACTGGAGAACTAAGGTTGAAGTTAAAAAATTTAGAATACGAACATACTATTGTTACTCCAAATGAAAATGCTCTATCAAGTATCTTGAACGTTTGCTTCAAAGGCTTTGAGGGTGAACCCATTCTTATTGGTTTAGATATGGCAGGAATTTTTGCTTCAAGTGGTAGTGCATGTAGTTCCGCTTCTTTAGAGCCTTCTCATGTCTTAGTTAGTATGGGGATTGATCCTAAGCTAGCTGTTGGGTCTATAAGATTTAGTTTTTCTAATGAAAATACTTCTGAAGAAGTAGGATTTTTAGTTAATTCATTAGAAAGTGTTTTATCTGAACTATCTATATTGGCTCAAACATAACTATGAGTTCATTTTCAAATAGATCATTAGCGCTAATAGCAATTATTTCAGTATTGTCATCTGTTGTAATTACTTCATTGTTAATATTTAACCCATTTGAAAATTATGATCCGTTATATGTATCTGGAAAAACTTTATATATCAAATCATACGAACCTTTAATTGTTGAAGAGTACAGATACTTAGGTTTAGATAATTCACAAAAACTATTGAGCGCACCAGAAGGTAAAAGTTTAGTGATACTAAATATTGAAATAACAAATGCAGCTTCATCTGAAATAAGAATGATTTCTAATGAAAATTCGAGTGAATTCATATCAAAAGATGGGTTTACTTATATGCCCACAGATCCTTCTTCAATTAGCAAAGATAGCATGAGCAATAATAAGGATTTGCCTTATCCTATTTGGGGGTCTTTTACTTTAAATAACATGGAAATGACCGAAGGCTTCTTATTATTTGTAGTTAAAGACACATTTAGGCCAGATAAATTTGCTTGGATTGCATCAGACAGAGTCCTAATTTCTTTTGATTAGAAAAATATTACCCTATAAAAAGTGGACCAAACACCAAAGCTACTATTGTCATTAATTTAAGTAGTATATTTATAGATGGTCCAGAGGTGTCCTTGAAAGGATCTCCAACTGTATCTCCTGATACAGCTGCTTTATGGGCATCTGAACCTTTTCCTCCATGATTGCCTAATTCAACATATTTTTTTGCATTATCCCAAGCACCTCCAGAGTTTGCCATAAAAATAGCTAGAAGGAATCCTGATACTATTGATCCGGCCAACATACCTCCAAGAGCTTCAGCCTTTAAGATAAGCCCAACAAGTATAGGAGAAATAATTGCCAAAATACTAGGAAGTATCATGGCTTTTAGAGATCCAGTAGTACTAATTGCAACTGCTCTTGCTGCATCTGGTTTTACTCCCTTTTTACCTTCTTTAAGACCTTTTATTTCTCTGAATTGCCTCCTGACCTCTTCAATCATCGCCCCAGCAGCAGTCCCTACTGCCTGCATTGTCATTCCAGAAAACAAGAAAGGAAGCAACGAACCTATAAGAACCCCGCTTAAAACTTTTGGGTCCATAATATTTATAGTGGTAACGCCTGCAGCATCGGTTAAGCCTGTTACTTGTCCGTATGCAGCTAAAAGTGCTAATGCGGTCAAAATTGCAGACCCAATTGCAAATCCTTTTCCTGTGGCGGCGGTTGTATTTCCTAAAGCATCTAAAGCATCAGTTCTTTCTCTTACTTCAGGTTTTAAGCCAGCTTGCTCTGCTAGTCCTCCGGCGTTATCAGCAACTGGCCCATAGGCATCAGTAGATAAAGTTATTCCCAATGTAGAGAGCATTCCTACTGCTGCTAATCCAACCCCATAAAGTCCAGCAAGATTAAATGCAATTAATATTCCGACCACGATAGATAAGGCCGGTATAGCTGTGCTGTATAGCCCTACAGATATTCCTGCAATAATGTTCGACGGATGGCCTGTTAAGGATTGTTTTGATATCCACTTAACAGGGAAGTATTCGTAAGAAGTAAAATACTCAGTTGCTGTACCTATAACTTGTCCTACAGCAAGTCCAGTTAAGACTACAAAAAACAGTGATAAAGGTAGGGGATCATTGAATAATAATGAGTTTGCTAAATATATTCCTGCAAGCGCAAGAATAGCAGCTCCAAAAATACCTATTCTAAATGACCACAACAATGAATTCATTGATGCATCAGGTTTGGTTCTAACTAAAAATGTGCCAATAATTGAAGCTATAATTCCTATTGCGCTAATAACTAAAGGTAGCATTACTAGAGAGGCAGTAGATACATTATCCACACCAACTAATATGGCCAAAGATATTGTTGCAATCAAAGATCCTGCATATGATTCAAATAAATCTGCGCCCATACCTGCTACATCTCCAACATTATCTCCAACATTATCTGCTATCGTTGCAGGGTTTCTAGGGTCATCTTCTGGTATACCCGCTTCAACTTTTCCTACTAAATCTGCTCCTACGTCAGCAGCCTTCGTATAAATCCCTCCTCCCACTCTAGCAAATAATGCGATAGATGAGGCACCAAAACCAAATCCAGCAATTATATTAGTAGCAGATGCGGTTCCAGCTATCTGGTCAAAAATAACCCATAATAAGGTTACTCCTAATAGACCAACTCCTACTACTGTAAGGCCCATTACGCTTCCAGTGTTAAATGCAACTCTTAAAGCTTGATTAAGCCCTCCTTCAGCAGCCTCTGCTGTCCTAGAATTTCCTCTTACAGCAATATTCATGCCAACTATTCCTGCTATTGAAGATCCTATTGCTCCAGCTAAATAAGATATAGCTGTCCATGGTCCAGAATTTCCTTTAAATCCATCTACATTAAAAATATTTAAGTCAACTACAAGCCAAAGAATTGCAAACATAACTACTACAAAAAATGAAAGAATTGTATATTCCTTTTTAAGGAAAGCGTAGGAGCCCTCTTGGATAAGTCCAGCTATTTCAGCAAGTTCTTTATTTTCAACTTTTCTTTTAACAACACTCCAGAAAAAATAAGCAGCTGATAGCAATGCTATTCCGGCTGATATTAATACAATTAAAACTAAATTATCCATGATTTTTCCTCACTTTTTTTTATTTAATTCTTCCTTCAAAGAATTAATACTTCTTTCTAGTTCTTTTCTTTCTAAGGCAATTGTAATGTCTCCCCGCGTTCTTTCCACTACACTTCTTAATTGATCTGTTGTTCTTCTTAGGCCCGCTGTTACGCCTTCAGGAAAATCAACTGATTCTAAAACATCTACAACTTCATTCATTACCTTTAAATATTTTTCAGATTCCAAAACTTCATTATCTCTAATTTTATCTAAAGCTGACCTTCTTAATTCACTTGCTGCTTCAGCCATCCCTTTTAACAAAGAGCTAGGAGAAAAGCTATCAATATATTTAGAAGGGATAGATTTATTTGATGTAAAAGATATGAAAAATATGGCCTCGCATAGCTCCTTCTCTCCATCCAACATAAAAGTGGAATTCATATCTGAAGAATGTTTAATTATTTTTGGCTTAACAGATTTTAATTTTTTTACGCCTTCATCAATTAATTTTTGAGACTCTTTATATTCTCCTCTGTGAGCTGCTCTTATAGACCTAGATGAAATACCAATTATCTCTCTAGATATTTTTAATCCTATTTCTCTAGATTCATGAATTTTTTTGAACATTAAATTACTTGATTTAGTAACTTTTTTTATTGAGGCTAATGATTTATTTTCCATATTTTTCCATTATTTTTTTTAGATCCAGCACTTCCTTTTTAGGGTTATTTGCCAAAGTTACAGCACTCGATATGCATAGTGAATCAGCTCCTGACTCAAGTACGCTATATGCTCTTTCTTTGTTTATTCCACCTATCCCGACGATAGGCAATTTAAATTTAGAGTCCTTAAGATCTTTTATAACATTTATTGACGAAGGTATTGTATCTTTTTTAGTGATTGTTTCAAACAAACTTCCTATGGCTACATAATCGAGATGAAGCTTACTAGATATTAATGCTTCTTCTGTTGTTGCATTTGAGTTGCCTATTATAAAGTTATCTCCGAATATATTTCTACACTCATTTACACTCATATCATTTCTCCCTAAATGAATGCCATCTGGTTTAGTTTGAATAGCCACATCAACCCTGTCATTTATTATAAAAGTTTTATTGCTAGAGTCGCACAATTTTTTAATTAAATTTGCCTGATCAATTACTTCCTTGTTATCAGAAGTCTTATTCCTTAATTGAATGGTATCTACGCCTGCATCTATAATATCTTTTGTAAGGCGGCATAGATCAGATTTTCCTATATTGTTAGGATCAATAATTATATATAAACCTAAATTTTTCATAGCATCATGTTGCTTATAGGACTAAAAGATTTTCTATGTATTTTACTAATACCGTTAGAATTAATAGATTCAATATGAGCCTTAGATCCATACCCTTTATTATCTTGAAAATAATAATCCGGATACAAATTAGCATAAATTCTAGACATCATATGGTCTCTGGCAACTTTTGCAATAATTGATGCGGCAGCAACTGAAACTGATATTGCGTCAGCTTTATTAAAGCCAATATTATATTCTTTAATATCTAAATTTATAGCATCTATTAAAATAATATCTATTTTTGTTTTTAATTTATTTACTGATCTTTTCATGGATAGCTTTGTGGCCTCCACAATTCCATGATTATCTATTTCTTTATGAGTTGCTATTCCAATTGAAAAAATAGAATCTGAATAAATAATTTTTTGAAATTTATTTAATCTTTCTTTTCCAGATAATTTTTTGCTGTCGTTAAACTTTTCAGGATTACCCAATAATAAATTTTTATCAAGTTTTACAGATGCTGAAACCACTGGGCCTGCAATTGTGCCCCTCCCCACTTCATCAATCCCGATAATATTATTTATTCCTCTGTCTAAAATTTTTTCTTCGATAATAGAATTTGGAAAATCAGGAATTTCTAGAGTTGAAATATATTTTTTAATATTCTCTATGATGATAATTTAACAGCTTGGGTTGATATACTTTGATTAGAAGATTTATCAAATTCTATAAATCCTCCCCCCAGGACCATATTTTCTTTATAGAAGACTAGGGCTTGCCCAGGTGTTATTGCTCTCTGAGGATCATCAAAAATAAATTTTGCATCCCCATTTTCTAAGTGAACTAGGCTACCTGAAGCAGGGAAGCTTTTATACCTAATTTTGGCTTCCAATTTAATATCATCTGATGGTTTTTCTCCAGAAATAAAATTAACTGAAGACATAAGCACATTGTTTTTCATAAGTTCTTTAGAGGGGCCTACTTCAACATTGTTATTATCAGTATATATGTTAGTTACAAAAAGTGGTTTTCCATCACTTTCAATCCCTAAGCCCTTTCTTTGCCCTATAGTAAAGTTGTGAATTCCATCATGTTTACCAAGTATCTTTCCAGAAGAATTTATAATACTTCCTTCTGTTTTCTTAACTTTTTTATCGATATATTTTTTATAATCTCTATCTGGGATAAAGCATATATCTTGAGAGTCAGGCTTATCAGCATTAATTAATCCAAATTCTGTCGCTATTTCTCTTATTTTTGTTTTCGGATAAATTCCAATTGGAAGTTTTAGTTTTTTTAGAATTTTTTGATTTAAATTAAAGAGGACGTAGCTTTGATCTTTAGTTTCATCCTCGCCTTTTATGAGCTCAAATTTATCATTATTTTTTAAAATAGTTGCGTAATGACCGGTTGCAATATAGTCAGCTTTGAGAAATTCAGCTCTTTTAAGGAGGAAATCGAATTTAAGTCTGTCATTACAAGCTAAGCATGGAAAAGGAGTCCTTCCCTTTTGATATTCAGATACAAAATAATTAATTACGTGTTCGTTAAATTCCTTTTCAAAGTTTAGGAAGTAATGTTTTGCTCCTATTTGCCTACAAACAGATCTCGCATCTTCTACATCATCTAGGGAGCAGCAGCTTTTATTCAGCTTAGAAGCGGTGTTGTCTTCATATGGAAATAGGCGCATAGTTACACCAATAACATTAAATCCTTGCTTATGGAGTAATACAGCAGCAACAGAGGAATCAACTCCTCCACTCATTGCTACAACAACAGTTTTATTATTATTTGAGTCAGACATTTTATACAATCTTAATTAATATACACGAAAGGTTTATAATTTATATATATGGGTAAGTCAATCTTATTAGAAAATAATGCAAGAAAAATTGCAGATATAGCTTCAGAAAACTTAGGAGAAGAGATAATTTTGCTAGATACTAGCGAGATTTCAATTTTTTCTGACTATTCTATTTTGGTAACAGGCCAAACAGATAGACACCTTGAAAATTTAGCTCAAAAAATAATGAGAGCTATGAAAAAAGATGGCAAAAAAATTCACCATAAAGAAGGTACTGGAAAAACAGGATGGATATTACTTGATTTTTTTGGGCTTAGCGTTCATATTCTCTCAAAAAGAAGTAGAGAAAATTACGACTTAGAAGATTTATGGTCTAGCGCAAAAGAAATTATTAGGCTCCAATAAAATTATTCAATCCAATTATCTATAGATCTTGTGTATCTAATTATTTCATCATCATTAAAATAAAGCGCTATTTCTCTTTCGGCATCTTCACTATTTGCAGACCCATGAATAATATTTTTTTCAACGGTCAGGCCAAAATCACCTCTTATTGTTCCTGGTGCAGATTCTAATGGGTTTGTGGATCCCATTATAGTTCTTGTTTTTTGAATTGCATCTGGCCCAGATATTACCATTGCTACTACTGGAGATGAGGTAATGAATTCTATTAGGCTACCAAAAAAAGGCTTTTCTTTGTGTTCTTGGTAATGTTTCCCTGCCAGATCATTGTCTATTTGAATGAGCTTTAGGCCAGAAATTTTTAGACCAGTTGATTCAAGCCTAGAAATTACACCTCCTACTACACCTCGATTGACTCCATCAGGCTTTACTAAAACTAAAGTTGATTCAGTTCCCATTACATCTCCTACTTTTTCTTTGTTATATTTGGTGACCTTGAATAAATTGGAGTTAAATCAGAATATTTTTTTAAATCATTTTCTGACTTTAACCTTTTTATTAATCTTAAAATATCTTTAGGCTCCCTATGACTTCGATCAGCATATTTGAAACTAGAAATTTTTTCAAAAATTGTTGATAAATTTTCTCCACAAAAAAATGTATTCTTTTCAAAGGTTTTATCGATATCATTTACATTTACGATTCCATCCGGATTTTTATTTCCTATATTCTTGATATCTTTCCAGCAGTAAGCGTCAAATCCGGCTGGCACTAGAGATACTAAATTATCTTTGTAATTTGAATCTCTGTAATTTTCTAACTCAATTTCAAATGTAGGTATTCCTAAAGTTTTAATCTTATTGGCTTTTGCAAGCCCTAGTGCCATGCTTACCCCTACTCTTATAGAGCTAAAACCACCCGGCCCTATAGCAACCGCAATACAATCAAGGTCATGGTGAGATAAATGGGTCTTAGAAAATCCGTTATTAATTGAATCTATTAATTCAATACTATGATTGTTTTTTGAAACCCAACATTTTTCATACATTATGTTATCTCCTGAAAATATAGATACGGATACATTTTTCGTAGATGTGTCTATTGCTAAAATATTTTTCATTTTTTAATGTTGCTCAGAACCTGTTTATTGCAAGAATTTATAGATATCTTTCTTTTGTTCTCGTCATCTGTATGCTCAAGATTAATTTCTATGTCTGGGTTAGGTAGATATTTTTCTCCTATTTCTGGCCATTCAATAATTAAGTTACCATCCTCTAAATATTCTTCAAGAGCTAGGTCAAATATTTCTTCAGAATTATTAAGTCTAAAAAAATCGCAATGATTTATGGATATATCTCCAAAATAGGATGTCACGAGTATGAAAGTAGGGCTTTTAGCTGGCTGTGTGCAATTATAATAACTTGTTATCCCTTTAACTAAAGTTGTTTTTCCAGCGCCTAGAGGCCCTTTTAAATAGGCAATTTTGCCAACTCCAATAAAAGGAGCTAGCTTAATTCCTATCTCTAAAGTTTCTTCTGGAGTAGTAGTTACTATTTCTGCTGTAAAATTATTCAAAGTGTCTCCATACATTAAAATTTGGCGTATATTTGTTGCCTTTCAAATTATATTCAATTTGATTCGAATTAATTTCCTTAACTTCTCCTATAATAATTATTTCATCTAATAAGTCTTTTGGTAAATCATTAAATGTAAATAAGAGCTCGAAGTCTTCTCCACCATTAATAGCTATGTCATGATAATTATCAGGAAACATATTTTTTAATTCGCCAGAAACCGGTATGTTCTCAATTTTTATTAATGCAGAGACTTTACTAGAATCACAAAGATTTATTAAATCATTGTGTAACCCATCACTTATATCCATACAGCAATTTATTCCATTCTTTGATAATAAAACTCCTGTTTTAATTTTCGGAGCAGGCCTTAAGTGGAAGCTTGAAAAAATATTTTCTTTAATACCATCTTTAATCAATTTCAATCCAGCAGCCGAATTTCCTAATGTTCCTGTTACAGCAATTTTTTCTCCTGGCTTAGCTGACGATCTAGTCATAAAATTATTACCGTGAATTTCACCTATTGATGATATTGAAATAAATATTTTTTCTGAAAGTATAATATCTCCCCCCACAACCTTCCCACCATTATTATCGCAAGCAGATTTTATTCCTTTTGCGATTTTTTTTACATCATCATTTGTAAAATTTTTTGGGAATCCGCAAGAAACAGTAAAAAATTTTGGCTCTCCGCCCATAGAGGCAATATCGCTTTGATTGATTGCTATGCTTTTCCATCCAACATCTTCAAGGGAAAAATAATTTAAGTCGAAATGAACTCCTTCAATAATAGAGTCTGAACAAACGATTTGATCGCCTAATCCTGAAACTATTGCCGCATCGTCACCTATTCCAATTTTAATGTTATTATCTTCTTTAAGATTAAGTGTTTCTTTTATTATTTTTATGAATTCTTTTTCTTTATTCATTTATTAAACTATGAGTTATATATTAGAATTTAATTTAATTATACTTAAATAGGAGATAAAAATGCCTACAATTGAAGTTAAATGGTTTGAGGGAAGATCTGTAGAACAAAAAGCAAAGCTAGCTAAAGCTATAACCGATGCAGTAGTTGAGATTGGGAAAACAACACCAGATGCAACACATATTATTTATCACGATATTAAGAAATCTGACTGGGCTCAGTCAGGAAAATTAGTATCAGAATCTAAATAATGAACGAAACCCCATATAAAGGTCTCAGCATGATCATTATGACAACTTTGGTTTCATTAGCCCTGCTAATTTATATAGGAGCTGATTATTCAGAAAATAGAATTAAAAACAGAGTTAGCCAGAATAATTCGACTGATGTGTGGTGGGAGAGGAGCTTTATATTAGTATGTCCACTTCATTAATCAAGAGAATAGATGAAAAATATCAGTTGCGACATTTTGCGTGGGTAATAGTAATAATCGCATCTATCATTCAAATGGTGGGAAGCACCATCAGGAATGTATTTGGAGTGATGGTAGATCCAATGTCTCAAACTTTTGGGTGGTCTCAAGGACAAATAGGTTTAGGGTACGCAATTGCAGCTTTATGCACAGCCCTATTTAGTCCTATTGCAGGAATAATAGGAGATTTAATAGGAGCTAGAAAAGCCATGGCTATTGGGACAGTACTTTTCCTTATAGGTATGATTTGGACCGCTTCTGCTTCTTCAATAATTGAATTTTATATTTCATATGGAATTGTATTAGGAATCGCTCAATCAATATATCTAGTTCCAATAGTTCCGGCAGTTATTAGTTGGTTTAAAAGGGGAACAGGAATAGGCACAGGAGCCATGATGGTCGCATGGAGTATAGGGCCAGCACTTTCAATCCAAGCTTTGGCTATATGTTTTGAATATTTTGGATGGCAAAATACTTTTCTAATATTTGGAATAGTAGGTTCTTTGGTAATCGCAATATGCCTTTTGTTCTTTTATGATTCTCCAGAAAAGAAATCTATTCTTCCTTATGGTTGGCTAAGCACTGATGATAAATCAGAAATGAAAGGGATTTTGTGGAATGCTAAGCATCAGAAATTAATTTATAAAACTGATAGCTTTTGGCACCTAATAAATATTCATTTTTGGGGCTGTGTTGGGCACTCTGTAGTTTTAGTTGCAGCTATACCAATGGCAGTTAACCAAGGCATAAGTTTAGTGACTGCTTCTGGTGTGCTTAGCATTATTGCTATTTCAAGTATTGTATCCCGATTTGCAGCACCTATAATCGGTGATAAATATGGCAGCAAACCGATAATTTTTCTTTCATTTTTAGGCCAAGGGTTATCAGTTTTACTTCTTTTAAATGCAACTACAGTTTTTGATTTTTATTTATTTGCTATTCTGTTTGGCCTTCCTTATGGAGGCGAGGGCACAGTAGTGCCTATTATTAATAAGCAGTATTATGGCCGATTTCCCATGGGCACAACTTATGGCTGGCAACTTTTTGGTGCAGGAATAGGAATGGCTATTGGTGGTGTAATACCTGGTGTGGTATTTGATATAACAGGGGGCTATGTTTTTGCAATTTGGGTCTCTGCCATATCAAGTCTTTGGGGTGCCATATTGGTATTAATGTTAAACAACACAAACAGAATGATTGTTAAATACTCTACATAATATAAATTTCTAGATATAATTCTTCAGCGTGGCCCGCTAGCTCAATGGTAGAGCAATTGACTCTTAATCAATAGGTTCTCGGTTCGAGCCCGAGGCGGGTCACCAACCTAACTCCAACCTAAATGTTT
>Ga0066850_10000801_pt1 | contig 16701 bp, 13 predicted proteins | sample ETNtaG_4_FD_67282 | JGI IMG/M metagenome (GOLD analysis project Ga0066850, IMG submission 67282) | Marine microbial and viral communities from oxygen minimum zone, Eastern Pacific Ocean - ETNP201406SV67 | ecosystem: Environmental > Aquatic > Marine > Oceanic | place: Pacific Ocean: Eastern... | reverse complement strand
CGGCTCGTCACAGACCACGCAGAACCTTTCGGACGGTTCGACCCGGGTGTCCTTCTCAGACGGACGCGTGGCGACCATGAACCCGGACGGCAGCCGGACGCTGGTCGATGCCGACGGCAACACGTTCACCGAGGAACTCAACTCCGACGGCTCGATCACCCGGACCCGACCGGACGGCTCCTCGATGACGCAGAGTCCGGACGGCAGTTTCGTACTCACGACGGCCGACGGGGAGACCCGCGAGGCGAAGCGAAACGATGACGGCGAACTCGAGGTCGAGTTCGACGGCGGTCAGGTCACGCTCGCCGCCGACGGGTCCGGAACCGTGGTCACCGACGACGGGACCACCGTCGAGATCGGGGTGGAGGCCGACGGGTCGACTGTTGCCGTTGTCGACGACGGCGAGGAGGCCTCGTGGGAGCCCACCGGTGACACAACCCTGACGACGGCCGACGGCGAAACGTCCACACGTTCGGTCAACGCCGATGGCAGCATCGTGACCACCGACGAGGAGGGCAGCGAGATCGTGTGGAGCCCGGACGAGGACCTCGACGCGGGTGGAGAGGCCACATCCACGGCAGCGGTCGTGGACGAGGCGGCCTCGGAACTGCTCGAAAGCGTCGGCATCGAGGAGATCACCTCCGAGGGCGGCTTCAGCACGGCACAGGCATCCGGCGTCAGCGCGGCGATCGACGCCATGACGGCCCAGTTGGCCGCAGCCCAGGCGACCGAGGACCTGAGGGGCCAGGCCACCGTGAGCAGCGCAGTGTTCGAGCTGGTACTCGACCTGGAGGCGGCGTCATTGGAGGCAACAGAAAACGAAGACACGGTCGGCGCACTCGTCATCAACTCGCTGATGGAGGATGCGTTGGCGGTGTTGGACGGCTAGCAGAGGAGCGGGCAGATGCAGAGCATGCGACGACGACTGGGCGGTGGCCTCGTGGCGCTGGCGTTGATCGCCGGGGCCTGTGGTGGCGGAGGAGGCGACGACGTGGTCAAGACCACGACGACCGTCGCGCCGACCACCACCGAGGCGCCCACCACCACCGAGGCGCCCACCACCACCGAGGCGCCCACCACCACCGAGGCGCCCACCACCACCGTCGTCGAGACGACGACTTCGGTCAACGACGAGGGGCAGACGGTTCTCGACGGGGGAGCGGTCGCCGACTGCGTCATCGAGCCGCTGGCCGACTGTGCCGGAGCCCAGATGAAGTTCACGAACCTGGCCGGCGCACAGTTGGCGGGGGCGAACCTCTACAGGGCCCGCCTGGACGCCTCGGACCTGACCGGCGCCAACCTGATGGGGGCGAGCCTCTTCTACGCCGGCCTCACCGGAGCCGTGATGACGGCGGCCAACCTCCGTGGTGCCAGCCTGATCAACGCCGACCTGACGGGCGTCGACCTCTCGAGCGCCGTGCTGGTCAGCGTCGACCTGACCGAGGCCAGCCTGATCAACGCCAACCTCACCGGCGCCGACCTGACCAACGCCATCCTCGTCAACGCCGACCTCACGGGCACGGTCCTCGAAGGGGCGGTCTTATGCAACACCGTGATGGTCTCGGGAATGATCTCCAACGATTCCTGCTCGACTAGCAGTTCGGAGTCGGACGAAGAGACCGAGGAGACCGAGGAGTAGCGCACCGGGGCGTCATCGACGAAGGTGCCCCCGGGACAAGATTTCTCCGGCTCGGGGTGCGCGCCCGTGGTGGTTGTCGCAGGGTGCCCCTACCCTCGGTGGTGCCGCTCGGAGTCGGCGGTTGACGACTCCTCCCGCCCCGGCCGGACCGGGACCGCCCAGCGGTTCCCGCACGGCCGATTCGTCCGGGAGGATCCGTGCTCGCAACCGTCCATGCCGCCACCCTGCTCGGGGTCCGTGGCCATCCCGTCCGTGTCGAGGTCCATGTCGACAACGGCCTGCCCGCGTTCAACGTCGTCGGCCTGCCCGACGCCTCGTGCAAGGAGGCCCGTGACCGGGTCCGGGCAGCACTCGTCTCGAGCGGACTGGCCTGGCCTTCTCGCCGCATCACAGTCAACCTGGCACCCACCGGCGTCCCGAAGGCGGGGGCCGTCCTTGACCTCCCCATGGCCGTCGGCCTCCTCGTGGCCTGCGGCGCGGTCGAGCCTGACTCGATCGAGGGCATCGCCTTCCTGGGTGAGCTCGGCCTCGACGGCTCATTGCGTCCGATCCCCGGTGCGCTGCCGCTGGTCGACGCTGTCGAGGTCGGCGTCGTGGTTGTGGCCCCCGGCAACGTGGTCGAGGCACGGCTCGTCACCCCGACGGTGGTCCACACCGTTGCTGACCTCCGCGGCCTCGTTCTCGCCCTCCGCGGTGATGAGCCATGGCCCGAGGCCGGATCGCCCACGCCGGAGGCCTACACCTTCGAGGAACCCGACCTTGCCGATGTCCGGGGCCAGCGCATGGCCCGCTTCGCCATCGAGGTTGCGGCTGCCGGAGCCCACCACCTCCTCCTGATCGGTCCGCCGGGAGCCGGCAAGAGCATGCTGGCACGACGTCTGCCGGGGCTGCTCCCCGACCTGACCGGCGACCAGGCGCTCGAGGTGTCCCGTATCCGTTCGGCGGCCGGCGAGGCGTTGCCGACGGGGGGCCTGTTCCGGCGTCCGCCCTGGCGGTCCCCCCACCATGGGGCCTCGGCGGCGGCTCTTGTCGGTGGGGGGAGCGCTGCGATGCGTCCGGGCGAGATCAGCCTGGCGCACGGCGGGGTTCTGTTCCTCGACGAGTTGGGCGAGTTCGCCCCGAAGGTGCTCGATGCCCTTCGCCAACCACTCGAGGACGGCACAGTACAGATCAGCAGGGTTGCGGGCAGTGCCGACTATCCGGCACGGGTCCTTCTCGTGGCGGCCATGAACCCCTGTCCCTGTGGAGGGTCGGGTGCACCCGGTGGCTGTCGCTGTCCGGAGCACGTCCGGCTCAAGTACCTCCGGCGGGTGTCAGGGCCCCTGCTCGACCGGTTCGACCTGCGCATCGACGTCGACCGGCCGGAGCCCGTCGAGCTCCTCGACGGGAGCGACGGAGAACCTTCGTCTACCGTTGCCGCGCGGGTTGCGGAGGCCCGGGAGCTTGCCCGCTCGCGGGGCGTGGCCGCAAACGTCGAACTGGACGCACCGGCACTTGCAACGGCCGCGCCCCTGTCCCACGAGGCGACGCGCCTCCTGGAGGCAACGCTGCATGCGGGCCGGCTGAGCGCCCGCGGCCTGCATCGGGTCCGCACCGTTGCGCTCACCATTGCCGACCTCACAGGTCGGGAGGGCCCGATCGGCCCCGACCTCATCGACACGGCCCTCGGGCTCCGCATCGACCCGTTTCGCCCTGCCGGGCATGGCATCCACTGACGGCGTCGTGGCCTCCATGTCCGAGCTTCCCGATGCGGCCTGGCTGACCTCCCTCCTCGGCCTGCCGGCGATGGGACCGCGCCGCCTGGGTGCCCTGCTGGACGGCCGGTCGCCGCCAGAGGCCTGGACGGCTGTGCGATCCGGAAGGCCCCTCCCCGAGGTGGCCGACGTTGTGGGTGGTCGGGTGGGAGCGCTCTTCGCCGAATGGGCGAAGGCGGCAGGCGACATCGATCCCGCGGTCGTCTGGGCGGCCACCCGGGCGGCGGGGGTCGAGGTGGTCACCCTCGGCGATGCTGCCTACCCCCGGTGCCTGCTTACCGATCCCGAGCCGGCGCCCGTGCTGTTCGCCCTCGGGCGCCTGGATGCGGTTGCCGTTCCATCCCGTGTGGCCATCGTCGGTACACGTCGCTGTACCCGCTACGGGCGGGATGTGGCCATGGAACTCGGAGGCGCCCTGGCCGAAGCCGGCGTGGCTGTGGTCTCAGGCCTGGCGCTCGGCATCGACGGTGCCGCACATACAGGTGCGCTTGCCGCTGGGGGAGCGCCACCGATCGGCGTGGTGGCCACGGGGCTCGACATCGTGTACCCGGCGGCAAACCGTCGCCTGTGGAACCGGGTTGCCGAGGCGGGCGTGCTCTTCACCGAGGCTCCGCTCGGCACGGGCCCCCGAGGCTGGCGATTTCCGTCCAGGAACCGGATCATCGCAGGGTTCGCCGATGTGGTTGTCGTGGTCGAATCGCACACCTCCGGTGGTTCGCTGTACACCGTCGAGGCGGCGCTGGACCGTAATCGTCCAGTCCTGGCCGTCCCGGGCCCGATCCACAGTCCGGCATCCCGGGGGACCAACCATCTCCTGGCCGAGGGGTGTGTGCCGCTGTGCGGGATCGACGATGTCCTCACGGCGCTCGGCCTCGTCGGGTCCGCACCCCTGCCGGACGACCGCCGGACCACTCCCGACGGTTCGGACCTCGGGGTGCTCGATGCCGCCGGCTGGTCGCCGACGACCCTCGATGCCCTGGCACGGCGGGTCGACCTGGCCCCGGTCGACCTGGCTTCGTCGGTGGCTCGACTTGTCCGCACGGGCTGGTTCGACGAGGAACGGGGGTTCTACCAACGGGTGCGCTGATGGTTCGAGTTCTGGCACTTCGCTCCCCCCTGCGACTTCGATCCTCCGAGGGAGGAAACATGGTCCAACGACCTGCCCTGCTGCCCATCGCCGCCGCGTTCGCACTCGTGGTGCTGGTCGGCATCCTGACTGCTGCGCCGGTCGCCGCCCAGCCCGGCCCCGGTGGCCGCGACCCTGCCACCGGTGTCGACCACCCCGGAGATGCGCCGGTCGCCTATCAGGCCCCGGTCTACACACCGGTCATCGACGGGTTCCGACCGCCGGCCCGGCCGTGGTTGCCCGGCAACCGTGGCTACGAGTACGCCACGTTCCCCGGGCAGGTGGTGCGTGCCGCCGCCGACGGGAGAGTCTTGTTCGCCGGCACGGTTGCCGGCACCCGTCATGTCACCTTGATCCATTCAGACGGTCTACGGACCAGCTATTCGTTCCTGGCCTCGGTCGAGGTCGCGCAGGGCCGGGAGGTCCTCGCCGGGACGGCTGTGGGACGCGCCGCAACCACGTTCCACTTCGGTGTCCGCGACCCGGACGGTACCTACCTTGATCCGGGCCTGCTGTTCGAGACCAACGGCGTGCTTCGGGCCCGGCTGGCCCCCCACGACGAGGAGGCGATCGTCGCTGCGGCGCGAGAGTTCCTCGGCGACGAGCGGTCGGCGTTGGGGAACCTGGTTGCGGCCGCCGGGTCGGCGACCTCCTGGGCGGGCGCGCAGTTCGTCGAGGGCGCAACGCTCGGACACCAACTGCTTGTCAGCGCCGGACGGACAGCCCTCGGCGGCCTGACATGGTACGTCGAACGCCCGATCGCGACGGTGGGCGCCTCGATCGACCTCGCCACCGACCTCCTTGCAGCGCTGCCGACGCCCGAGTGCACACCCTCGGAGGTCGGCGTCGCGTCACCTCAGGGTGGCCGCGTCGCGATCCTGGTGCCGGGCCTCGGTTCCGGACAGGACGGTGGACCGATCACCGACCTCGATATGCGGGCCCTGGGCATCGATCCCGACGACGTCGTACGCTTTTCCTACGGGGGAGGGCGCTTCGCCGGCGACGTCCCCGTCCCCGTCCCCGAATGGGCTACGCGGTTGGAGGCTTCTCACGAGGTCGCAGGCGATGTGTACCGCCCGGTCGAGGAGAGTGCCGAACTCCTGGCGCAACTCCTCTCCGACATTGCGGGGGAGCGGCCCGGTGCCACCCTCGAGGTCTACGGGCATTCGCTGGGCGGCCTAGTGGCGCTCGAGGGTGTCGCCCGGTTGGCGGCTGACATCGATGCGCCACAGTTGCGCCTGGTGACGCTGTCGACACCGCACGGTGGAAACCTCCTGGCGGAGGGATTCGACTTCCTGGGTGCGCTGCCGGGCGTAGCCGAGGCCTTTCGCCTCGGCGGACGCCCTGAGGTCGGCCAGCCGGTCCTCGCCGACCTGGCGGTGGGTGCCCTGCGTCCGGCACCTGCGGGCGTCGAGGCGCTCAGCCTTGTGGCCTCCGGCGACCTGATCGTCCCGGCGGGTCGTGCCGAACTCGACGGTGCCCGCACGGTCGTCGTCGACATGCTCGGCACGGACGCCCATGGAGGCCTCGTCGGCCACCGGGACGCCCTACGCGAGATCAGCCTCTTCCTCGCAGGTCGGCCTGCGGCCTGCCAGTCGCTGGCAGAACGCCTGGGCGGGGTTGCGGTTCCGTTCATCATCGAGTCCGCAAACCAACTGGTCACGGCATACGGGTTGTCGGGGTACCTGGGGTGACCGGCGCCGTGGGTCCCGGGAGTCGCGATCCGCCGCCCGACTCCCGGGGGAGCCGCCGTCGGCCGCCGCTACACTCCTGCGCTGGCCACCGCACCGTGTGGTGGCCGCGAATCCACCTACACCCCGACCCACCCACGGTCGCCTCCGGGCGCAGGGACGGGGCGAGTCGAACCGATGGGAAAGGAGGGCACGGCATGGCTGTCGTGACCATGAAGCAGTTGCTCGAGGCGGGTGTGCACTTCGGTCACCAGACCCGCCGCTGGAACCCCAAGATGCAGCGGTTCATCCACGGCGAGCGGTCCGGGATCTACATAATCGATCTCCACCAGACCCTCGACCGGATCGAGAAGGCGTACGTGTTCGTGCGGGACCTCGTCGCCGATGGTGGCCGGGTGCTCTTCGTCGGCACAAAGCGCCAGGCACAGGATCCGATCAACTCCTACGCCGAGAAGTGTGGGATGCCGTTCATCAACCAGCGCTGGCTGGGTGGCACCCTCACCAACTTCTCGACCATCTCGAAGCGTGTCGGCAAGATGCTCGAGTACCAGCGCATGCGCGACTCGGGCGAGTTCGAGGCCATGCCCAAGAAGGAGGCGCTGTTGCTGTCGCGCGAGCTCGAAAAGCTCGAGCGGAACCTGGGTGGTATCCGGGACATGGAGCGGCTGCCCGATGCCGTATTCGTTATCGACACCGCCCGTGAGCACATCGCCGTCACAGAAGCCAACAAGTTGGGGATCCCGATCGTGGCAGTGGTCGACACCGATTGCGATCCGGACGTGATCCAGTACCTGATCCCCGGCAACGACGATGCCATCCGGGCCGGCCGGCTGCTCTGTCGCATCCTGTCCGACGCCGTCGAGGAGGGTCGCTACATCGCCAACTCCCGCATCGCTGCAGCAGAGGACGAAGGCCCTTCGCTCGATGCCGACGACCGTGCCGCCGAGCAGGCGGAGGCACGTGTCGAGGCCGAGGCGGCAGGAGCCGAACGTGAGGCCCGCGTGGTGGCGTCTGTGGAGGTTCCCGGTGAAGCCGGTGAGGCCGTAACCGAGGCGTCCGCTGATGCCGGTGATGCCGGTGATGCCGGTGATGCCGTAACCGAGGTGTCGGCTGAAGCCGATGATGCCGGTGAGGCCGTGGCTCCCGCCGAAGCCGATGAGGTCGCTGCCGGGACCTTCCCCGACGACGAAGCCGTGGAAGGGTCCTGACTGGCATGGCTGACATCACTGCACGAGAGGTCAAGGCCCTACGTGACGCCACCGGCGCCGGGATGATGGACGCCAAGCGTGCGCTGACCGACGCCAACGGCGACTTCGAGGCGGCTTCCCAACTGCTGCGCGAGCGCGGCCTTGCAAAGGCGGCAACCCGAACCGACCGGGACAACGTCGAGGGCGTCGTAGCGCTTGCCGGCAACGGCACCCGTGCGGCGTTGGTGCACGTCAAGTGCGAGACCGACTTCTCGGCCAAGTCCGATGCCTTCATCACCCTGGTCAACGGCATCGCCGACGTAGTCCTCGCTGACGGCGAGGGTGCGGTAGAAGGCTTCACCGGAGCACTCGAGGACCTCAAGCTCTCCACGAAGGAGAACATCGAGGTCGGTACGGTCACCCTGGTCGAGGCCGCCGAAGGCAATGCGCTCGACACCTACCTGCACGTCCAGGACGGGCGGGGGGTCAACGGTGTGGTCGTAGAGGGTTCGGGCGTCGACGCCGAGGCCCTGCACCAGGTGGCGTTGCACGTCGCCTTCGCCAAGCCGACCGCCCTGTCCCGTGACGAGGTCCCGGCCGACCTGGTGGACCAGGAGCGTGCGTCGCTGCTCGAGATCACCAAGGCAGAGGGCAAGCCCGAGCAGGCCTGGGAGAAGATCGTTGAAGGTCGGCTTTCGGGTTGGTACCGCGAGTCGGTGCTTCTCGAACAGGGGCTCCACGGCGACAAGGTCCTGGTGAAGGATTCGCTAGGCGGCGGCGACATCGTTCGCTTCGCCCAGGTATTTCTGGGAGGCTGATGCCGTGACCGAACGCCTCACCCCACGTTGGGACCGTGTGGTCCTGAAGGTGTCAGGAGAGGCGTTCGCCGGTTCCGCCGGGTACGGCATCGACGGCGAGATCGTCGCCCGGATCGCCCAGGAGATCGTCGATGTCTGTCGCGAGTTCGAGGTTGACGTAGCGGTCGTCGTCGGCGGCGGCAACATCTGGCGGGGCATGTCGGGCGCCGGTGCGGGCATGGACCGCGCCCAGGCCGACTACATGGGCATGTTGGCGACCACCATCAACGCCCTTGCCCTCCAGGACACCCTCGAACAACTGGGTCAGCCGACCCGGGTGCAGACCGCCATCCGCATGGAACAGATCGCCGAGCCGTACATCAGGCGGCGTGCAACCCGCCACCTCGAGAAGGGCCGGGTCGTCATCTTCGCCGGCGGCACGGGCAACCCGTTCTTCACGACCGACACTGCCGCTGCCCTGCGCGCAGTCGAGATCGAGGCCGGGGTGGTGCTCAAGGGAACCCATTCAGGAACCGACGGCATCTACACCGCCGATCCGCAGGCCGATTCCGAGGCGACCCTCCTCGACAAGGTCAGCTACCTCGAGGTGATCCAGATGGGGCTTCGGGCGATGGACGCCACGGCGGTCACGCTCTGCATGGAGAACAACCTGCCGATCGTCATGTTCGACCTGATGACATCCGGAAACGTCCGATCCATCCTCGCCGGAGAGTCCGTCGGTACTCTGGTCGCCTGAGCTGGGAGGATCCTTGAGCGACGAGATGGTCCAGTTGGTCCTCGAAGAGGCCAAGGAGAAGATGGCCGATGCCGTTGTCCATACTCGACGCGAGTTCTCGACGGTACGAACCGGTCGGGCTTCGTCCTCGATGGTCGAGAACCTGACCGTCGAGGCCTATGGCGTCGAGATGCGGATGCAGGAACTCGCCACGTTCAGCGTGCCTGAGCCCCGCCAACTCCTGATCACGCCCCATGACGCGGCGAATGTCCCGGCGGTGGAGCGTGCAGTCGTCAACGCCGACCTCGGCCTCGCTCCGAGCAACGATGGTCGCACGATTCGGCTGTCATTCCCGGAGCTGACCGAGGAACGTCGTCGGGACATGGTACGAATGATCAACGGCATGTCCGAGGACGGCAAGAACCACCTTCGGGGCATCCGCCGCCATGCACGCAAGGATCTGGACGACATAGAAGGCGAGGGCCACGTGTCAGAGGACGACATCCGGCACGCCGGTTCACAACTTGACGACCTGATCCACCGGAACGAGTCCGAGATCGACGAGGCTCGGGCGGCCAAAGAGGACGAACTGCTCGAAGTCTGAGCAGGACGACCGAGGGAGGATTCGTGAACCAGCAGCGCAGCAGCGACCAGCCCTTCGAGGAGATCCGGATTCTGGGCCTCGAACCGGCCGACGACGAGGTCGAGCCCGGTCGTTCGGTGTTCGGCGGCGAACCGCCGACCGAGGACCTGCCCCACTGGACCGAGCCGCCGACAACCCCGGTGGTTGTACCGCCAACGGGCTTCGCCTCCGAACAGCCCCGCTGGGCGGACGATGTACCCGAACACCACGAGTCACAGCACCCCGTCGGCGCATTCGACGAGCCCACAGCAGCAGCCTTCTTCGAAGACCCGCCGTCGGGTCTGGGATCCGGCGAGAGCTTTGATCCACCCCTGCTCCCTCCTGACGACCCACAGCCGGTCGGCGCAGGGCGGTCCTCGATCCCCACACCGGCCGAGTCGGGAAGTGGGCGCAGACGCCGTTCGGATCGTGGGGGTGCCGACAGCGGCGGTCGTGACATGCCGTCGGCGATCATCACCGGGCTGGGCCTCGGTGCCCTGGCGCTCGTGGCGTTCAAGGTCGGGGCATCGGCGACCCTGGCCCTGTCGACCGCCGTGCTGGTCCTCGCCGCCGTCGAGTTCTACGGGTCGGTGCGACGCGTCGGCTACCAGCCGGCCACCCTCCTGGGGATCGTGGCCGTCGGATCGTTGAACCTGGGCGCCTACTGGCGCTTCGAGGCGGCGGTTCCGCTGGCATTGGGCCTGACGGTGCTGTTCTGCCTGCTCTGGTACCTGACCGGGGTCGACCGGGACGCTCCGATGGTGAACATCTCCGTCACCCTGTTCGGTGTGCTCTACGTGGGGATGCTCGGATCTTTCGTGGGGCTCATGCTCACCGATGGGAACGGCATCGGGTTGCTGCTTGCTGCCGTGCTGGCGACCGTCGGCTACGACGTCGGCGGCCTGTTCGTCGGTCGCCTCGCCGGCCGTACGCAGTTGGCTGCCGTCAGCCCCAACAAGACGATGGAGGGACTGGTCGGCGGGATGGTCGCCTGCTTCGCCGTCTGTGTGCTGATTGTGGGCCGCATCACGCCCTTCGCGGACGACCTCATGTCGGCTGCGGTGCTGGGCATCGTGGCGGCCGTCGCCGCACCCCTGGGTGACCTCTGCGAATCGATGATCAAGCGGGACCTCGGCATCAAGGACATGGGTAGCGTCCTCCCCGGCCACGGCGGCCTGCTCGACCGCTTCGACGCCCTGTTGTTCGTGCTGCCGGCGACCTACTACACCGCCCGGATGCTCGACCTCTTCGGGGCCTGAACCCGCCCACCCGCCTCCGGGGCTCTCGACCGGCACCGTAGGCTCCGCCGCATGCCGACGACGCGTCCTTCCCCCGAGCGGCGCGTGGCAGGGCCATGACGCGGGTCGCGGTGCTCGGGTCGACCGGTTCGATCGGGACCCAGACGCTCGACATCTTGGCCGCCCGCCCAGACCGGTATGAGGTAGCGGCGCTCGGTGCGGCCAGCTCCGTCGATCTCCTGGTCGAGCAGGTGGAACGCTTCCGTCCACCGGTCGTGGCGATCGCCGATGCGTCGCTGGCCGCCGGGTTGGCCGACCGGGTCCCCGCCGGGACCGAGGTCCTGGCGGGCGGTTCGGCTCTGGCCGAAGCGGCGTTGACGGCCGGGGTGGTGGTCAACGGCGTGGTGGGATTCGCCGGACTCCCGGTCACGCTTGCCGCCCTCGAGTCGGGGCGACGGTTGTGCCTAGCCAACAAGGAGTCCCTCATCGCCGCAGGGCCGGTCGTGCGCGAGGCCCGGGCCACACCCGGCGCCGAGTTGCTGCCGGTGGACAGCGAGCACTGTGCCGTCCACCAGTGCCTGCGCGGTGACGACGGCGGGGACGCCGTGGACCGGGTGGTGCTCACGGCATCCGGTGGTCCGTTCCGTGGCCGCTCCAGCGAAGAGCTGGTCGATGTCACGATCGAGGATGCGCTCGACCACCCGACCTGGTCGATGGGCCCCAAGGTCACCGTCGACTCGTCGACGCTGATGAACAAGGGGCTCGAGGTCATCGAGGCCCACGAGCTCTTCGACGTCGACTATGACCGCATCGACGTCGTCGTTCATCCGCAGTCCGTCGTCCACTCGATGGTGTCTTTCACGGACGGAACGACCATGGCACAGCTCTCCCGACCCGATATGCGTCTGTGCATCGGGTACGCATTGGCCTACCCGGATCGACTCGACCTGCCCTTCGGCACGATCGACTGGAGCGAGGCTTCGCGTCTCGACTTCGAGCCGCCCGACCGCGAGTCGTTCCCGTGCCTCGACCTTGCCTTCGCCGCGGGTCGCCTCGGGGCGACCGCACCGGCCTGGTTGAATGCCGCCAACGAAGTTGCCGTCGAGGCCTTCCTCGAGGGGCGCCTGCCCTGGGTGGGGATTGCAGAGGTGCTCACCGATGTCCTCGAGGACTGGCCGGGCCTTGCGGCCGACAGCATCGAGGCCGTCCTCGACGCCGATGAGCGGGCCCGTGAGGTCACCTCGGCACGGCTGGCCGGTCGCCCGTGACCGGGTCGCCACTGACTGCCGGCGACCGCCGGGTCAGGCTCCTGTTGCTGGTCGGGGGCACGGTGGCCCTCGGGCTCCGGTTCGGCATGTCACTGCTGGTCGTGGTGCTCTCGTTCGTCGGCATGCTGGTCGTACACGAGCTGGGCCACTATCTCGTTGCCCGTTGGACGGGCATGCAGGTCACCGAGTTCTTCATCGGGTTCGGACCACGGGTCTGGTCGGTGCGACGGGGCGAGACCGAATACGGCATCAAGGCGATCCCTGCAGGGGCCTACGTGCGGGTCACAGGGATGACCAACCTGGATGACGTCGATCCCGCCCATGAGCACCGCACGTACCGGCACCAGTCGTACCCGAAGCGGATGGCGTTGGCGTTGGCTGGTTCCGGGATGCAGTTCCTGCTGGCAACTGTGCTGCTGTTGGTCATCTTCACGGGGATGGGCCGCCCGGATGTCGATGAGTGGGTCGTCCGCTCGGTCGTTCCGGGAACTGCCGCTGAAGCGGCGGGGATCCAGGCCGACGACCGGATCCGGGCTGTCGCCGGTCGCCCGGTGGTCGACTTCGATCGCTTCGGCGAGGTCGTCAGGGGGTTGCCGGGTCGGGTCGTGTCGGTCGAGATCGAGCGGGAAGGTGTCCACCTCGTCCGGTCGGTGGCCGTCGGTGAGCGCCTGACCGGCAGCGGCGCCTCCGCATTCCCCGGGCTGTTCCCCGGCGATCGGATCGTCGCCGTGGACGGTGTGGCGACAGACAACTGGTCGGAGGTCGAGGATCTCGTAGAGGTCGGCGCCCAACACCAGCTGCGCGTGCATCGCAGCGATGACGCCACCGTCGTGATCACGACCGTGGCGCGCAGGTTGCCCACCGGGTCGGCTGCGGTGGTCGGCTTCTTCGGGGTATCACCGAGGCATCCGATGGTTCGCCTGGGTCCCGTCACGGCGGCCAGGGAGTCGGTCACGGCGTTGGGTGACCTGTTGTGGATGTCCGGCGACGCGCTCGTCCACTTCTTCACGCCCGGTGGCCTCTCGGGGTTCGTCGGGGGAGCTGTCGAGCCAGGTGGCACACAGGGAGACCTCGGCGTCACGTCGGTGGATCCGGATGACGAGAACAGGTTGCTTTCAATCTACGGCGCCGTTCGGTTCGGTGATGCGGCGTTCGACTCGGGCGCCCACAACTTCCTGTGGTTCCTCGTTCTCGTGAACGTGTTCGTCGGTGTCTTCAACCTCTTACCGCTGCTGCCTCTCGACGGTGGCCACATCGCCATCGCCACCTATGAACGCCTGCGGTCCCGGGGTGGCCGACGCCATGTCGCCGATGCCGCAAGGTTGGCTCCGCTGACGTGGGCGGTCGTTCTGTTCCTGGTCGCCCTCGCCGTGATCGCCCTCTACCGGGACATCGTCGACCCCCTCAACTTCGGCTGAGGGGTCGGGTCGGTACCGTGCCCAGGCCGACGGGGGCGGCTTCCGGCCACCGGTAGCCTTCGAGGCGTGGAGGTCACGGCAGGGTTCCCCCGGCGCAGCACCCGGCAGGTGATGGTCGGCGATGTTGCCGTCGGCGGTGGTGCACCGATCAGCGTCCAGTCGATGACGGTGACGCGAACGGCGGACCATGAGGCGACCCTCCAGCAGATCTACGACCTGGCCATGGCCGGCGCCGACATCGTGCGGTGCACCTGCAACGAGATCGAGGCGGCCGAGGGCCTGGCCCGGATCGTTCCGCGTTCGCCGGTGCCGATCGTCGCCGACATCCACCACCAGTACCGGATGGCGCTGGCCGCCCTCGAGGCCGGGGTGCACTGCCTCCGGCTGAACCCCGGCAACATCCGGAAGCCCGAGCACATACGCACGGTGGCGTCCGAGGCCCGTGACCGGGGGGTGCCGATTCGCATAGGCGTCAACGGTGGTTCCCTGCATCCTGAGCTCTATGAGAAGCACGGAGGCAGGGTTACGCCTGAGGCCATGGTCGAGTCGGCGCTCGAGGAGATCGGCTACTTCTCCGAGGTGGGCTTCGACCTGATCAAGATCTCTGTGAAGGCCTCGAGCGTGCCGATCATGATCGAGGCCTACCGCCAGCTTGCAGATGTCACCGACCACCCGCTCCACCTCGGTGTTACCGAGGCGGGTCCACCGCCGGCCGGGCTGGTCAAGTCCACTGCCGGGATCGGCACGCTGTTGGCCGAGGGAATCGGTGACACGATCCGCTACTCGCTCACCGCCGATCCCGTCGAGGAGGCCCGTGCCGGCAGACAACTGCTCGAGTCGTTGGGGCTGCGCGAGCGCAGGAACGTCGACCTCATCGCCTGCCCCAGTTGCGGACGTGCGGAGATCGACGTGGTAGCCGTCGCCGAGGAGGCAATGGAGGCCTTCGCCGAGCGCCGGATTCCCCTCCAGGTTGCGATCATGGGTTGTGTGGTGAACGGGCCCGGTGAGGCGAGGGACGCCGACCTCGGTATCGCCGCAGGGCGCCGGCGTGGTCACCTCTTCGTCAAGGGTCAGAACGCTGCCGTGGTCGACGAGGGCGAGATGGTCGATGCCCTGGTCGAGTGGGCGGTGTTCATCCACGAGCACGGCGCCGATGCGGCACTGGCACGGGTCGACACCGAGAGGGCCGCCAGGGAGGCGGAACGGGACCGCAGGGGTCTGCTTACAGAGCAGGGCGACGACGCCAACGACGCCGGCACGCTGATCGAGAACATTCGCAGCCGGATCGCCTGACGCGACGATCCTACGTATGGGCTCGGGCCCTTGGCCGGGACGGCGGGCAGGGGTATGCTGCCGCCGCACGTACATCGTTCCGGGACGAGACGTGGGCTTTGCCCACGTCTCTTGCCTTCTTCGGGCGAGGTACGAGGACGAGAGTACGAAAACTAGAGGTGGCCCGGCCGTCGAGGTCGGTGCCAACAGGACCGAGCAGGAGGAGCGATGGGTGTGACCGACAGGGTCGGCTCCCTCGTCGCGCCCCTCTGTGACCGTGTCGGCGTCGAGTTGCTCGACATCGACTACGACGGTGGGGTGGTTCGGGTCACGGTCGACCATCCGGACGGCGTGGGCATGGATGCCATTGCCGCCCTCACCCGTGAGGTGTCCCGGGCGCTTGACCACGAGGATCCGGTGAAGGGCCGCTACACGCTAGAGGTAAGCAGCCCGGGGCTCGAACGCACCCTCAGGAGACCCGGCCACTTCGTGCGGGCAATCGGCTCGACCGTGACGGTCAAGACGCTGCCCGGTACCGACGGTGACCGTCGGGTGCAGGGGATCCTGGAATCCGCCGACGAGGGTGGTATCACGCTGCGAACAGCGGAGGACGTCGTGCGCGTGCTCCGCCATGACGAGATCCAGAAGGCGCGCACGGTCTTCGAGTGGACATCGGCGCCTGAATCGGCCCGAACCTCGCAGGGCCGTCACGCGATCGACGAAAGCGAGGTTGGACGATGAATCCGGAAATGATGGAGGCCCTTCAGGCCCTGGCCACCGACCGGGGTATCCCGGTCGATGCGCTGTTCGCTGCCCTGGCCGATGCCCTTGAGACCGCCTACAAGCGCACCCCCGGGGCCCATGAGTACTCGTGGGTCACGATCGACCCCGACACCATGGAGATCCGGGTGCTCGCCCAGGACCTCGACGAGGAGGGCGAACCGGTCGGTGGCGAGTTCGACGTGACCCCGGACGGCTTCGGTCGGATCGCGGCGCAGACCGCCCGTCAGGTGATGACGCAGCGGATCCGCGAGGCCGAGCGTGACATGAAGTACGAGGAGTACGCCGGCCGTGAGGGTGACATCGTCACCGGCATGATCCAGCAGACGGATGCCCGTTACACCCTGCTGGACCTGGGTCGGGTCGAGGCGTTGCTGCCCCAGGCGGAGCAGGTGCCGTACGAGCGGCCTGAGGCCAACACCCGTCTGAAGGCCTACATCGTCGAGGTCCGCAAGACGGCGAAGGGTCCACAGATCGTCGTCAGCCGTACCCACCCCGGCCTTATCAAGCGCCTCTTCGAGCTCGAGGTTCCGGAGATCGCCGATGGCGTTGTCGAGATCAAGGCCTGTGCCCGTGAGCCCGGGCACCGTACGAAGATCTCGGTGGCGTCCAACGACCCGAACGTGGACCCTGTCGGTGCCTGTGTCGGAGCGCGTGGCGCCCGTGTGCGCATGGTCGTGAACGAGCTGCGTGGCGAAAAGATCGACATCGTGCCGTTTTCCGAGGACCCGGTCGACTTCGTGATGAAGGCGCTTTCGCCGGCCAAGGTCAAGGACGTGCTCATCGACGAGGAGTCGGGGACCGCCACGGTGATAGTTCCCGACTACCAGCTGTCGCTGGCGATCGGGAAGGAGGGTCAGAATGCCCGTCTGGCTGCTCGCATGACGGGCTGGCGGGTCGACATCAAGAGTGAGACCCAGGTTGCCGAGGAGGCCGCCTACGCCGACGTCGACTGGGCGGAAGGGGAATGGATCGTCGACGAGGAGACGGGCGAACAGGTCTGGCGACCCGCCGAGGGTGGTCCGGCCGTTTCGGCCGACCAGTGGGTTGAAGCCTCCGCGGAGTCCGCTGAGGCTTCCGGGGATGCTCCGGTCGGGGATGCTCCGGTCGGGGATGCTCCGGTCGGGGATGCTCCGGTCGGGGATGCTCCGGTCGGGGATGCTCCGGTCGGGG
>Ga0066850_10000800_pt1 | contig 16703 bp, 12 predicted proteins | sample ETNtaG_4_FD_67282 | JGI IMG/M metagenome (GOLD analysis project Ga0066850, IMG submission 67282) | Marine microbial and viral communities from oxygen minimum zone, Eastern Pacific Ocean - ETNP201406SV67 | ecosystem: Environmental > Aquatic > Marine > Oceanic | place: Pacific Ocean: Eastern... | reverse complement strand
TATTATCGCATCTGAAAGAGCCCTTGAAGAATGGAAGAAAGCAGAATCTAATGACCCTGATTTAATTGAAGCGGGGGTTGAAAAATTGGGGGATTTGGTTGCTCAGGGGTACTTCAAAGGACCTATCAATCACATAGATGATGATTTGAAAGATAATACAAATTAATTTACATCGATAGTCCATAATCCACTGTTATCTTGTTTAATTATGACATTCTTTAACTGTTCAAAGGTGTGCAACTCTAAGCTAGAATTACCTCTCGATAAATCTCCACTAATTGATGTTGGATTATCAGATGTACTCCAAAGAGATGCTGAAGTAAATCCCACCCCCGTTGTGGTCTGCTGAATTACCGGCGCAGGGATCATTGATTCGTAACCATCAGCAAACCAACCTTGCAACGGTTCATTTTGGCCAACGATGATTTCTTGGGCAAGATTTCTTGATGAAAGTGTGTGGAGTTGGGCAATTTGTCCTTGTTGATTATCAGTAATGATGTATCCTGTTTCACCAACTTCAATTTGAAGATCAGGAGCAAGATGCCACAGCAAGTCAAATCGATGGCTAGAAGTTGCCGCAATTTCATCATAGACTAGTAACATCTCGTTCCCAATACTAATTACGGCCCTAGTCCAATGCCAATCATCAATGTATATTGACGAAATTATTGCGCCCCAATCATCCTTTTCAAAAATCCATGTATCTCCTATTTCATAATTTTCGGGTTGATTTTTCTGATCGACTAATATTACATTATGTGATGATGTACCATGAAAATAATCACGTTTGGCCCCCGACTCATAACTGTATAAGCCAGGATCAATTAATATTGGTTCACCTTTGTACCAAGTAAACCCAAAGTGATCATAATCGGAATGGCCAGTCCTATATGGTCCTGAATCAATTACTGCATGACTGATATTAATTGTATCATTAGACCATGATGAACGTAATATTGCATGGCCTGATTCTGGATAATACGCTGTGTGAAATAAATTGGGATTATCAACACCGGGCCAACCACGCTCCCCAGAACTACGAATCCAAGACAATCGGGCGTGGAGGGATTCATAAGAGGCAAATGAATTGGAATTTAATCCTAATCCGGGGATACTAGCACCAATCAAAGGAAGTGATAAATCCGGATAAGCAACATCAGTTGCATAGTCAAGCATCATTGGAAATTTAGTAGATAGACTGTTTGGTAAAGGGATGTTGTTTACTTCACCCCATCGAATTATTTCCCCTATTTTTAACAGAATGTAATTATGATAATATGGGCTACTTTCAATCATTACGCCATTAGAATCTACCGCTTCTTCCATCATTTGATTAAGTCGAACTCTAGCAGTTATGTCCCAGTCTAAACTATCTTCTAACCATGGGTGGTTTGTTGATAACACCAATAATCCTGCTGCTTGATTGAATCCATGATTGTATCCTGATTCAAAATTTTCTGACTGCATTAAATAGGTGCCTGTATGATGAATTAATGATTCTAATATCATTACTTCTTCAGAATTGATTGCATCATCGTGTTCTAGCGCCCACCTAATTTCTGTCAGAACCATTGCTCTAAATGCAGCGCCATGTTTATCTGCATGATGTTCGTAAATCCAGGGACTAGAATCATCAGAAACAGAAAAGCTATGAATAAGTGCGATTAGATGGTCGCGGTATGATTCATTTCCTGTTAATTCCCAAGCATATAACAGATTACTCAATGGCCTGAGACTGTAAAACACAAATCGCCAATAATTCTCATCAAAAGGGTCTTCGTTCCAGGTTGGGTAATCTCCTTCAAAACAAACTTCTTCAAATCTAGGTAATGTCCAACAATTTTCTAACATACGGTTTGCAATTTCTATATCCCCTCCCCTCAAATACGAATACATGTCTTCCAATCCTTCTTGATGCGGGGGGGTTGTTAAATCACTAATTGTGGCCAATTTCATACCTAATGATTTAGCTAATTCTACGAAGAAGAACAGATCCGCTGGCTCTGTTGTATGGTATGAGTTATCATTTGAATCAAGCCTATGCCCATAAGTTACTAACGCCATACCTGATTCTGCAGCTGCAACTATATCCGATTCTATTTCACTACGTGGATTATATTCTCTATCCATTGATTTAGCAGAAATTACATTATTACCATATTCTGAAATTATGGGGGGCAGATTATTATTTCCCACCCACCTATTTGTGCCGCGCAATATGTTGAAGTGCTTCAATAATACTTCATCAAATTCACTTGTTCTGTGGCCATATGGGTAAGCAAAGGCCGTAGGGAATATCCCATGGCTATGAAAAGCCTCTATTTCTGGAACAATTTGTTCTGATACATAACTATCAATAGAATCACCTGATTCAAGATGATGAATGACGCTTAGATGATTTTTTGAATGTATACCAATTTCATGACCATCTAAATGAAAAGTTTCTAGCCAAAACCATTCTGTTTCATTAAGATGATATGTTCTATCGATGAATAGTGTTAATTTAATTTCTTCATCAATAAATTGTTGTCTATGTAACCACCAAGAAGGGAGGTGCGATTGATCGTCTAGTGTAATTACTAACGTCCCATTTGATTGCGGTGCACACCCAACTGAGGTACTTGGAAGCCACTCGTTATTATACTCCCCTAGAATATCATATTCTCCGATATAATTATTATTACAGGCTGCTAATATTGATGAATTTGCGGGGGAATTAACTGTTGATGGAGTTATATCATGGTACCAATTAAAGTTAACTAATGCTGCAGAACATATTAACAAAATAATAACTAGGGCAGGGGCCTTAGTACTATTCATATAGGGGGCATGATAAGTATCATGATTAGTTTGTTGTATTCTTGAAGTCAACTGAAATATCATAATTAATTGAAATATATATTCTATTTGCTAACATCAACCGATAAAAAGGGGAAGGGCCGCCGCCAAGTCAGGGATGCCAATGGAAATGAAGGCTGTTCTTGTTGCAGGGGGTCATGGGACGCGTCTGTTACCATTCACTAGATACACACATAAAACTCTACTTCCACTTCATCGCCGGCCGGTGATTGACTACGCTTTGGCAACAATTAGGAGAGCTGGAATCAAAGATATCACGATTATAGGAAACCGGTTTATTGGACAAATTGCACAACATGTAGGAACTGGCCTTGAAGGTGAGAACATTCACTATGTGATAGAAGAAGAGCCGCGAGGAGTTCACCATGCACTTAATCTTGCTCGGCCCCATGTTGAAGGTAGTAGAATTCTTGTATATTTCTCAGACAATATAGTTACTTACGAATTAAATGATGATGTTAATCATTGGAGAAATTCTACTGACCCACCAGGATGTCTTCTGCTGGGCAGAACGGTGCCGGATCCAGGCAGATTTGGCGTTGCTGTTTTTGATGAGGGTGGCAAAATTATTGGCATCGAAGAAAAACCTGAAAATCCTAGTTCAAAAGTTGCAATTGGCGGAATTTATCTCTACGATGAAAATTTTTGGCGGATATTAGATAATGAATTCAAAATCAAGGGTGATGATTTTACTATTACAGATGTAAATTGTAATTATCTAAATAATAATTTAGCAGTGTTGCGCAATATTGATGAATATCAATGGTTGGATTGTGGGACTCCTGATGCTTTATTAGAAGCAGCAATTCTTGCAGAAAAAGGACTTTTGATACCTGGGCCTTGTAACATCCGTGAAGGTGATCCTCTGCCCTCCACAAAATAACTAGGGGGATTTGAGTTGCTCAATGACTCAATAGAAAAATTGCCAGATAATCCAAAAACTGTTTGGAGTCAGGAAAATAATACATTATGGATGGATACTATTATCGGAAGATTTCATTGGCATATGCCAAAAAAATGGAATTTAGGTGATACTCACCCCGATTTATTGAAGTTGGCTGAATGGGTTTTACTGGACCCTTGGTTCCCCAATATAATCTATGGTTATGAGTGGTCGCGTAAGCCCGGAAATCGGCCTGGCCTATCTTTCTCAGGAGGAATAGAATCAACTGCAGCAATGCTTGTAATGCCACGAAATACAATACTAGCATACCATCAAAGAGATTTTGAATCTATGCTAAAACATGATAACGCATTACGGTTCATCAAACGTTTGAAATGGCGACATTTTAGGAAAGTACATATTATCAAATCAAACCATGAAAAAATCCTGACTCATTGGGGTAAAATGAATGGTTTTTCTACCGACTTGGCATGTGCAGCACACCTAATACTATTGGCTGATTATTTTGATCTTGATTCCATTGCAGTTGGGATGCCTCTTGATAATTCATGGTTGAATAAAGGTAGGTTATTTCGTGATTTTCCTCTATGTAAATGGTACACTAAATGGACTCCACCATTCAAATCTGCAGGATTAGAAATTAATTTAGCGGTAAATATGATATCCCAAGCCGGTTGTTTAGAAATTGTTCAAAAAAGGGGGATGGTTAATTGGGCACAATCTTGTTTACGCGCCCGTGCTGGCAATACTTGTGATAGGTGTTGGAAATGTTTTTTCAAAAACAGTTTGTTAGGTCATGAAATAGATATTACGTCAAATGAAATTCAAAAATTCTCATCCACTGAGCCTTTGAAAACTGCAGCCATGGTTCTATACGCAACTAAAAAAACCGGTTTATTTAGTAAATTAGAGCAATTAGAACGTTTTGCACATATTAATATTGATTGGTTCAATCAAATTTATCCACCAGGGCTAGAATTACCCCCTAAAAAATATCAAGAATATATTAGTAATCAACTCTGTAAATATTTAGTTGAAATGAAGGAGCCTTTTTCATTAAAATATACTGATTTAGAAAATCCCCCCTATGTAGTTGAAAATAAATGAATGCCCTTCTCTTAAGCAAATAAAGGCGGGAGATTCATTAACGAAATCATAGGTCGGAGGCGATGTATGAATACATCCACTGACACACAAAGTCTACAAATAATGTGGACTAAGAAAAAGGCGATTCATGCCCCTTTTGGATTAATTAGCGAAAATTTTCGAAATCGCGAACTAATATTCAGGCTAATTCGGCGAGATTTAGATTCTCGTTTTAGAGGACCGTTGCTTGGTTATTCTTGGGCAATCATTGAACCCTTGCTATTAGCATTAGTTTATTCATTTGTATTTGGCATTATTGTTGGAAGATCTGATCCCTTATACCCCGCTATTGTCATGATTGGCGTTATTGGTTGGTCTCTTTTTGCTCGTTGTCTAACTGGGACCACTAAAACTCTAGTTAGTAATGCATCTTTATTTCAATTTACGAAAATACCCAAATCTGTTTTTGCCATTAGCAATATGTTAACTAATTATTTCTTAAGTTGTGTGTCATTGTTAGCACTTATTCCATTTATTTACTTAAATGACATCAGCATACAACCAACTTATATTCTTGTCCCAATATTACTTTTTCTTTTATCATTATGTGGTACATCTCTTGGACTAATTATTGCTCCTACTGCTGTTAGAATCCCAGATTTAGTAAATATTGTTCAATTTTTGGCACGCGTCGGTTTTTTCCTATCTCCTGTAATGTGGACCTACTCAATGCTCTCTGGAAAATTTGGCACTGGTAATTTCCTCATTCTCGCCCACCTTAATCCGGTAATTGTTCCAATTACAGATATGCGAGATATAATATTAGGTCAAGAAAGCAACATACCCTTATACGGCTATTCTATGTTTGTTGGCATTACATTAATTTTTTACTTGGTTGGCAGCATTAACTTCTATATGCGCGCACATAAAATGGTGGTGGGGCTTTGAAAGTTCTAACTCTTGAAAATATTGAATTAACCTATCCACAATCAAGGTTTGAAAAAAAGAAAGGACTTGAACCGTCAAGTATTGGCCCAATTAATCTTGAATTTGAAGATTCAGAAGTTGTTGGAATTATTGGGAGAAATGGTTCAGGAAAAAGCACGCTCTTGCGCATCATGGGTGGCGTATTTCCCCCTGACGAAGGTAAAGTAAAAATTGCAGGCACTATATCCCTACTAGCAGGAGTGGGCGTGGGGTTTAATAAAAACTTAACAGGACTAGAAAACACCTACCTCTATGCTTCTTTAATGGGTTGGAAGAAAGTAGAAATAGAACGTGAGGTAGATGATATTATCAAATTTTCAGAACTTAGTCACCACTTTTCAAGACCAATTAGAACATATTCATCCGGAATGAAAGCAAGATTAGGAATATCTGTAGCTACTGCCTTTCGGCCAAACATACTTCTCATTGACGAAGTATTAGGTGTTGGGGATGCATCCTTTAGGAAAAAAAGTGAAAGAAGAGTTCGTGAAATGATTGATGGTTCTGGAACGGTAATAATTGTATCACACTCTCAAGGTTTCATGATGGAAATTTGTGACAGAATTATACTGATGGATCAAGGCAAAATTGTGGATGTAGGGGAACCAAAAGACATTTACAACACGTATAGTAAACTATTAAAAAATACCTCATTGGATTGATTTTATTAATCCACATAACTCTTCCATACATTTACCAAGTTGTAATTTATTTCTAGCAATGCTTGCAACTAAATCTGGAAATTTAGATTTGTCAATTTCTTTCATTAACTGGCTTGCAAGTTGTATATCTGGCCTGAATTCTAGATTTCCGTTCCTTGTATAATGCCAACCAGCCACATCTGATTTTAATACCTCACCAAGTAAAGGGTTACTTTTTATAAATTCAAATCCATCACTTAAAGTATCTATGGCAATGACTCTAGCCCCGTGTACAAGAGACTCTTGAATAGTTCTAGGATTAGCATCTCTTCCTGATGTGATCAACATTATCTTTGTTTTATTAAATAACAATTGTAATTCACTTCTACTAACCTCTCCGATGTTTGCGATTTCTATGTTCCCATAAGGATGATGAATATATTTTGATAATATGTCATCATCTTGTTTATTTCCAGCAATTACTATTGTTAATTTTCTATCTGTACAATTATCTAATTTTTCTATCAATTGTCCAAATGCATGGTGGTTTTTTGTTGATTGTAATGTGGTCCCACAATAAATCAAATCATAAGGCCTAGTATGGGCTATTTCATCTAATGTCCACAATGCAGGTTTAACGAACCTATAAACAAGAGCGTCTGGATGTACAATAGATGTTGTATCAGCATTACCATTATCATCCACTAATACAATAGTATAGGGGCCACCCATAATCTGTGTTCTTTCTTTAGTAAATTTTGCAATTAACTCTGCGAGAGATTCTTCATGTGATAAATCCTTTCCACTTATTTTATGCTCGACCCTCATGCCAGTTAATATCGTATCTAATATTGATTGTGATGAGGTGTGATGAATTAGTTTAGAGGTGGACAAACCATATCTCTCTAGGTGTGGGTAACGAAGTGATGTTGCAGGATAATGTATCCAAATATGGTCATTTGATGGAATATTTTTATCTAACCAATTATGCAATATGGGATAATTCCCGCGTGTGAAAATAATATCTGCATCAATAAATTCTAAGAGTTTCTCCGGGCTGCCCACACACCAATATGTAGTTATTTCATCTACTTTGCAATAACCCTCACTATGATGTGTTGTCCAATTCTTTTCCTCACTATCCAATAATCCTTGTACAATATGTAATTCATCTATATCTAAAATCTTACAAATTTGCCTACACATCTGAATATAGATATCTGTATCAAATAATTCTAATAAATCTGTGCCAGGTTTAAATGATGGGGATTTATCATTCAATTTTAAAAAATTAGACACGCCTCTATTAGATTTTATTAATGATGAAGATTTATTCCATATTGCTGGGGTTTTATGAATTAATACCATTTTCATTAAATCACCCTTATTGTTGGATTACATATTCAAACATGTCGTAATATGACTCTGCCATTGCTTTATTATAACGCGGGAATGGTATATCCAATAAATTCTGATGCATCTTAACTAACAATTCTGGATTATTAAGTACAAGATTAATGGCACTTTTCAAATTTGAGCGTGTGCGTTCTATTATCAAACCATTAACCTCGTGTTTCACAAGTTCCGGTACAATCCCCACATTTGTGCTAATTACTGGGCGGGCCGATGCTAGAGATTCTATAATCGGCAACGGCCCACCCTCATGTTCACTAGCACAAATAAGAACATGGTTTTGTGCATAAAACTCACCCATCTTGTTTCGCGGTATAGGATTTGTAGGAGTTGCTGTTAACAACTTCACCCCTAATTCTATACAAGTTGGTTCAACAATAGAATGGTACGCCTTATTGTGGCCATGATGCGATGAAGAAGGATTGCCAACCCACATGAAATTTATTTCAGAAAGAGGAGGTAGAGGTGATGGTTTGAATAATTTGCTATCAACCCCGTTTGGCGTAAAAAAACCATTTTCAAGAAATAGTACAGAATCTAGCATTTTAGAAATGTACCCTGTAGCTGCAAATTGATTACATGCCGCAGATGCTTGTTCAACAGTTAGCCCTCTCTTTTCCCACGAATGTGAATGAACTCCTACGCAAGTTTTGTTAAACTCAAATCCTTTCATGGAAGGCCCATACCTCATTCCATCAAACCAAAGGAAAAAGAAGGTGACATCGTATTCAGTTAAATCAAATGATGTTGGGTTTCTTCTGATATTGATGATGTACTCGATATCAATATCATGAATCATTGAACCATTTTTTATGGACTGCGCCAGTATATCGTACGCCCACCCCGGGCGATCTGCAATCAACAATACTTTCATTGGACTCCCTCAAATAATATTTTTTCCAAATTACGATGCATTGTTTCCAAACTAAACATGGAATTGATATAATTTTTTGCGTACACTGAAGCTTCCTTTTGGAAATCCTTATCTCGAATAACTTGCAATACTGCATCCGCAATATCATTCGCTTCAAATGTAGTAACTAGATACCCAGACCGGCCTTCGATAAATGTTTCATTTGCACCACCTGCATTAGTAGACACAACGGGAATACCCATTGCTTGGGCTTCAATCAATACATTTGGCAAACCTTCAATTAAACTCGTCAATAAAAATAAATCAAATGTATTCAACACATCAACTACATCATCGCGGTAACCGAGGAATTCCACTTTGTCTGCAATCCCAATCTCTCTTACATATTTCATGGACTCCTCTAGTAGGGGTCCATCTCCAACTATAGTAAATACTACTGGTTCATCGATTTTTTTGACCACCTCTTTTGCAACATCTAACCATAACAATGGTTGTTTAACATCAACGAAACGGAAAACTGTCCCAATGCGGAACGGTGCGTTTGTCTTTTGTGTTATTGGATATGATTTGAATTGTGATAGATCAAAACCATTTTGCAATAACAACATCCTATCTTCAAAACCACCCAGCCATTCCACATATTTTTCTAGGCCATTTTGACTATTATGTGAGAGATAAACTCGTTTATTTTTGAGAATGTCTTGGTAATTCTTTCTAACAAAACGATTATTGTAATAATAGTTCGGTCCTTTATTGGGAAATGAGTTTGTCGGTAAGGCGAATGGGGGTAAAGACCGAGCCGACATGACTATTTTTGGCACGCCGCAGAGAATACCTGCAATCGCCCCAAGAATACTTGTAGTATCTTGCCAAAGATGAAGCGTTGTTGGTTTTTGTTCCATAATGATTTGAATGAGATTGGAAATTTTTTGGGTGATTCCTGGATTCAATGGGGGTGTCGTTGGTATCAACTCCATTAATTGTTGCACTTCTTCAGTATATATGGTTCTCTTAGAATTTTGCTTCCTAGAATAATCATAAATATCTATTCCCATTTTTCGAACTTCATCAATAAATGAATTCTCGGAATTATTAACTTGTATATTCCACACAACTAAGCCTTTTGAAAAATTATTATTGGCTAAACAACGAACTACTTGACGCTCTGCACCGCCGAATTTCAAAGAATTATTCACAATCAAAGCATGATTGTTTATTGGTTCATACATCGGCGAAGGTGAATTAAATTCTTTCGCGATTTTACCAAGCACTAAGTGCTCTATTGCATTTACGTCTAGATAATCTACTTCATCTCTTCCTAGATCAAACGTTCTCTGTATTTGTGAAAAATAAGAAGCGAATTCAAAAACTTCTAACCTTGGATTTTGGATATGCTGGAGTTGGCCATATGCTCGTGCCATCAATGAAACGTCCCCGCTGTTTTTTACACCCATAATGTAATTTATTTGGTAATCATCATTATCTATATCACACAACATCAGGCCCTCAAGGCGACTAAGAGCACTGAGTGAAATGTCTTCAAATGAATATTTCATGCCAAACTCAATAACCATCTGAAGCATAAAACCATTTGTTCCTGCAACCTGCAAAAAACCATCGAAGATACCTTTGTAATCGTCACTTGTGCGTATGAGTCGAAGAATTTGGGTAATGGTTGGATTTTCATGTGAAAGTAATAATTTCAAGCCTTCAAGGCCTGTTGCAAAATCTCCTTCGGAAATCCCAAGTGATATTTGGCTGCGAGCAAATTCCAATTCTATTTCTTCTTTGGATAAATTTGCAATATCAAGCCATTTCTTTAATGGCATTTTAGGATTTAATTGAAGAGAGTTTTTTATGATTTCACGTGCTTGGTTTTTATCAAATATATTTGGATTAAGTTGGGATAATAATTCTAATGCTTCATTTTTTTCTCCAATAATAAATAATATCCGGAGAGATAATATTTGATGACGAGGGGATTTCTTGAGTTGAGGATAATATTCTCGCATTAAAATTTCGTGACGTGACGGATATGCCGCCCTCAATATCTCATAGGGTGCATTTTCCTTGTATCGCTGTTTCATTTTTGTAATATAATTATCAAGTGTGGATTTAGGTGAATTGGAATGAATTAAAGCTTGTAATATCTTTGCATGAATTCCATCCGCCCCGAATCTATCTTCACATGAGTAAATTGCATCATTCATTGAAGCATAATCCCCCTCACGGCCACATAATAAAATATACTCAAATAATAATATTCTATTTTTAGTGATAAAAGAATAATTTGTTTTAAATAAAGATAAGGCCTCTTCCCTTTTTTTCAATATCAACAATGAACGCACAATTATGAAGAAATCATCTGGATCTGTTATTTCTTGCTGAAATGCGTACTGTAAATATCTCTTGAGATTTTCTTCATGTTCGCCCGCATTAAAATATTCTTTTGCTGATTTATAGCCAAGACTAATTCCTTGTAATGAAAATTTTTCAACATTATCACCAAGTATTGTAATTGTTTGATGAAGACGAAGACCGCTTCTTTGAAATTTATGAGGGGACTTGGAAACTATGAAGAGGCCCCCGTATAATTTCTTGTAATAGTTCAACCTCAATAAAAACTATCATACTATTTGTCATGAACCTATAATATTACACACAAATCATTAACCCCAATCAATTCCGGCACTTGTGGACAAGTATCTTGAAACTACGAGAATTTCTCGGGAAGAAAAAGAACTACGGAGTGAAATTATAAGAATGAGGGATTCATTTTCATTCCGTTTTGGCAACCTCTTCGTACGTGCTATAGAGCGCCCAATCTTACTCCTAATTCTCCCAATCACCATAACTATATTTTTTCTGAAAATTATATTTAAAAAGAAAGACATACAGAAAAATTCACAAGAGCATACACGGGATTGTGTAATCGGCTATTCTGCTGAATCATCACGTGGATTACATTTTGAAAGAATGGAACGGATTCTGTACGAATTACGACAGCATGGAATCCAAACTGTCCATGTAACTAATGATCGTGAAATTCGTATTTTTGATAATAATAATAGTGGCATACTATATTCAATACCCGCTAGAGGGCAAATAAAAGAAATGAATCCACGAACATGGAATAAAAAATGCGAAAGGATTCTTTCTGGAATCCTAGATACATATCATCCACGAAGTTTTTTGTTTGACGGTGATTATCCTTTTCGTGGAGCGTTAAATGCAATCACAATTAGGCCTGAAATGAACAGGTTTTGGTTGCGAGAATCTCCATTAAACTTCAAAATACCCTCTTTACCAATAGATGGTTTTGATATATTCGATGCTATTATCCATCCAAGTATTTCTAGAAGAGATGACCCCGATTCAATAATAGGAAAAAGTGGGACTATTTTTTGTGGTCCTATTGTTGGTAAACACCCAAATAACAACAAAATTGAAGATTTAAAGCGTAAATATAATATTAATGGAAAAAAAGTTATTTTTGTTCAAATAAGCAAGTCTATTGATGAATATGAATTAATATTTCAACAATTACTATTAAACAAGAAAATTGTATTGTTATATCTAAGTTCATCGGTACCAAAACAATTTAAACACCATAAACAAATTATTTATTCCCCCACACTTACCACAAATGAAGCTATTTCCATATCAGACGCGTGCCTAATTTCACCTGACTTTCATAACATTCACTCATGTTTCTTAATGAATAAACCAACAATATGTATTGTAGAGTCAAAAAACCATCTTGAAGCAATTTATAGAGAATTTGGAACTAGGAATTTGCCATTAATATTAATTGAATCATTAACTGACGATGATTTTATTTCAATTTCATTGGAACGAATACTAAATGAAGAACTACAAATGCAATTAATTGAGAGAATGAAAGAGATAACCATCAAAGATGGAACAATAGAATTATGCATTTTAATTCGAGAATTGCATTCTACTAATTTAACACAAGTGGTTCAATACGACTAATTCGCGATGTATTGTCCCAAGATTCTAAATCTTTTTCATCATTTAAATCATTTTTACCTATTAGTGAAATAATTCTTTTTTCTGTTTCTTCCTTGATCCTATCATCGATTAAATCAAGTGATGGTGCATACCAATGTTCTAGATAACTCAAATCTTCACTATGATTAAAACGCTGAATAAAACCTTCTGGGTAATCATCTAAATCTAATTTTGAAAATGCATATATTAGTACATTTTCATGGCTTATAGGCAACTGTTCTAACTTTTTACATACTTCATTACTCTTTAACAATTCTAATGTCTTTGAAATATTAAGTTCTTCAGTTTTAATTGCTGCCCTTAATGTTTGTTTTCTATAACATTTCCAACAAAAGTTACAAGGCTTTTTTGGGCCGCCTCTAATACAAGATTGGGCAAGTTTACCAATACCTGATTTGGAACATATCAATTCTGTTCCAACTTCACTTATCCCGCCTGTAGGAAATGATAATGGTAATCCCGCTGATACAAAAACATCCCACCAATTAGCATAATGGTTTGTTGTGACATAATCTTTGAACATTAATCGCCCCAACCCATACAAAGATTCTAAGACTGTGCCGTATGCAATTCCAAATATACTCAACCTATTAGCCAATAAGATTGCAGGCACCCCATTTGCAAGATCTGTCGGAAAGCCAATTGGCTTTCTCATTGTTTCTAAATCACAGGGAATGATTTGACAATTATATCCCAATTGAATTAATTTGTTACATGACGAAAGGGCTGCTTCCTTTGAATAAAGTGAACCTTGAGTGATTGGGCGATCAAGAAAAACTGGTATTGTTGAAGGAGGTAATACAGATAGGGCCGCTGTTGAATCTGCGCCACCACTATATGCAAGAGCAATGTAATTTCCCTGCATTGTATCATAAGGTTCTATATTATTATCAACAGGTTGAACAATTATATTCATGGCTTTACAAGCCTCAGAAAAACGATGACTTACTGGAAAAGAAAATGAAAGGGTTTTGTTAAACCAAGGACGAGCAACTAATAATGAACTCAATGCTAAATGGTCTGGATGGATTTCGTCCAAACTCCAATCATGTGGCCCTTGAACATAAAATGATGTTGAAATCATTTCAGATTTACGTTCATCCGGTTCATTTTCATCTAATGTAAATTCAAATAATAGTAAACCATCATTCATTGTAAGATCAATCTGCATTTCAATCAAATCTAGTTATCTATATACCATTTTACTGTCTGCAAAAGTCCTTCTTTAACATCCACATCTGGATTGAATCCCAATTTTGTTTTTACTACAGAAATATCAGCATGGGAATGAAGAATATCACCCAACCTCTTCTCTTGATAAATTGGTTCAATTGATTCAATATTTGGATGGTATTGTGTAAGAGCTTCTCGTATTCCAAAATAAAGGTCATTCACCGTAATAGTACCCCCGTAAGCAAGGTTCACTACCTCCCCATTCAACGAACCCAATTTAGGATGAGAAAGCCCCAATATATTGCCATTTACAACATTACTGACGTGTGTGAAATCTCTACTTTGAAAACCATCACCAAATATAATAGGGGACTTTTGCTGACTTAAAATGGAAATAAATTTAGGGATTACAGCAGCATATGGTCCATTAGGATCTTGTCTTCTCCCAAAAACATTGAAGTATCTAAATCCAAGAATTTCTACATCGTAACACTCCACAAATGCTTGTTGAATTAATTCCATTGAACGTTTGCTTGCAGCATAGGGAGATAATACTCTTCCAAGTTTATTTTCAATTTTTGGCAATGTTTGATCAGACCCGTATACTGAAGAACTTGAGGCATAAACAATTCTAGTAATGCCCTCTTCAACTGCAGCACGGAATAAATTAACTGTGCCTAATATATTAATATCTAAGCTTGTAATGGGGTCATCAATAGAACGCGGAACCGAACCTAAAGCTGCTTGGTGGCTTAGATGAGTACAACCAAATACTGCTTTCTTGCAAGTTTCAAAATCCCGGATATCACCTTCAATAAATGTAAATGAAGGATGGTCCATCAAATGGTCAATATTTTTCATGAAGCCTGTTAATAAATTATCCAACACTGTAACTTTGGCTCCAATATTAATTAATTCCTCAGCTAAATTTGAACCAATGAATCCTGCACCACCAGTAATACATACATGCATCTCAGACAGATTAGGAGTTTGGTTCATGTCTTAATCCCAACATCACTATTTATCAAAGGTTTCTCTTCATCGTTACCATAATTATGGGATTTGTTATAATAAATATTCATTGGAACGTTCTTAATTATTTAATCTGAATGATTCTTGTAATCATCATTTGTCTATGGGCAATAATCGTTCTGATAAATCAACAATTAATTTATCCATGTTCGTGGCTTGTTTATTATCATAGATAAAACCGATTTTATTAATTAGTTCATTAATGCAATTAACGATATTATGTTTATCGCGGCTAATTAACACTGAACCCCAGCCTTCATCTACCGCCACATTGCAACGGGCAAGTTGATCATCCATGCCAGTACTCATATTGGGATAAAATAAAGTGGGTAATCCAAAATTACTTACTTCATGATAAGAATTGTAGCCACCTGCTTGAACTGATGCGTCAAATGCACGGAAATACATTGAATTGGGGTAATCACGAATTATTTGAACTCTTTCTAATGAAATATCTAGGCGCTCACCAATCATAGATTCACCCAATACCACATGCACATTTTTGTGTTTTATCAAAGATTCAACTGTCATCCTGACCTCTGAATTGATATCATTAATTTCTCCAGCACCTAATTGAACATACACCACTTGAACATCTAGTGGCAACATAAGTCTCCTACGAGCAACTTCACGAGAATACATTTCTTCTTCATCTAACATAACAATTGGAGGACATGATATTACTTCAATCCCATGATTTATTTCATCAATTGATAATGGAACGCTATCTTCGGGGCGGATTATTAAATCAAAATACTCAATACTATCAACGGGAATACTCGAACCTTTTCTGAAGGTCCCACGACGAACCCATGTCTTTTGCATTTTCCTACTTTTAATTGCTCGCAACATGCCCCTATATGGAAATGCACCATCAAAAATGAACATGCCTGGGTTATGAAAATCTAAAGCCAATATTAATTCTTCTTCTATTAATGAATTCCAAGAATCTGAAGCCATGTTTTTGAATTTTTTTCTCCCACTGACGTGGTGAGCTGGGAATCCATCAGGCATTAACAAATGTAATGTAGGCATCGTTGTAAAAAATATGATGTTTATGTCTGGATTATATTTCTTATATCTCCTCGCTAATGCTAATAAACGAGTAAAGTGACCAAAACCAACCCCATTTGTTGGAAACATCATTATTGTATTATTGTCACCAACATCGTCAATTCTTGGTAAATAATTAACATTTGGTGGAGTGATTTTTCCAATCAACTCTAATCCGATTCTAAGCATTAATAATGGCAATGTTATTGGTAAAAAAATTGCCAACCATGGCCTTCTTATGGCATCAGTAATATGTGCACCTAATCTAAGCGATGGCGATGCACGAATTCTGGCCAATTCACGCTTTAATCTATCATTACGTTGAGTACTGGTAATTGTGTCATCAATATCCATCATAGCCCCCCTTATGTTAGTCGGAGGGAACTTCTTTGATTATATTACGCATGTAAAGTAAATCAACAAGTCAGTATCATAACCAATGATGGCGTCGGGTATTCAATGAAGGTTGGAATTATCGGCGCGGGGATCGTTGGAGGCGCTATTGAACACTGGTTCGCAGATGCCCATGAATTGTTTATTCACGACCCTGTAAGAGGTACTACTCTTGCAGATGTTACAGACAATGTCGACATGGCATATATCGCCGTTCCAACACCAATGAGTGATGTTGACGGTTCTTGTGATA
>Ga0066850_10000798_pt1 | contig 16735 bp, 8 predicted proteins | sample ETNtaG_4_FD_67282 | JGI IMG/M metagenome (GOLD analysis project Ga0066850, IMG submission 67282) | Marine microbial and viral communities from oxygen minimum zone, Eastern Pacific Ocean - ETNP201406SV67 | ecosystem: Environmental > Aquatic > Marine > Oceanic | place: Pacific Ocean: Eastern... | reverse complement strand
TTTTAGTCTTAGTTTTTTTTGTAGCTTTGGTTTCAACTTTTTTTGTAGGCTTTACAGTTTTAGTCTTAGTTTTTTTTGTAGCTTTGGTTTCAACTTTTTTTGTAGGCTTTACAGTTTTAGCCTTTATAGTTTTTTTATCTTCATCTTTTTTTGCTCTGGGCATTTTAAATCCTTATCAAATTGTGTGAAAATATAATTTATTTTTTATTTATTACCCAATGATAATTTTCTTTCATACAATTATTTTTAAATATTATATTTTGTACCTAGCCGCGATGGTGGAATTGGTAGACACGCTGGTCTTAGGAACCAGTGCTTTCGGGCGTGGGGGTTCGACTCCCTCTCGCGGCACACCCATCTTCTAATCTGTAATTAGTATTTTTTGTTAATTACATCACAGAATTCTTCTAAATTGTTTTCAATCACAATTATTCAATATCTCTTATTATAAATTGAATTAAGATTATAAGGAGATTTGAAATGAATAATAATATTGAGAAAAGATTAAGAAAATTAGAGTATCTTAATGAGGTTTGTGTTCATAGTCCTTCTTTATTAATTGACACTAAATGTGGAATAGCTCGTTATAAATTCAATAAAATTGGATATAGAGACAACAAACTGCTTATAGAATTTAAATTATTAACAGATTCAAATAATAATGATGTTACTACTATTCTTCATAACATAGGAAATAAGTGTTATTTAACAGTAGATCAATTTCTTTATGCTTTAAAATTTTACGCTAGCGCATAATTTTTAATTTTCATATAAATTATTTTTATATTACTTTTTAGTACCTTGGAAGAGCTAAAAAGTACATATCAACTTTTATTTGATTATTTAAATCAAAACCCATTTATTCACTTTGTTGTTTTAATTTTTGCATCCATCTTTATTGCTAAGATTGTAGATATTATTTTTATTTCATTTTTATCAAGGCTAGTAAAACAAACCAAAACAACTATTGATGACACAATTATTGAGACTCTTCATAGACCTATATATTATACTTTTTTATTTTTAGGAATTAGGTTTTCAATTTCTGTTGACAATTTAAATTTAGGTGAAAATATTATCTTTATAACGACAGGTTTTTTAAAAACTTTAGCAATTCTTATTTGGGCTAAAGCATTATTTAAAACTTTTTTATTACTATTTAATTGGTATTCTTCTAGAAGTAATAACACTGTAAAACAAAAATTATTACCATTATTCGATAATGTTGGTAAAATCATTATATTTTTGGGTACGGTCTATTTTGTTATGATTAGTTGGGGAGTTAATCCAGTTGGCTGGCTTGCATCTGCAGGAGTATTAGGTGTTGTTCTTGGTCTTGCAGCAAAAGACACATTATCAAATCTATTTTCTGGAATTTTTATTATGATGGATTCTCCATATAAAGAAGGAGATTATATTAATTTAGATTCTGGAGAAAGAGGTTATGTTTTAAATGTGGGCATACGAAGCACTCGTATTATGACTCGTGATGATATTGAAATCACCATTCCAAACTCTGTAATTGCTAATGCTAAAATTATTAATGAAAGTGGAGGGCCTCACGAAAATGAAAGAGTACGATTATCCATTGGTGTAGCTTATGGTTCAGATATTGATTTAGTTAAAAATATTTTGGTTGATGTAGCAACAAAATCTGGATTAATTTCTGCAAAATTTGAGCCACGAGTTAGATTTAGAGATTTTGGAGAATCCAGCTTAAATTTTCAATTGTTATTTTGGATTGATAAACCTGAAGCTAGAGGCAGGACTCTAGACGCCTTAAATACATTTATTTATAAAGAATTTAATAAAAATAATATTGAAATTCCATTTCCTCAAAGAACTGTTCATCTAAAAAAACAGTAACTCTATATGGCTATAGGACAAAAAGATTGGTTTATGATAGATTCTGAGTCAGTGTATCTTACTCATGGAACATTTGGAGCTTGTCTTAAGGTAGCATTTGATAGTAAAATTGAATGGCAACAAAAAATAGAGTCAGACCCATTTGATTTTTTAAATAATCATACAATTAATAATCTAGAACATTCAAGAAAAGTTTTAGGCAATTATTTGACTTGTGATTATGATGATATTGTATATTTCCCTAACCCTTCAACAGCACTAAATGCTGTTATCAAAAGTTTAAAATTAAAAAAAGGTGATGAAGTTTTAACTTCAAATCATGAATATGGTAGTTTAGATAGAACATGGCAATATTATGCTCATTCAAAGGGTTACAATTATAAACAAATAAATATTGATATACCGTATAATGATAAAAATATATTTCTAGACTCTTTTTTAAAATCTATTACTAAAAAAACAAAAATAATTTATTTAAGTCATATTACATCTTCAACAGGGCTCGTATTTCCAGTAAAAGAGATATGTGAAATTGCTCGTAAAAATAATATTATATCAATTATTGATGGAGCTCATGCTCCAGGTCAAATTGAAGTTAATATATCAGATATCAATCCTGATATTTATGTTGGTGCCTGTCATAAATGGATGTGTTCACCAAAGGGAGCATCATTTTTATATGCAAATAAAAATATACAAAATTCAATTGAGCCACTAGTTATTAGTTGGGGATGGAAAAGTGACACTCCAGGGAAGTCTAAGTTTTTAGATTATCATCAATATCAAGGGACAAATGATATATCTGCATATTTAACTATTCCTGAAATAGTTAATTTTTTTGATATCAATCAATGGGATAAAATTCAAAACAAATGTCACAATGTAGTTTTAGATTTTTTAAAAGATAATATTAATAAAATAGAGCCTTGTTCAACTAATTCTGATCATCTTGCTCAAATGTTATCTTTTAAAATTAATAAGAATAGTCAATTAATTAAGAATGTTTTTGATTCTCCAATCGGGATTATAGAAGCTCAAAATAAAATTTTTGATTATAATAAAATACACATTCCTATTATTATTTGGAATCAAGAAATATTTACAAGGCTTTCAATCCAAGCATATAATACACCTCAAGATTTAGTGAGATTATTAGATATGCTTATTCATTTTAATCTACTTTAATAGCAATATATCTTGAATATGTCTGAGAAAAATTTTTACTTTGATTTATAGTAGTAACTCCAACTAATACAATATCTCCCGATACAATATTAGAAATTGCATCATAGTAATCTTCAATATTTTTAATAGTTTTTTCATCAATTTGAGTAATTACGTCACCCTCTTTGATATCTTCTTTGTGTGCAGATGTTTCTTTTTTTACTTCAGTTACTTTAATACTTCCATTTTTATCAGTTTGTACCTTTAAACCTAGCAAATCAAATTCTGCTTTTTCTGATTCATAACTGCCATAAAGGATTTCATCAGAAGGGCGATTACTTAGTATGACAATTTTATTTATTTTTTGTCCTTTTCTAATTATGGTTAAATTAATTTCTGTACCTGGATATTTATGAAAAATAATATTTCTTAAATCTGAGGTCCCATTAATTTTTTGTCCATCAATTTCTATAATCACATCTTGTGTTTTTAAATTTGCATTCTCTGCAGGGCTATCTTTTAATACTTGTGTAACCATTACTCCTTTTGTGTCATTTAAATCTAGTTTTAATGATAAGTTCTCAGATATTTCCTGAAATGAGATGCCAAGCCAAGCCCCTTTAACATCACCCATACTAATTAAGTCTTCTATGATTCTTTTAGTTTGATTAATAGGAATAGCAAATCCTACCCCTGCATTTGTTCTAGACCAGCCATCTGTTGCAATTGCATTATTAATACCAATTAGTTCTGCATCTAAATTAAATAAACCTCCACCAGAATTACCTGGATTTATAGCTGCATCATGCTGAATAAAATCTTCAAAGTTTCTTGCTGATATAACATCACTTCTTCCTGTGGCACTAATAATTCCTGCAGTTACTGTATGATTTAAATTAATACCAAAAGGGCTACCTATTGCAATCACCCATTCACCAGGAGCCAATTTATCAGAGTTTCCCATTTCTACTTGACTTAAATTATCAGCTTCAATTTTTAATACAGCTAGATCAGTTTGTTCATGCTTACCGATTACTTCAGCCTCAAATTCTCTATCATCATATAAAACTATTTTGATAGATTCTGCGCGTTCAACAACATGATTATTAGTTACAATATAGCCATTTATTTCATCTATAATTACACCAGACCCAAGAGATCTACCTCTTTCTTCAAATTGAGGAAACATATCTTCAAATTCTTTAGGCATCCCAAATCCAAAACCACCAAACATATTGTTTTCTCTTACTGTTTCAGATATAATTGAAACAATAGTTGGATTTCCTTTTGATGCAACTTCTATAAATTTTTTATTAAAATCATCTTTGGATGGAATTCCAAAAATTTGTGAAAAAATTAGTATAAAAATAATAACAATATATTTTTTCATGTTTATTTTCTCCTTTAAAACATGTGTTTTTTAAGATTATAGTAGGCTTATAAATTAAACAATTAATTATATATTTATTTTAGAAAAAAGTTCCACTTTTTTAAAATAAAGTAAGTTTTTATCATTTTATTGTTGTTAGAATATTGTTTGATTGTTTACCTTTAAAGACGTTATATAATATTATTTTATATAATAAAGTCTATTTTGTGTGCGTGATTAATTAAAAAAAAACTAAGTTTAAAACATATTGAATACTAATAAATTTAAATTATTTTTATCTCTATTTCTATGTACTGTTTGGGTATCATGTCAAGACCCAGGTGATGATAACTCAGATGGTAGTAATAGTAATACAGACCCTGATGAAAGTAGTACTATAGGTCAAACTTTAGATGGAGCAACTGACCCAATAGCATCTGTATTTTTTGATCTTACTGACGCAAGTTTGAATTATACTTATAACTTTTATTCCGTTTCAGGAATAGGTTATGCAAATACTATTGATTTACCATGTAGTATTAGAGAAACTGATGTTGTTAATCTTTATACATTCCCTGAATATCTAATCGAAGCTGAAAATTGTCAGTATGAAAATTGCGGTTGGTGTGATGGTAGCGGATTAGATTCCGATCTTAATCAAGAAGATTGCGTGGCAGCTGGAGGCAGTTGGGTTGAGTCTACAGATGCATTAGATGATGCTAATAATTTTGTTTCCAACTCTCTACTTGATGAAACATATGGTGGATTATGTAGCTGTTGGTGCGTAGATAATGATGGAGATATGGTTGATTGTGGGAGTCAAAATGCTGTATCTCAAGTTTATACTCAAGGTATTCCTACTGAAGAAGGCGGGCAATGTCAAAATAATAATTATGGTAGTGCATTTGATTGTGAAAGCAATGGCTGGGTATGGTTTAATGATGCAATAGATTGTTCATTAATGGATGCAAATCAAGATTGTGTCATGCAGGAAGCTCAAGATCTAAACATTATTAATGAGGAATCAGCTGAATTTTCCATTTCTTATACAAATTTAGAAAAATTAGTTTGGGATATTGAGGCTGGAAGGTATAAGCCGCAAGTATCATCTGAAATTACTGAAGAGGTAGCACTTACTGATGAAACAGATTTATATGATATTTCAAGATATTGGACTATTATTAATGAATGGGAAAATATAGATGGAAAAGTTTATATTGATCATTCTCAATGGAATGATACAACAATAATTCATGAAGAACAAATAGTAGAATGCTCTGGTTTAGAAGAACAAGATTGTATTACTGCTGGTATAGAAAAAGGTTGTATTTGGAATGATTCTAGTTGTGATGTTCAAGATTGCAGCTCAATAACTATTGAAGAAGATTGTATTGGAGTTTGTGTTTGGACTGAAAATGTATGTAGTGATGGTACATATCCAGTTCCAGTCGATGTAATTATTGATCAAAATTTTGAATACACTGCATCAATATTAAATTCAGATTCTTTAATGTTTAGAATTAATTCTGATTGTAATAATGATGGCGTTTGGACACCTGCTGAAACATATGAAGATATTGGAACTGATGGATGCCCTGATGAATATGAAGATGGAAATGGCGGCTGTGTATGTAATTACCCTGATAATTGTACCAATGACGACATTCAAATTGGAGATGATCCAAATATAGATAATTGGCAACTAGGAACTTCAATAGAAGTATATACTGAAGATAATGGGCAGTATGATTGTGTTGTTCCATATTGTAATATTGAAGTGAGCCAAGATTCATACAAAGGTGAACCTTTTATTGATAGAGTTGACAATTTAACTCAAGCAGAAATTTATTGGGACATTCCTATTGGAGAAACTGATGAAGGAAATGGTGAGTGGCAAGGTCAAGAATTAGAACCATGGGCTGATTTAAATTGTAATTTAATTTATGATGATTCAGCTGATGGAACAGGTAATGGTTTGTGGGATGATAATGAAATATATCAAGATTTAAATGGTAATAGTAGCTGGGATGATGGAGAGCCCCTTTATAAACTTTCAGAAACTCCTAATCAAATTATAGTTAATTATGATACAGATGGTGATTTGGATGTAGATGATTTAGATGGCCCTGCTGAGGTGATTACTGAAGTTGATCCAGATGAGATTAATTCAGCAATGGTTTATTTAAATGGAGGTTATGTTGCATATTCTGATATTATAAAGGAAGAATCTTTTGAAGAATATAAATATTATAGTTATACACCAATTAAAGAAGTTGTTACTGTGTTTTCAAACGAAATTATTGAAGATGTCCCTGCACCATTGATAAGTGATCAATATAGTATTGCTAAAACTTATTGGGAAACCCTGCCTGATGGAACAGATATTGATGGTAATGGCATTGCAGACAGATATTATGATTATGATTATCATTTATTTAAATATGATGAAGGTGCAAATCAAAATCTATTAAAATTAATTCACCCTGCATATTATTATAATCCAGGATTTTTTGAAAGCCCAGATGAAATTGCAGATGGTTTTTTCGAGATTTCTAATCTTATTGAAGATATTATGATTTATGTTAATGGCACTGATTTAAGAGATGGTGAACATATAGTAACATTTTCTGTTGATTCTGTAGATGTTAATGGTGATGGAACTCATAATCATATTTATGATATTACAAAAGAGTTTGAAGTTTTCTATGAACCAGTTGATGTCCCATTAAGAACAGGTGAAAATCTTGGAATTATTATAGAAGAAGGCGATGATGGCAACACATGTAGTGAGGGCGAAATGATTATTTGTGCAGATGAAAAAGAGTCATGTCCTGATGCAGGAAGTGATGAATGGTCTGAAAATGATTGCGGAGAATATATTAAAGAAGTTGAGCAGTGCTCCCCATATTTATCTCTACCAGCGTATAAAGTTATTAGAACAAAAAACTCTATAATGCATGGTTCTGGAGTAGAATATGGAGAAAGAAATACGGTTTGGCTTGCACAAGATTATGGCATTGTAAAAGATAAATTAGAAATTAGATGGACAGGTCAAAATGGAGATTTAGATAATTGGACTGAGTATTCAAGATTAGAACTCAAATCTATAGATGATTCTGAATCAGGGTTTAATTTAGGTCGATTATTTAATTCAGGAAAAGTTATTGATATCAACAACTTTGAAAATGAAGAAGGGTTTAATAATGATCCATTTATTCCACATCCAACGGCAATTATTCAAAGAGTGAGAACTAATAATGATTAAAAAGAACTTATATATTTTATTTGTTTTATTTAGTTTAATAGCTGCAGGAACTGATGGTACCATAAGGGGCCGAGTCACATCGGGCTCAGATGGCCAGCCTTTACCTGGAGTACAAGTATTTATTGGAGATATAGGCGTAGGGTCTGTATCAGATATTGATGGAAATTTTTTAATTCTTAATGTTCCAGTTGGTGAACATGAAATGACCGTAGCTATGATTGGATACAAAACTATTAAAAGTAGTTTGTCGGTAACAATGGATAAAACAACTTGGTATAATCCATCAATGGATACGGCAGCTCTTGAAGGTGAAACAGTTTATGTTAGTGGTGAAAGAGAATTAGTTGAAAAAGGGAGAACTTCTAAAAAAGTTACTGTTAATAAAGAGGCTATAGAAGCTTTACCAATAAAGGATGTATCGGAACTTTATTCATTACAGGCAGGGGTAGTTAAAATTGATGCAGGCGTTAGAGGAGGTGTTCCTGATAATGAAGAAAAAGGATTGGAAGAAGTTCATGTAAGAGGTGGAAGAAGTGGTGAGATTGCTTATATGATTGATGGCCTTTATATTAGAAATCCAATTTTTGGTGGAATTGGAAGTGGTACAAGATTAAATCTATTTGCAATTAGAGAGTTTGATTGGCAGCCCGGAGGGTTTAATGCTGAGTATGGCGATGCGATGTCTGCTGTATCAAATATGCATACTATGGCAGGAGGTAAAAAATATCAATTTAAATACAAATGGGAAACTAGCTTAGTAGGTGCAGTCTTAGGTAATAAATACGATGAATTAAGAGGATTTAATGATTATAATTTTGGTTTTGGTGGACCTGTTCCATTTACTAGTGGAAAATTAAGATTTTGGGTTTCTTCTCAAATGACAGATAATGAAAATTATAGAGTTTATGAGTTTGATACCAACACCTATATTGCAGATGATCCTGGAAATAATATAAATCGTGAAAACCTTATAGCCCCATGGGACATAAAGGCAGGAATGCAAGGATTTGGGTTCCAAAAAACAAATGATATTTTTACTAAACTTTCATATCAATTAGGAAAATCACTTAGATTTAATGCATCATATTGGACTGTTTCAAATCATAGAAAAATATTTAGTAGTAGATATATGTATTGGGATGAAGGACAAAATGAGCTATTTAGAGACACTGAAAGATATACGGTTGAAGTTAACCATACTGTTACCCCGAGATTATTTTACACATTAAGATACTCTAAGTTTAATCAAGCATCTTTCCAAGGTGTAAGATGGCAAGATAGTGATTCTGATGGATATCCTGATTGGTTTGAATGGAGTCATTCGGCCGGTGGTAGAGATTTTTCTGACCCATACAATCCTGATGTAATTCCTTATACTGATGCTAATGGTCTAGCTCAATATACAAACAAAGATGGTTTAGGTCCTGATAAATGGACAAGTGGATGGTATGTTGGTGCAGTTCCAGGAACATATAATTGGGAAGTTGCAGAAGCATGGGATGATTTAAATGGTAATGGAGTTTTTGATCAATCTGAGTACGATGCTTTTATGGATTGTAATGGATGCGATGCAGATGGCGATGGTCAATGGGATGGCCCTGTTTTGATTGAAAAATCTGTAGAACGAGATGGTAGCTATTGGTTATTACCAGAAATGTATGTTGATTATGAAGATTTTCAAGATGAATATTATTATTTTAAAGATTATGACCAAGACCCATATAATTCATATTATGATGAGGATAGTCAAGGTTATTTTCAGTACTTAGATTCGTTATATTTTTTACCATTTGATGATTTTGGTGGAAGCAGCTGGAGTGAGGGATTTATATTCGGTGGTTCAGATAGATTCTATGGAACCTCAAACGCATTAACAAATGAGGTGCGTTTTGATTTAACATCTCAATTTACAAATGAGTGGCGTGCACGATTTGGTTTTGATATAAAATCACATAAATTAGATTTTTATGAAGTAGAAAACCCTTGGGATGATGCAGGTGCATTTACTCAAAGATTTGCAGAGCAATGGGATGATTTTGGCCAAGATGGTATACCTTTTACTGAAGACCAAGAAGATGATTATCAACCAGATACAGGAGAAGGAAACGGAACTTGGGACAGAGGAGAAAGCTTTACAGATTTTAATGATAATGATGAATGGGATAATTTTGTTGAACCATTTGAACTTTCAGCATATTGGCAAAACACTTTTGAAGTTCCATGGATGGTAATAAATGCAGGAGTCAGAGTTGATTTTGTTAATTACAATACTCAAGTTTGGGGAGATCCTTCAAATGATTTTTCTGCTAATCAACCATGGTTTTTCTTAGATTGGGGATTAGATGGATTAGAATGGGTTGATGGTGGTGATGGAACTGAAGACGGTGATGGTTCTAAAGATGGTGATTGGTTCCAAGATCTAAATAATAATGGAATCCAAGATGACAATGAGGATTTTGACTGGTATACTAATGAAGATGGTATAATTGTATTTGAAATAGCTCCAGATGAAGGAGAGGATGACGAAAAATATACTTATGGTGGTAATGGAGAATATGATGGATTTAATAGTATTTGTACCTTATGCGGAAATGAAGAGTATGAAGATTTAAATGATAATGGTCAGTATGATGAAGGAGAACCCTTTATAGATGAAGGAGAACCAGCAGGGTTATTAACTCAAGCTCTAAGTGCTTCTGACAAAAGAGTTATTTTTAAACCATCTGAATGGCTATATGAAATCAGTCCAAGAGTTGGTTTTAGTCATGTAATTACAGATAGAGCAACCTTTACTTTTAATTATGGAGTATATCATCAAACTCCTGTATATCAAAATATTTATTTAAATACAAATAGACAGGAAGATCCTGAAGAAGTTTTTGAAGAATCTGCAGGTTATATAGGTAATGCTACTATGACAGCTTCTAGAACACAATCATATGAATTTGCATTTAATGTTCAGGTTGGAAATAATTGGGCTTATACTATTGGTGCATGGGTTAAAGATATGGATAGGCTAGTTACTGCTAAAACTTATCGTTCAGGAGTTTATGAATATCAAGTAGCAGATAATGGTGAATTTGGAAGAGCTATTGGAATTGATTTAACTCTTGAAAATAGAGGCATGGCTGTTAATAGTGTTATTCAATACACTTATTCTACTGCTAAGGCCAATGGAGATTATGATGAATCAGCATTTGGAAATGCTTTTGTTGATGCCCCTGCACAAGAATATCTTATGCCTTTTGATAGAACTCATGATTTAACGGCAACATTCTATACAAAATTACCTTTTGGGATAAATGCTGGATTAACATGTTTTTATCAATCAGGTATTCCATATACTCCATATATTTTCAATGCAGGAGGAGACAAGCCTATTGAAGATGTTGTAAATAAAAACAGTAATAGAACGGATGCTTTTAAAAGAATGGATTTATCCTTTTCAAAGTATTTAGCGTTTAAAAATACTAAAGTAACATTGGGACTTAATATTTATAATTTATTAAATACAGTTAATGTTAATGATATTTATCCATTAACAGGAAGAGCTGATGACCCGGGTTCGTATTATTATGATACAGAATTGGATTTACCTATTAATGGTGGAGAAATATCAAGTGGATACTATGACAGACCATGGATGTATTCTTCACCTGAAGAAATAAATTTCTTTGCAAGGTTTGACTTTAATTAGATAAGGAACTAGGTTTGAATTTAAATAGATATATATACATTGTTTGGCTATTATTATCATTTGTATTTACTGCAGCTGCAGATGATTCAGATGGGGTCGGTGAAACCTTTGATGCGGGGCATAATGGTTTATCTAGAGTCGGGGATTATGGCTATCCTAACAATCCAATGAATGATAGAGCTAAAGGTTTTTCTATTCAAGGAAAAGCACGAAGCGCTTTACTAAATTATGGGGCTTACATTGATTGGGATTATAATCCTTCTGGAGGTTGGGGAAATTATGCATATCTTCCTAGTGTAGCTTTTATGGCAGGTGTTCCAGGCTATGTTTCTTCCTCAGAATTTAATTGGGAATATTGTGATAATACTAATTCTATATGTGAAGCATTATTAGATGGAATATCAGCATGGGTTTCTACAGATGCATACGATGCTTGGAATGAAACATCAAATAACTTAGGCCAACCTGATAGATTTTCAGGAATTGTTTATAATCTTGAAAGTGATGCTGGAGAACTATCTTTAAAAAGAGATGGAATTTTAGATTTAGGAACATCACGTTTTGAATGTAGCGAAGCCTCAGGAGACACTGAAAACCAATGCGAAGGAAATGGTGGGGAGTGGGTTTATAAAGAAGAAGTTTTAGAAAATGCTTATGCATTAGAAGCTAATTTTGAGTGGGTAATAGATACGGGTGATCAAGAGGCTATATACATATACATGTTAGATGATGAAGTTGATCCTAATAATTCTGATAGTGCCGTAGGTTTAGTTTACCCTTGGGCATTTAGACCTAAGCTTGAGACAAGATTTGATGAATATGATCGATATGATTACGGAATAGATGATGAAGAGTGGACTGATGATGATTATTATTTTTATTATGGAGCAAATACTGCTGAATCATGGATGTCGAGATGGAATCCAAAAACTAACACGGATTGGCATGCAGCGACAAAGTCATCTGTAAATTCACATAGTACTCAATATAGTGCTGGTGATTTATTTGGTAATACAATTTATACTGGAGATGGCGACACTTACCCTTTATTAGCTCATAGTAATTATCCTCCAACTTGGCCAATGGCTTTAAATACAGAAACATTAGTAGATGAACCTTTTTGGCCAGGATGGTATGGAGATGAATATTATGGAGATGATCCAGATTTATGGATTGATGCAGGAATTGATGCAGCTTTATGCGCCTCAAATCCTTCAAGAACGAACCCTGAATGTTGGAAAGAGCTTGAAGGTAGATTTATATCTGACTCTGATATTTATATGGAGTTTGATGATAGATGGGCTCATAGAGCAAATATGATTAATTCTGATAATGAATATGAACAAACAGGCTATCCATTAGGTTTAACTGTTATGTCTATGGCTCATTCTTATGGCGTATCTTATGCAGAAGATATAATGTTTGTTACAGTTAAAGTAAGAAACGAAAGCGGAGATTATGATTATGCATTTAAGCGTAACAAATTTGGACAAAAAGAATATCTTTTAGACTATAATGATAATTTTATAAGTGGTGAAGGTTTAGTAATGCCAGATGGAACTAAGCTAAATAGTGGCCAAGGATTTGATTATGAAAAAATGGCTCTAGGATTTTATATGGATGCAGATGTTTTAATGGGAAATTTAGAAGGTTATAATTCAGCTTTACATACAAATGCAGATGATTTTATGGAATATTATGATTGTGCCAATCCTGATATTGTTGATTCTGAAGAATGGGCCCCTTATACCGATGGGTGTCCTGTAGTTGAGGGAGATACATTAAGAATTAGTATGGCGATGATTTATGATTATAATGGAGAAAGTGGTGGAGTTGAAGGTTTTGGATATGAATCTCAAGCAGGTAATTCTGGAGGGTTAGGTATAGTAGCTACTCAACTTCTAGATTCTCCTTATGCAACTAGGCCAGTTGACTTAAATCAAGATGGTTTTGATGATATTTTTCCAGGAGAAAAATTAAAAATGACAGATTGGCATTGGTTTGATTGGTATAATAGACCTGGGGTTGTTGCAAGAGAAGGAAATAATAATTGTTGTGCAGGAGATCCTGGCAAACCAATGGCGCAAAACAAAGAAGAAATACAATATAAACTTTTAGCAGGAGATAATTCAAATTTAACTGATAGTGAGAGTTTATGGTATTTTCATACAGCTAATCCAGACACCGATTCAGATAGCGAATTAAATCCTCATTTTGATTCACTTGAGGGTTTAACAGAGACTACATTTTTTAATCAAGGAGAAGAAGGATTAGATTGTGTTTTGATTATGAGTTGCGCTCCATTTGATTTAGAGGTTGGAGAAGAGGTTGATTTTTCTTTTTGTGTTATTTTTGGGGAAGATAGGTCGGATTTATTAAAGAATGCAGAATTTGCTCAAATTATGTATAACGCCCATTATCAAGGTTATACGGCTCCTAGAAAACCAAAAGTTGCCGTTACAGCTAGTCATAATCTAGTCAAAATTCATTGGACAGATTCACCTCAAACTTCTAAAGATGTAATTACCAGTTATACTGATTTTGAAGGATTTAAAATATATAAGAGTAATGATGGTGGTGAAAATTGGGGTAATGATATTGATAAAGTTTATGATGGAGATAATGTGTTTGTAGGTTGGCAGCCTTATCAACAATTTGATCTTAGTGCAGCTCAAGATGAAGAATTTTGTGTTCTTGGCTTCGAAGATAAATGTTATATCGATGGTATTTTAGATGAGAACCTTACAAATCAAACTTCATGTATGGAGTATGCTGATTTACATAATCAAAGCGGTGCTTGGCTTAATTTTAATGATATAAATCAAGATGGTTTTTGGAATACAGGAGAAGAGTATAACTGTAAAGATGAAGCAAAAAGAGGGATAGCTGTTTCAGGAGAAGATCCTAAAGCTCCGTGGTTTAGCTTAGGAAGTAATACAGGTTTTGATGATATTATTCCATGTGAATGTGTGTGCACAGGTTGCGATAATTGTTCAAATGAATTTTTAAGTCAAGTTTCAAGTCAAGATTGTATTGATTCTGGTTGGGAGTGGGACTGTGAATGCGATTATTATACAGACTCTGAAGGAACTACTTATCAGTATACTTTTGTAGATAGTCTAGTCACAGATGGGTTTGAATATACTTATTCAGTTACTTCCTATGATACAGGAGTTATGTCAGATGAATATATCATTTCAATAGATGATGGTCAAATAACTATTGATACATTATCTGTACCTGATCCAAATGGTTGGGGAGCAATCAATGCATTTCAATATTTAGAAAATTCAAAAGGAACGACTGAATATGATGATAATTTTGTAAAAGTTATTCCGGGTTATAATGCGCAAACTAACTGGAATCAAGTTTTTGTTAGCCCTAACCCATTTATTGTTGGTTCTGATTACCAAACAGATGAAATCTCATTGCTCATAACATTTAATGGATTACCAGAAAAATGTAAAATCAAAATTTATACAGTAACCGGTGAATTAGTTTATGAAATACAGCACAACCCTAATGGAGAGGGTAGTGAGTCTTGGAATTTACGTAATAAAAATAATCAGGAAGTCGCTGCAGGATTATACCTTTATACAATAGAAGATTTAACATCAAACATCAATAAACCTTATATAGGCAAATTTGTTGTTATTAGATAAACAAGAATAGGAAAATAATTATGATAACTAAAAAAATACTATTTATATCTTTGCTTTTAACAGTTGCTTTTTCTGGAGCAAAGGTTGGAACATCTGTTTTTAGATGGGCTGAAATTGAATCAGGGACTCGAGCAATAGGGATGGCAGGTTCTCAGGTAGCATCAGGGAATGATATTTCTGCATTACCATATAATCCTGCTAGTATTTGTTTTATTAATAAAAATGAAATTTTCAGTTCTTCATCTAGCTATTTAGCAGGGACTAAGCATTATACTATGGCTTTTGGAACAAAAGTTTCTCCATCTGATTTTGTAGGAGTTCATTTATTTATTTTTGATTCTGGAGAGATGCCTGAAGCAGTTGCGATACAAGGACAAACAGCATTAACAGGAAAAATGTTTAAATTTCAAGGGCTAGCTGCTAGATTTTCATATGGAAGAAAAATGACTGACAGGCTTAATTTGGGAGCTACTTTTAAAATATTAAATGAATCTGTTACTTCAGGTGATTTAAGTATGACGGGAATAGGCTTTGATATAGGTTCAAATTTTGATACGGGTATTTATGGAATGCTGTTAGGAATGTGTATCAGCAATTTTGGTCCTGAAGCAAGATATATGGGAGATGGTCTTGATGTTCCAGCTTCAGATGAGGGAAATTCTCAAGATGAGCAGAAAAAAACTGAGGAACATCCAATGCCTTTAACTTTTAGAGTTGGCCTTGAAAAAACAGTTATCGAAAATGATATTCATAATTTAACAATTTCAGCAGATGCAATTAATCCTCTTGATTTTACATTATATGGAACAATGGGAGCTGAATATTCTTATATGGGGTTAGCATTTGTAAGAACAGGATATCATCTTGGACATGATACGGCAGGATTTAGTATTGGCGTAGGCGTTGAATATAGCAACTTCACTATAGACGCAGCTTTTTCTGATTATGGAATTTTAGAATCACACACACAATTTGGTTTAGGGTATAAATTTTAAATATGATGATAAAAAAATATAATATTATGATTAAGCCAATACTGTTTTTATTAGTTGTATTAAATTTTTTATTTTCAGCTGATATGACAGCGCCTGCTATTCCTGAGCTTAAAGCAATTGCTTGGGATGGCATTATTATACTGACATGGGACAAGACTGCAGAAGAATCTCTTGATTCAAACACAGGTTATGCAGATTTTGAAGGATACAGATTATACAAAAGTACAGATGGAGGGCAAACTTGGGGTCAGCCCATTCCTCTTAATGGGAAAGTTGCTGGATATCAGCCTATTTTTCAAACAGATTTAACTGAAGCTCAAGACACAACAAGATGTGTTTATTCTAATAGCTACTATTCTAATAGTAACCAATGCGAAGAAAGAGATGTTGAGATTTCAGGCCCTGATCCGGTAGCCCCATGGTTTAATTTAGGAGACAATTCTTTTTTAGAACATTCGTATTACGACTATGATGTAATCAATGGTGTAGAATATACTTATGCTATTACAGCATATGATATGGGAGTGAGGATTGGAAACACTGAATATATTAATTGTACTTATATAGACCCAGAAGATAATCAACCTTATACTGAATCTGAATGTGAAGCAATAATTAATCAAAACACTGAAGATCTTTATTGTGTTTGGAATGAGGGGGCTGAAAATCCTTGTGATTGGATTACTCCTCCTGAAAATGATAGTGAAACTATTATTG
>Ga0066850_10000796_pt1 | contig 16744 bp, 17 predicted proteins | sample ETNtaG_4_FD_67282 | JGI IMG/M metagenome (GOLD analysis project Ga0066850, IMG submission 67282) | Marine microbial and viral communities from oxygen minimum zone, Eastern Pacific Ocean - ETNP201406SV67 | ecosystem: Environmental > Aquatic > Marine > Oceanic | place: Pacific Ocean: Eastern... | reverse complement strand
AGCATGGGGGCTTCGATGTCCTCGTTCAGTTCGGAGACGCCGCCATGTTGAGATGCGGCAGTGGTCTTGTAATTAACCAGCAGCATGGTGACATCTTGCATCGCGACGTCCACTCGCTGGCGCTCGCCAGTCTGATCGCGCAGCATCAGGGCGGCCAGGACCGCAGAGGTTGCGTGCATCCCGGTCGCGTAGTCGAGCACCGGGCCGCCGGTGCGGACAGGACCCCGGTCGCGCTTGTTCGTGGCCATAAAGCCAGACGTCCCCTGGACGACATCGTCGAACCCCGGGCGGTGCCCGTGCGGCCCGGTCTGGCCGAACGCCGAGATCGATGCATACACGACCGTGTCGTTCACCGCAGCGACGTCGTCATACCCGAGGCCGTGGCGGGCGAGCGAGCCGGGACGGTAATTCTCGAGAAACACGTCGGCGCCAGCGGCCAGCTCAAGGACGAGGTCTCTCCCTTCGGGCTGGGTGATGTCGACCGACAGGCTGCGTTTGCCGGCGTTCTGGGCCATGAACCCGGTGCCCATGCCGGACATAACCTGCTCCCGAGTACCCATCCACGGGCGGACGAGATCGCCGGAGAGAGACTCGACCTTGATCACGTCGGCGCCGAGCAGGCCGAGCTGGTACGAACAGTACGGCCCAGCGAGAACATGGGTGAGATCGACGACACGAACGCCGTCGAGAGGGCGGGAAGTCATGGTGATGGCCTTAACGTTGGGGTCTGCTGGTTCAGCGCAGTCGGGCTTACGACGCGGCGCCCAGTGATGCTAACCCTCATTCAGGCGAGCGATCATGTAGGTGCGGACCTGGTTCGCTTTCTCGGTACGGGCTCCAGGGGGCGTACTCCCAAAGAAGCGCGGACCCAAACAAGTACCGGCGCGACAAATGACGACCGACGCTTTCTCAACACTTACACCAAAGCAATTAACAGCGGCCAGCTTCCATTGGTCTGCAGTGATAAACGAAACTGACCCGTTGAACGAAATGCATTCGGGAGAATGATTCTCACTCATATGTGTCCCGTCCCTACTACAATTAGGGGTTCACTTGCTGAGGAGATATTTGTGGCTACCTACTCCTGTCCTACCTGTGGCATGGCGGTCAACGCGTCATGTGCGAAATGTAACGTGCCGTTGGTGAACGGCACCCTCACCAAGGATGATGGATCTACCGTCCAGGTCTCCTGGTGTCCAAGCGACGACAGCTGTGGGAAAATTAAATCCCCAATGTGTTGCAGCGCTGACATGACCTGCGCCGTGGCATAGAGGTACTTCTCTTCTTCCTCATCGGCCTCAGCCGTGTTCTTATGATCTGATGACCAAACGCTTTTTGGTATCGCTAGTGCTCGTGGTCACAAGCTGCGCGGCCACCGAAATAGAAGATGACGCGACGCTAGGTCGTCATCCGTCGTTTGCGACTACCACAAGCGTCGGTCAGCCCTACCCAACCTCGTCCTCTCAAGCAATCGCAACCCCCTCAACGTCTGCTGCTATTCCTGTTCTTACGGGCCCCGCAGATCTTTCCCCTGACGAGCAACTTGAGAAGGTGTCGTTACCTGAGGGGGTAGTCGGTTCAATCTCTGGTCTACATGGTCAGATTCGAGCTACTGCGTTTGGCCCGCAAGGCGACTTTGGGTGGGGTCTCAGCTATTACACCGCTCTTTGGGGTTCTTTTCCGAGCCGCCCACCAGAGAGTTTGTCGATAGCGAGTGGGACATGGCTTATTCCCGATAATTGGCGCTACCCAGAAACTCTCTGTCCCGAAGGAACTACTGCGCGGGACTCTCTCACTGAACGCGGCCCGTCCTATCGCGATGTTTTCCAAACAATTGAAGGTGGGGTCGGGCATTGGGAACAATCTCGGTTCCCTTCGACTCATCCAAAGTTTCGCCTTGTAGGAAACACTGATTGCTACACGACCGACACATCCAATCCTGGATGGGCTTGGAGTAACCAGGAAGAGATAGTTCCTGGGCTAATACAACTGTCTAACCGCATCGTCGTCCCTCCAGATGGAATCACTTTCAAACCAAATGCTGGAGCGTTGTTGGGGACTGCCTGGTTGGCGCTTCCTTTGTCAGAGCCGTATGAACGCGACGGGTTAGAAGTCGGCGATAAGAGTTGGACGTTGTTCTTAGAGTCTGCAAACTTTCGCGGTCCGGTCGCCTATTGGGCTCCTGAGGCGTGGAGTCGAATTACAGCCGATCATCCCCCTTCTCAATTTCGAGGACTTGACCACCGACCCATCGACACCGAGTACAGGGTGTTCGCCGGACACCTTGACTTACCGAGCTTGAACACAAGCGAACAAGGCGACACCTGGTTTCGTGTTCCTCAGCTCAAGTTCCCCGTTGACGAGCAGGGTCGCACCATCTTTCATCAAGATGTGACGTTCTATGGTCGCGACGCCATCTATGACCAACTTCAAGATGCTGTCAACGGTGGTGCCTTGCCCCTACAAGTTGACGATGCAGCCTTGATGCACGCACCGCTCCAAACTCACCGCTGGGAACTCCAGTCAGGTGACCAAGAAATAACCGGTTTGGAAAAGTTTGTGATGCTCGACGATTGGGATACCGACCAAAAAGAAGGGTGGGCTTGGGGATTGCAGTGGTCCGACCCTTCGGGTGTTTTCCCCACCCATTACAGAAAGTTCAACAACGAGTGGGAAGCCACGGATGGAACAGAGTCGCCCTCTCAACTGGACTCAACAGGGGCCAGGTTTCCATCTGCGGCGAGAAAGACTGGCTACGCTCCTTCACTCGAAGACGGCCCCGCTCCGCAGGTGCGCGAAGTTCAGTTAAACGACGGTTCAGTCCTTCGTTACACCTGGTATCGGTTCGTTGATCAACCAGCACTAGCAGCACTTGGTTTAACTACAAAACAGAAAACAAATTTGCAGGCGATAGTTGAACGAATACACACCCAATGGGGTCAGCAGACCGAGTTCATAAAACCTCCCAGCCAGGGTGACCTCGTAGAACTCCAACAGGAGGTCCTTGTTGAACCACCTGCGGGTGCTGAGGTTGGCTGGGTTCCAGTTGTCATAAGCCAAACCGCAGCGAAATAGTTCACAGACAACGCCTCTCGGATTGACCAGAACTCCAGAGAGTGTGACCATCGTGGAGTGATCCCAGCAGTTGAACTTGATGCCACAGACCCTCTGGCGGATTTTCGCGACCTTTTTGTTCATAGCCCCACCGATGCCGATCTCATCTATCTGGACGGCAACTCTTTAGGCAGACAACCGATCGCAGTACGTCAGGTGCTCGAAGAAGTCGTTGACCAGCAATGGGCCGAGCGACTCATCCGTGGTTGGAATGAAGGTTGGCTGGATATTTCATCTTCCATCGGCGATTTGATTGGCGAGTTAATTGGTGCTCAGCCCGGCGAAGTGATTTTGGCTGAGAACACCTCTACTTGTGTCTATAAGGCTGCAGTGGCAGCTCTGCGTGCTCAGTCAGGAAAAGACACGGTTATTACCGACAGCGAAAACTTTCCCTCTGATATCCAAATCCTCCGTTCTGCGTGTGTCACCGCGGGTTCTAATCACAGTGTCACGCTGGTAGACACCACCTCTGCTTCTGACCCCACCAGCGCTGTACTCAACGCCATAGATGCCTCAACGGCTCTGGTGTCGCTCAGCCATGTTTCTTACAAAGCTGGTTGGCGTTGGGATCTACAAGAGATCAACGAGGCTGCTGCACAGGTAGGTGCACTTGTACTTTGGGATTTCTCCCACTCAATTGGCGCAGTTCCCATCAATGTTGAAGCTGGCGGCGTTGCTCTCGCTGTTGGATGCACTTACAAATATCTGAATGGCGGACCTGGCGCTCCTGCTTTCATCTACGTTCGCTCCGGGCAGGACCACCTGGCTAACCCAGTTCGAGGCTGGTTCGGAACTGCTGAACCTTTTAGTTTTGACGAGTCAAGCCCACCTGCAGTCGGTATTGAGCGGTTTCTAACCGGCACACCTCATGTGGTTTCTGCTGCACTAATCAGGCCCGGAGTGGAAATTCTGCTTGAGGCCGGAATGGACAGGGTTTACGAAAAGTCGGTTGGACTCTCGGAGCGTTTTATTCAGCTCTGCGATGAACGTCTATCAACATTGGGTTTTGAAGTTCGATCTCCGAGAGATCCAGAGCAGCGCGGGTCCCACGTGGCCCTGTTTCACCCACATGCGCAGGCTGTTGGTTTGGCTCTTATTAACGAAAAGTCGGTTATTCCTGACTTCCGTCCCCCGGATCTTCTGAGGTTCGGTTTCGCGCCGCTCTACACAAGTTTCACCGATATTGACTCAACGGTAGACCGTATTGTTGATGTGATTGAAGACGGCGGAGTGGACAGGTGGAGGAACGAAAATCCTCTAGTTCCGTAACAGAAGAGGTCACGAAAGGCAGGTCATTGGCTACAGAGATACGACAAGCTGAGTCGCCAGATGTGCGCGAGTTGAGTCTTGTTCTGGCGCGAGCCTTTGAAGAAGACCCTTTCATGTCGTGGATGTTTCCCGAACCGAAGTTTCGACTGAAACTAATTCAGGCCTGGATGCGAGTTGAAGTCGAGAGCGCTATTCAGATGGGCACAAGTTGGGCTTCGACAGACACCGGCGAAATTGTCGCGGCCACTATTTGGGCACCACCGGGTCGTGATCTCCATGAAGGAGGGACTTTCAGCCAACTCTGGTACCTAGTGCTGGGAGCGAACCCCGACCGCTCCTCGGAATTAGCCGAAGGCTTGTCAATGCTCGGCGATACCCACCCCACAGAGTCACACTTTTATCTGAACACCGTGGGAGTCGCACCAAACCTCACTGGGCAAGGCCATGGTGGAACAATTATCCGCCACACACTGGAGCTCGCCGATAGTGGCGGACATCCTTGCTATTTGGAGAGCTCAAGTCCGCGAAACGTTCCCCTTTATGAACGTCTCGGATTCGAGGTGGCCAACGAAATAGCTCTGCCCAATGGCCCGACAATGTGGGGTATGTGGCGTCCAGAGCGTTAGGTCGAGTAACGGCTGATCTGATTTGGTTAAGGGGCGTCTGTTCCAAATATCAAGGTGGAACAGGCAGACCAGTAACCGCCCCATCCGTGACACAACGCTATGTCCACATCTGCAACTTGGTTCGCTGCTTCGCCTCGCACTTGGCGAATTGACTCAAGCATGCACAACATTCCATAGGCGCCGGTATGTGCGTAGCTGAGCCCTCCCCCACTTGTGTTCATTGGCAGTTTTCCCCCAGGTGCTGTGTGACCTTCGGCTATGAAGTGTCCTGCTTCTCCGTAGTCAACGAAACCGAGACCTTCTAGACCGAATATCGGTGTATGAATGAAGGCGTCGTAGATCATGAGATGATCCACGTCAGCGTGATTGACACCAGCACTGGAAAACGCTGCTTCGCCACTAGTGCGAATGAATTCTGGTCGCAGGGGCTCGCGAACACCCGCTGGGCTCATAACTCCCGCTTCTAAAGCGCCGCCAGTTCCCAGGACATACACAGGTGGTTTGGGGTAGTCCTGTGCCCGATCCGCTGAGGTGACAATGATCGCTCCTCCAGCATCTGAGACCAAGCAACACATGGCACGGCGAATGGGCCAGGCGACCATAGGCGAATCCAACACTTCTTCGACCGAGGTTGGTTCACGCAACGTCGCTCGCGGCACACCAACTGCCCACTCTCTTTGACTTACAGCACCAACCGCGAGCTCTTCATCGCTTAATCCGTATTCGTGTTGGTATCTCAACACCGGGAGGGTGAAGGTCGCGGCGGCTTGGCCACCGCTATAGAACATGTCGAATTGTTGACCGGTCCCTCCTCGCTGGCCGGCATCTCCACTTTGACCTAACCGGCGCGTTGATTTACCAGACTCTCCGTAGACGATGAGAACGGTGTTGCAGTATCCGGCGTGGATAGCGGCGACCGCGTTTCGAAGCTGAAACATCCAAGAGCAACCGCCAACAACTGTGTTGTCGGCCCAGGAGGGAAAGATTCCCAGTTGTCTGCTCATATCGGCGACAGGGAAATAGCCACACGTGAAGCCGTCAATGTCTGCGGCGGTGATTCCGGCATCTTGCATGGCGTTCGCTGCTGCATCAATGGCGAGGCCTACCGATGACATATCGGGAACTTTGCCTATTTCAGTCGACTCCGCAGCACCAACGATGGCTGTGGCTCCAGGAGGGATCATGATTGGCCTTCCGCTGGTTCGAAACACAACACAGTGGCCTCATCAAAGGAGGTGAAGGTAGCCCGAAGGGCCATGTCAAGTTGCAGAGTTTCAGGAGTCTGGTCACAGTTCACGACTGAGGAGGTGAGCATCGGCCCCTCAGCGAGCTTGACTAACGCCACCGACCGTGGCTGATCACTACCCCACAAGGCCAAGGGCTTTTGTTGGATCGTGTAGCTATAGAGCGTCGCATCTCCACTCGCATCAAAGAACTCGATGTCTGTGGATGAACATTCTGGACAGATCAGCGAAGGTGGGAAATATGCGTCACCACAGGCGCAACACCTGTTGATTCGCAGAACACCCTCTTCACACCCATCCCAAAAGGGTTGTGTTTCAGGTGTCGGCACGGGCACAAGAGGATGGGGCATAGTTCAAGTTCTAGCCTGCTTCAGCAAGCTATTGCTCGTCTTAAGGAAGGATTTCATGAACGACGTAATCGACTTCCGTTTTCGTCCTGTTGGTTCGCAAAGTTGGAACAGAGAAACAACATTTCACTACTTGAATCGAATGCAGCTCGAACCAACGCCGTCATTTGAACATCAATCGGTTGATCTGATGTTCGAAGAGATGGACCAGGCAGGTATTTCCCTCGGAGTCATAGGGGTTCCAGGCCCGACTGACATTAGAGGCTTAGACCCTGTTGGTGGGGACGCCATCTCTGAACTAGTTGACCGGCATCCTGGACGCTTCTTGACATTTGGATCTGTCGAACCGAGTGATATTGAGTCCGCTGCCCAGTCCATAAAAGAGATGGGACAAGCAGGTGTCAAGGGCGTAACAATCGATCCTTCAACAGCTCGCGTTCATCGCCAGTTCGACGATTTGGCTTTATATCCACTGTATGAAGAGGCTGCTGCACAAGAAATGTTGGTGACGACTACTCAAAGTTGTCTATTAGGTCCTTACATGGAGGATTGTCGACCCGAATACGTTGATCGGGTCGCCACCGACATACCGGACCTCAAGATCGTCATCCAGCACGGCGGCTGGCCGTATGTCCATGAGGCAATCGGTGTTCTGTACAAACAGCCGAATGTTTTTATGGTGCCCGGGCAATACATCCATTATGACTTTCCTGGCTCTGCTGACTATGTGGCGGCTCTTCGGCGGCAATGTTCTGAGCAAATTATTTTCGGAAGTGTCTACCCAAATTGCGGGTCATTGAACGATCTGCGTTCAATAATTTCAGATTGGGCGTTACCTACTGAGGTTGAGCGGCGTTACCTACGCGACAATGCGGCATCACTGTTGAATCTTTGATGTTTGAATGATGGAAGGGGTGCTATGACCAACAACGAGGGCAAAGTAATTGTGGTTACCGGTGCCGGTTCGGGGATCGGCAAGGCGACAGTTATGCGTCTAGCTGCGGAGCAAGCGAAGGTTGTTGCTCTTGATTTAACAAAAGCTTCGTTGGACTGGACGCAGGGTCTTGAGTTAGTGACCCCTCTAGCTGGCGATGTAACCGACCCTCAGGTCAACGAGCAGATGGTGGAAGTTGCTGTCGACACCTACGGCCCCCTCAACGCAGCAGTGTTAAACGCAGGAATTCTGGCCCAAGGCGACATCGTTCGAGGGTCGATGACTGACTACGACCGAGTCATGGACGTCAATGTTCGGGGCGTAGCTCTCGGCCTTAAGTCAGCTGTCGCGGCGATGGCTCCAACCGGTGGATCAATCGCTATCACCGGTTCTGTCTCGGGGTTGCGTGGTGACAGTGGTTTATGGGCTTACAACGTGTCAAAAGGCGCTGTGGTCAACTTGGCGAGAGCCGCTGCTTTAGATCTGGGTCATCTCAACATTCGAGTAAACGCCGTCTGCCCAGGTCCAATCCACACCGGCCTCACCGAAAACACCCAGGGAACTGAAATAGGTGACGCTATGGAAGCTCGCCTGCCCTTAGGACGTTTCGGACAACCTGAAGAAGTTGCGGCTGTTATTGCCTTTTTGACATCTGACGACTCGTCATTCGTAACCGGCGCAGCCATACCGGTTGACGGCGGAATTACCGCTGGCACTGGCCAGTGGGCTACCTACTCGGGCCGAAAACGTGGCTACCTATAGCTATCTATGAGTTTGTCTGTGCAATGCTGCTGTTATGACTGAAGGCCAGATCTCAACTTTCCCCGTTCCCAACCTTGAAGACATCCCTGAGGACCTACGGTCCATGATGTTGGCCATTCAAGAAAAGACGGGATTCATCCCAAATGTTTTCTTGGGTTTAGCCCACCGGCCCGACGAGTTACGCGCATTCATGGCATATCACGATGCCCTCATGGAACGCGAAAGTGGGCTAAGCAAGGCTGAAAGGGAAATGATTGTGGTCGCAACCAGCGGCGCCAACAGCTGCATGTACTGCGTTGTTGCCCACGGTGCCATTCTTCGTATCAGAGCCAAGAATCCTTTTATCGCCGACCAGCTGGCTATCGACCCTTCACAAGCCGACCTCGACGATCGACAACAAGCGATGATCACTTTTGCGGTGAAGCTTGCTCGAACTCCAGAAGACTTGGAACATTCTGATCACCAGGTTCTCCGCGATCATGGGTTTAGCGATGACGATATTTGGGACATCGGTGCCATCACTGGCCTTTTCGCTATGTCTAACCGTCTCGCTCATTTAGCTTCGATGCAACCCAACGACGAGTTCTTCACGATGGGTCGAGGGTGACGGTCAACTCGTAACATCACAGGTTCAAATCTTGAGTGCTGCCTCAGTGGTGACGTATTCCACGCCAAGAGAATACGCGACCTCTGCTTCGGTAACCATTCCCTTGTGGACGTTTAATCCTCGCCGCAAATACGGGTCGCTTCGCAACGCGTCAAGGCCACGGTCAGCTAGCGACACAACCCGTGGAAGGGTCGCATCATTCAGGGCACGGGTTGAGGTTCGAGGCACAACTCCAGGCATGTTCGCCACACAGTAGTGAACTACCCCATCTACGAGGAACGTCGGCTCCGCATGAGTGGTGGGCCGAGAGGTTTCAAAACATCCTCCTTGGTCGATCGCTACATCAACAACTACTGATCCGGCCTTCATCCGGCTAATGAGGTCAGCCGTGACCAACTTGGGCGCTTTAGCTCCAGCAACCAGCACAGCTCCGATTACAAGATCTGCCTGTAAAACTTCTTCTTCAATAGTGCTTTCGTTGGACGTGATGGTGGTGATGCTCGCGCCGAACCTTTGTTCAAGGTGGTCGAGCACTACCGGGTCAAGGTCGAGTACGTGGACGTTTGCGCCCATACCCACTGCTATCTCAGCCGCATTTTCACCTACAACGCCACCACCAATAATGGTGACACGCGCCGGAGGTACTCCCGGGACTCCTCCAATAAGGATGCCAGCGCCACCGTGAACAGTCTCCAAAGCAGAAGCCCCTGCCTGCACAGCTAAACGGCCGGCGACGCGAGACATTGGGGCTAATAGGGGTAACCCACCGTCGCTGTCTGTGACCGTTTCATAGGCAATGCAACTGGCTTGGCTAGCTATCAGGTCATGAGCCTGTTCATGGTCGGGGGCGAGGTGAAGGTAGGTGAAAAGGATCTGTCCGTCGCAGAGTCGAGCCCGTTCAACCAATTGGGGCTCTTTTACTTTCACGATCATCTCTGCGTTTGCCCACACCTGTTCGACATCGTCGACAACTATTGCGCCCGCTGCTTGGTAATGGTCGTCGGTAGCGCCTATACCCAAACCTGCTTCAGTTTCGACAAGCACTTCGTGGCTGCGACCCGTTAGCTCTCGCACTGATGTGGGTGTCAACCCCACCCGTCGTTCGGCTTGTTTCACTTCTCGTGGGACGCCAATTCGCATGATGACACCTCTTGTGTTGCTGTTGGATACGAACACCTAAAGAATCTGTCACGACCATACTCCGTTGCTAACGATGATTATTCGCTGTTTTTATTTCACTTTTCATAGGTTTTCGCATGATTGTTGCTTGTTATAGGATTTATAACGTGAATACTTCGACCACTAATCTCGATGATGTCGACCGTGCCCTTTTGGGCTATCTGGGGCAAGCAGCGCGGGCCACCAACGCCGAGTTGGCTGACAGCGTCAACATGTCGCAGTCTGCGACCCTTCGACGGGTACGTCGACTCGAAAACGACGGCATCATTGAGAGTTACAGCGTCATAGCAAACCGCAAAGCAATAAGCCGGGGCACTTCAGTGTTTGTCGAGATCACTCTCAATGGTCAAAGCGACAATCAGTTAGATGAGTTTGAAGCCGCGGTCAGTGAGTGTTCTGACATTTTGTCTTGCTACTTGATTGCAGGTGGTTTCGACTATTTAGTTCATGTCGCTTGTGACGATGTCACCAGCTACGAGAACATTCACCGGAAGCACCTGGCGCACCTTCCCCACGTCGCACGGGTCCAGTCCAGCTTTGCTCTCCGAACGGTCGTAGACCGGCCCGCTACAGCGCTTTTGTGACCGCTTAAAACCAGCTACCGGCTGTTAAGTGGTTGCAATTTCGAGTAAACCCCAGGTTTATTGGATGTCACGTAATGCCTGTAGTGCACCATCTGCATGTTTGACCATGTCTGTTTCACTCGCTATGACGGCCAAGGTCTGTCTGTTGGGCCCGACGACGAATGTCTGTCTCTTATTTGGGAGAGACCCAAGTCGCTTCACACCGAATTGCTTTGCGATGCTTCTATCCGGGTCGGATAGAAGCAAATAATTCAGTTGATTTTTAGCGTCGAAACTACGTTGCCGGTCCCACGGATCAGCACTTATTCCCACCACCGAAGCGCCGACTTTTTCGAATTCTTCAGTCAGGTCGCGGAAGTGACAACTTTCCTTCGTTCAACCCGGCGTCAACGCTTTTGGATAAAAAAACAGCACGACTGGGCCGGCATCTAACAAATCGAAGAGCCGGACGGGCTCCCCGAACTGGTTGAAGGCCTCAAAGTCATTTACGGCCGATCCCTTTCGCATAAGAGCACCCTAGAGGTTCAAGTCCTACGATCAATACCTGTGCGAGGACATCCGAAACTCGATGATTTAGGGCCAGCCCTTCCAAGGGACCGCTGGACATTGGTCGACGCCGTCCGCCACCAAGCCAATGCTCACGGAGACCGAGAATTCTTGTCCTTCGAAGATGGAAGAACAGTTTCCTTCGCCCAGTTCGACTACCTCACCGACTGCGTAGCTACTGCCTTAGCTGACTTAGGTTTGGAAGCCGGTGATCGGATCTTGGGTCTGTTGACTAATAGTCAAGAGTTCATGATCACCATGATCGCTGCACACAAACTCCGCGCTGTGTTCGTGCCAGTCAATACTGAACTTCGAGGAGGCTTCCTGGAACATCAGGTAATCAACAGTTCGCCACGAATCATCGTCGTTGACGATGGCCTCATAGATCGTCTTGCAGTCGTAGATGCGTCACAAACCGATATCGAAACAATCATCGGGGTGAGCGACGGAAGCTCGCCCCTTGGCTCCACTCCCGACTCTCTGGCCGACGTACCTCAAATACGTATGGATTCGCTTCTGAACACCCCACCTGATGTGAACGCGTTGATTGACCCTAGCCCCAGTGACGTGTGCACCATCATGTACACATCAGGAACCACAGGCCCTTCTAAAGGTGTCTTGATGCCTCAAGGGCACTGCTATCTCTTCGCTTTAGGCACCGTTGCCGCTATGGAACTATCTAAACATGACCGCTACTTCTGCTGCATGCCCTTATTCCACGCCAACGGCTTGTTTATGCAAGCGTATGCGTCGCTTCTAGCTGGCAGCTCGTGTCACGTAACCAAGCGTTTCAGTGTGACCGATTGGCTCAGTATTGTCCGCGAGCAACACATCACAGTTACCAACGCCTTGGGCGTTATGCCTGAGTTCATTTTCCGAAGTCCTGCATCACCACACGATCGTGACCACAAGTTGACCCGCATTCTCGCTATCCCTGTGGCAGAAGAATGGGGCGTCGCAATGCAAGAACGTTTCGGCGTCATTTTGCGTCAAGGTTTCGGAATGACCGAGGTAAACATGGTCACCTACAGCGATCCTGAGGACCCGGTCATAGCCGGGTGCGCGGGCCCTCCACTAAGCGAATTCTTCGACGTAATCATCGCCGACCCCGAGACTGACGCAGAATTACCACGAGACGACATCGGTGAAATCTTGGTTCGACCGAAAGTGCCGTTCTGTTTCAATGTGGGGTACTTCAAGATGCCCGAAAAGACAGTGGAAGCGTGGCGCAACCTTTGGTTCCACACCGGTGATGCCGGCCGAATGGACTCTGAGGGAAGGCTGTTCTTTGTTGATCGAATCAAAGATCGTATCCGTCGGCGAGGCGAAAATATTTCATCGTACGAACTTGAACAAGCTCTGAACGAACATCCATCTGTTATCGAATCGGCCACTGTCGGTTTACGGGTTCCCGGCGCGGGCGGCGAAGACGAAATCAAGGCGGTACTAGCGATCGATGGGCCTGCACCGGATCCAAAAACATTCTTGGATTGGTGCGTTCCAAGGATGCCACGTCACACTGTGCCGCGATACCTGGAGTTTGTGACCGAGTTGGACAAAACAGCTTCAGGGAAAATCAGGAAACAGGCGATTCGTGAAGCCGGGGTGACTGAGGCCACGTGGGACCGTGAATCTATTGGTTACGTCATAAGTCGTAATCAAACCACTCAAAAGTAGTCACCCCAGGCGGTGACTCCGTGGAATCCTCCATCGACAACAATTGTTTGGCCCGTCACGTAGCTGGCGGCATCGCTCGCTAGGAACGCTACGACTGAACTTATTTCTTGAGGCTCTCCCCATCGCCCTAAAGCAATATGGCTTGCGAGGCCCTCTGCAAGGCCCGGGGTTTTTCTACCTTCTTCCCACATTTCCGTGATGATTAACCCCGGCGCGACCGCGTTGACTCTGACTCCATGTTTTCCAAATTGTGCAGCTTGACTCCGAGTTAGCGAGTCCAAGGCAGCTTTGGTCGCGCCGTAAGTGGGAAGTTCTGCGACACCAGTGGCCCCAGCTACTGAGGACATGTGAATAACTGAACCATGGCCACGTTCAGCCATTTGGCGAACGAGTGCCTTGGTGGTTTCGAGCGGTGCGTGATAGTTGAGTCGCATGATCATTTCGTCTTGACCCTTGATTTCACTCGCGCCCGCATTATTTACGAGAATGTCTATTCCACCTAAAGCTTGGATAGCTGATGCAGCAAGTTCAGCTCCAGCCCCGGGCTGAGCTAAATCCGCAGTTAGAACTACCGGATCGTTAGGAAGGTCGTCAGCTACCCGCATCAAATCTTGTTCTGATCGAGCGGCTAAAGCCACTCGCGCTCCTTGTTCTGCTAGTGATCGTGCGCAATGTGCCCCTATTCCGCGACTTGCCCCCGTTACGAGCGCAAGTCGTCCATCTAGTGTTCCCATGCGTTACCTTTCGACAGTCCAATTGTTGCAGCACTAGGAGTAGTGCGCTCTGAAAGACTGGTGCCGTGAACGATCCGCTCGTTGTTGAGGTCACTCGAGGCTCAACCGTTGAAAGCATTCATCTGGTAGATGTCGCGTTAGTTGATAGCACTGGCAAGCTAGTCGAGAGTTGGGGTGATGCAAGCCGACCAACTTTGCCTCGTTCATCTCTAAAACCAATACAAGCAACACCTTTAATTACCGAAGGCATTGCCGATTCGGCCGGGCTCACCACCGAGCAACTAGCAGTTGCCTGTTCAAGTCATAACGGCGAGTCTCGCCACATTCAAGTTGTCGATCGCTGGTTAGATCTGATGGGATTCTCTCACGCTGTTTTAGAGTGTGGCGCCCATGTCCCATCGAACCCACAAGCTGCCCGCGAACTGGTCCTTGCCGGTATCGAACCCGACAGTCGTCACAACAATTGTTCGGGTAAACACACCGGCTTCGTTTCGATGGCCCAGCATTGCAATGCCGACGTGTCGGGGTACATCTCGCCTAATCATCCTGTGATGAAACGTCTTGTCACTCCCGCTGTAGAGGATTTTTGTCGGATCGATCTGAGTAATCAAACTCCTGGCGTAGACGGTTGCGGCGTACCTGTCTGGTCTATCCCGCTCAACCATTTAGCTGGTGGCTGGTCACAACTTCGGGCCCGTGGGTCCGGAAAACGACTTTTACAGGCCATGATCGATGAACCATTTCTTGTCGCAGGAACAGATCGGGCGTGTACACGTCTCATGGAAGCTTCCGGTGGAACTGCTGCTGTAAAAACAGGGGCTGAAGGCGTCTTTTGTGGCGTCGATTTACAAGACGGTTTTGCTTTTGCCGTCAAAGCTCGAGACGGTCAAGCACGCGCTTCTGAGATGGCAGCCGAATGGATCCTGGACCGTTTGAGTTGCATCGAATACGCGTCACCGAAGAGCCTTCGAAACTGGACCGGAACCGAGGTAGGCGAGGTGCGCGTTTCATCCAACAAAATCTGAGACTCTGTCAGGTCATGTCTGGGCGAAGCATCACCCGGCCCGTCGTCTTACGAGTCGACAAATCAACCAACCCTTCCATCAACCCTTCTAGGGGTAGCTCTTTGCTTACTAATGGATCCAGAGCGCCTGAGCCAACCAGCTCCCAAAGTTCGTCATAACAACTGTCAAGGACATCATCCATACGGCCCTTATATCCACCCATATGCACACCTACCACTGAATAGTTTTTGACCAAAATGTGATTTGCTGGAGCTGTGGGGATGTCGCCGCTGGCAAATCCGACGACCAGCAATCGACCTTCCCAGGCGACAAGTCGTCTGGCAGTATCAAAAAATTCTCCGCCAACTGGGTCGTAAATAAGATCACATCCCCGACCCGAGGTGGCGTCCATCACTTTGTCGTATAAATCTTCAGAGTTGTAGTCAACGACGACGTCCGCTCCTAACGATCTACACACTTCAACTTTGTCCGGACCACCCGCGGCTGCAATGACGGTGCATCCGTGAGCTTTTGCCATCTGCACCGCGGCGGAACCAACTCCCCCTGCGGCAGCTAACACCAGCACCGTCTCACCTGGTTGCATCTGCCCACGCCGGTGGAGCGCAGTCCAGCCAGTTCCGTAAATCACATTCATTGCAGCTGCAGCAGGTAACGAAACGTCGTTAGGAACAATCCGCATCTCATGACCCCGAACTAATGCCTCTTGGGCGTAACCGCCCCAACCCGAAGCGGTCATCCCCAAGACACGGTCACCAACCTGTAACTCGCAATCGGAACCCACCTCGACCACAGTGCCGGCGACACTCATTCCAGGTGTAAATGGTGGGTCTAAGCGCACTTGGTACTGCCCTTGACATTGAAGGATGTCTGCAAAGTTTAGGTCGCTTGCCGATACCTGGACTCGGGCTTCTCCAGCCTCAGGTGATGGAGATTCAACCTCTTGAAGGGATAGCACATCCCATGGGTCACCTAATTCGTTCAGTCGCCAAGCTCGCATCTGTTTCCTTTCGGATTTACGAATGAATTGCACCGTACCAACGAACTCCTATGGCTGTCGGAGTAAGTTCGAATCATGTCGAACGCATCTCCTCACATCACCATCATCGGAGCCGGTATCACTGGGGCTGCCGCCGCGTATCGTCTGAGCCAACTGGGAGTACCGACCGACGTGTATGAAACTGACTCAAATGTCGGTGGGAGGATGGCTCGATCTCAGTTGGGTGGAGCCCTGTTTGATCACGGTGCACAATTCTTCACTACCCGAGGAAACGAATTCCGAACTTTAGTTGAAGCTGCAGAAACTGAAGGTGCTACCAGAGTCTGGACACGCGGATTCGGGGAAGCCCCCGACGGTCATGAGAGATGGCGAGGTGTTCCCGATATGACAGCTTTGGCCGCGTGGCTCCTAGGTAAGTCTGAGGCACGGGTGCATTTGGAGTCACCGGTGGTCGATCTCGGCCAACTCTCCACTTCAGGGATTATCTTGACCCCTCCTATTCCAGTGAGCATCTCGCTTGCTAGAAATTCTGGCTTGGAGCCTCCATCGAACCTCATGGGTCGACTAGAGGCGGTCCGATACAAGCGCACCATTGCAGTGTTGCTAGCTTTGAAGAGCCCGCTGAGAGGAATGCCTGCAGATGGAGGCTTACAACTCTTGGATGATCAAGATCTCGCTTTCATCACCGACAACTACCAAAAGGGAGTCAGTTCTCGACCCGCTCTAACAATTCACCTATCCAACGACGCCAGCCTCAACCTGTGGGATCAAACCGATGAAACAGTCATGAACTTTGCGATAACGAAGGCGAGAAGTTGGGTCGAAGTCGGAGACGTTGTTGATCAGTCGATCACTAGGTGGCGCTACGCCGGTCCGGCAGAGGTACTCCCTGAGTCGTCTGCGGCCTGGGGGCAAGAACCCTCTTTGGTCATTGCTGGCGAAGCATTTAACGGACCCAAGGTTGAGGGTGCCTTCAATTCCGGCGTAGATGCTGCAAACAAAGTCGTTGAGTGTGTCTCTTAGATCACGGAAAAAGGTCCTATGACTAGGTCAAAACACATCGCTGGTCTCGAGGTTGAGCGCCTTACTCCTCCAGACA
>Ga0066850_10000794_pt1 | contig 16775 bp, 17 predicted proteins | sample ETNtaG_4_FD_67282 | JGI IMG/M metagenome (GOLD analysis project Ga0066850, IMG submission 67282) | Marine microbial and viral communities from oxygen minimum zone, Eastern Pacific Ocean - ETNP201406SV67 | ecosystem: Environmental > Aquatic > Marine > Oceanic | place: Pacific Ocean: Eastern... | reverse complement strand
ACAATGGCAGACTTTTTCGATAAACTTATAGAACAAGAACCTTACACCCAGTACACCCTGGATATGTTTTCCAGGAGCGCTGGGAAGGATCACGCTGAAATCGATCAGTTTGATAAATGGCGTCAAATGGTCACAGGCGCCAACAAGTACACTTTTGAAGTCTCTCATCTAGCGGCTCAGCGGCCGGAGATCTCGGTTCGTCGGGAGAGCGGCGATGAGTATAATCTCATCAGCTTTGCCAGCTACAACTATCTAGGTTATTCATATCATCCCGATGTAGTTGATGCCGCAAAAAAAGCACTGGATCTTTACGGATTGGGTGCCACCGGTTCACCCCTACTGAATGGCACTTTTGAAATCCACAATGAACTTGAGGATAAGATTGTACAATTCTTTGGACAAAAGGATTATGGTGTATCTCTCTTTTCTTCAGGTTATGGAGCAAATCTGGGTGTCATCTCAGCTTTCATTCATAAGGGAGATCATGTGGTTCTTGACCGCTCTTCGCACGCCTCGCTTATCGATGGTGCTATTCTCTCACAGGGAAAAATCTCTCTCTTCCGTCACAACGATGCTGAATTCCTGGAAAAGGTACTGAAGCGCATCGATTACAAAAATTCTCGAATATTGGTCTGTTGTGAAGGGGTCTACAGCACGGATGGAGACTACGGAACACTGAAGGATATCATTGAGGTATCCAAGAAATACGGCGCCGCTGTGCTCGTTGATGAAGCACATTCTCTTCTTGTGGCAGGAGAAAACGGACGGGGTGTCTGCGAAGAACAGAATGTTTTGGCAGATGCTGATATGATCATTGCCACTTTCAGTAAATCTTTCGGCGGAGTAGGTGGTTGCGTCTATGCAAAAAAGAAAATTACCAACTACATGAATTACTATGCCAGATCTCGCATGTTCTCCTGTGCTCTGGATCCAGGTGTGACAGGAGGCCTCATCAAATCCATTGAACTTGCCGGAGGCACCGATGGAAGTGAGAGAAGAAAACGGATTATCGATAATGCAGACTATCTTAGATCCAAGCTGAAGGGACATGTTGACATCGGCACTTCATCCAGCTGGATTATACCGATTATTTACGGAGATGAAAGACTCACCCTCCCCCTGAGTGATTATCTTCAGCGAGAAGGGATCGATATTTCACTCATGATGTTCCCGGCGGTACCGAAAAACCGGTCAAGAATCAGGGCTTTTGTTACATCCGAGCACACAAATGAACAACTGGACAAGGGTGCAGATATTATTCTCCGTGCTGCTGATAAATACAACTTTTTGATAGGATAATAGGTCATGAAACATACTCCCGGTGAAGACCTTTTTGTTTGGGAATTCGATTTTGCACTGACCACTTTCTTCGAAGTGGAGACCGATCTGTTTCAGCAGCACATCCCTTCTCGGCTTAGTCTTATGGAAGTATCTCCGGGTGTAGGACTGGTAAATATTACCGCCTTCAATTTCCCTGAGGGTGCTCTTGGTGAACTTCCCGAGTTCCAGGAGCTTATTTTCAGTGCCATCGTTTCGCCTGATCTTTCTCGGGGAGTACCAAAGTTTGCTATGTATGTCCTTTCACTCGGTAGCACCTGCCAGAAACATTTAGATCACAGTGCTGATTATTACAAGCTTCCCATACATGGACTGCTTACCGACACTAAAATCGATTCAGAAGCAATCGCTATTGATTATTCAGACAGTGACGGTCAGATCCTGGCTATGAACAACTGCTCACCCACTACCAATTTCAGGGATGAGGAAAGATACTTTCAGGCGTTTACTTCAGATGGTGACAATCTCACTATTGCAGACTGTTATATCGAAGCTCAACTCTTTGAGCATCAGTTGACTGAGGATGCAGGAAAATTGAATGTGCACCCTTTCCTGAAGAACATTGATTTCGATCTTGGGGATCCCCTCCCCTATCTACAGATGATTGGCCAGCCTGGGAAGACCGGAAAACAGTTCTACTACCGTCCAACCTCTTTCTAAATAACTCCCAATTGGTCAATTTAGTTTTAATTGCTACAGGCCATAGTATTAGATAAACAATATAATGGATCATAAGAAAAACGCTCTTAATGCAATAGGAAACACCCCTCTTGTCCGTTTAGAAAAAGTTGTTCCCAGTCACTCAGCTGAGGTTTGGGTAAAACTCGAAGGGGGTAATCCTACTGGTTCATACAAAGATCGTATGGCATTATCCGTCCTTACTAGTGCTATTGAAAGAGGAGAATTATCTCCGGGCGATACTGTAATAGAATACACTGGAGGAAGTACCGGGACAGCATTGGCCTTTGTCTCAGCTGTTCTTGGTCTAAAATTTGTTGCAGTATTTTCTGATGCATTTTCAAAAAGTAAACAACAGGCAATGGAAGCTTTTGGTGCCGAGGTCACTGTCATAAAAAGTCAAGGTGGAGTTATCACACCAGACTTGATCCAACAAATGAAATTACGGGCTTATGAAATGGCGGAAAAACCTAACACTTACTATGCAGACCAATTTGGATCTCCTGAAGTTCGATCTGGATACAAGCCTCTGGGTATGGAAATAGCACAGAAACTTGATGGAGAACTTGATCTTTTTTGTTCAGCGGTAGGAACTGGGGCTGCCTTGATGGGATCTTATGACGGTCTGTTAGAATCACATGTACAAGTAGACCTAGTAGCATTTGAGCCTTTGCAATCCCCATTTCTTACAACAGGGAAAGGCGGACCCCATCTTGTTGAGGGAATTGGTGTAGGATTTGAACCTCCATTTCTGGACCGATCTAAGTTAAAAGAAATTAGAGCAATTGATCAAGAACACGCTTTCAAAATGTGCCAACGTCTAGCCAGAAAAGAAGGAATATTTTGTGGAGGATCAACTGGTTTGAATGTTGTAGCAGCAATCGAGCTTGCAAAAGAAATTGGACCCGGCAAACGGATAGTCACTCTTGGTTGCGACAATGGGATGAAATATCTCGGTAGCCATATATATATGTAAAGATGTAATTCGAGTAGTGGCCTGGTTTCCTTTATTTCTGGAAATTATTTCCATCCAATATTTTTTGTTTATTTGAACCTCAGTGGGTACTTCTTTCATCCCGACCGTCCCCCCGTCACATATCAGGTTGAGATTGGGAAAGAGGATGACCGATATGAGTCCGGAATACCAGATAAAAGTTTCTAATAAATATTAAGTTGTTTCTTTTGAGGGTTGTTGTCTTATGAATAGTCCAGCCCGAATCCACTCAATTTCTTTTTGCATCCTTCATACAGGTCCAGGTATTTCTGCATCGGCTGCACCGTTTCCATATCGTAGCATTCATCGAACCGCTTGCCAAGAGGCGCATCGGATATCCGCGATTCGTACAAATCCAAAAGTCGCTTCACGATTTCGTTGGCGTGAGTCCGTGTCATACCCTGCCGGGCTGCAAGATGCCCTGCTTCCGCTCCGATGCGCGCCTCCATTCCTGTTGCCCGTTCCGGATGACGATTGCTTGCCACGGCCACCAGATTCAAATCTCCACCAGACACAGTGGATGCCAAAACATTGGCCACAATCTCGTAGACCACCATCTCGGTACATGGCCCGGCGGCGGCGAAAGGACTGATGGTAACCAGGAGATGGGTATTTCGGCTCAAAGCCTGTGTAGCGATGCTGATCAGCCACAGAAGCTCCCGCGTGGTATTGCAGAAGTGGTGGATATGCAGCGGGAAGCAGCAGTGCCACTGCGCCTCAAACGCGAGCAACCCCAGGAAATGGTGCGCCACAAGCACCACGGCCGTCGATTCCGGTCCGCCGGCATACCCGCCCATCAACGGTCCGTACAGCCCGTACTTGTTGTGTCCGCTGTTCCGAAGAAACGCGACCTTTTTCACACGTTCATAGTCTATCTTCAACTCGGATATAGCAGCGATGGCCAGTCCGTCATTCGGCAGCACGCCGAAGTCAGCCTGAACAGCGGCGAGGATGGCATCGGTCTGTTCAGCATTGGAAACCAGATTATGAATTCCGATCCCGGGCCGTCCGGCTGCCTTGGCCGCCTCCCGCAGTTTAATTACGTTCCAGATAGCGGCCTCTACCTCCTGGGGGGTCCCCGACTTGATGGGGCGACCATGAACGGTCTGGCTAAAAGCGCTGGAAAAGGTGTCGGCCAGGGGTTCCTGGGCGAAACTTTGTACCATAGGAACAAACCGCTCTTCGGCCACCGGTGCACCGACGGGTGTGCATAGACAAAACGGCGGCCGAGTGTCCTCGATACTCCGGCAGGCCATCACCGCCAGATCCTTTCCCTGTCCGTAGGTCACGGTGGTTGGGGCATGTTTCAGCGCCTGTTCCACTTCCTTGCGGGTAAATTTCAAAACACGACCTGTATCCCGGCAGAACATGCCCAGCTCCAAAAACAGATCGAGACCTGCCTGGTACACCCGATCCACCAGATCCTCATCGGAAGGGACTACCTGCTCCGGATCATACCGGATGTCATACCGCTCGACGATCTCGCGGGCGGTCTGCGCCACTTTCCAGTCAAATTCCTCTTCTTTCACAAGCGTCCCGCTTTCGCTGCGACCGATCACATCCCAGAAACTGATCATGATACCTCACCTCCCCGCTTCTCCTGCATCAGACTTCTGGCAACTTCTACAGCTTTTGTCGCGTTTTCACCATAGCCGTCAGCGCCGATCTCTGCCGCCCACTCGGCCGTCACCGGTGCGCCGCCGATCATGACACGGTATTTGTCCCGCAGCCCCAGTTCACCCAGAAGATTGATAAGGTCAGGTTGATAGGTCATGGTGGTGGTCAACAGCGAGGAGGCGCCAATGATATCAGCGTCCAACTCCTCCGCCTGCTCCACAAACCGGCGGACAGGTACGTCATAACCCAGATCATGGACCGTAAAACCGTCCGCCTGCAGCATGATTTTTACGATATTTTTACCGATTTCATGTACGTCACCCTGGATGGTTCCCAGGATGATGGTGCCCTGGCTTCCGTGCCCCGGCCGCTCCAGAAGAGAGGGTCTGAGTACCTCCATGGCAGCGCTCACGGCGTTGGCCGAGAGCATTACCTCGGCCAGAAAACATTCCAGAACAGCGAACCTGTCACCGACGACGTGCATCCCTTTTGTATACCCCTCCTGAATAGCCTGGACAGGATCTACACCCTCGTCCAGGGCGACCCGGGCAAGGGCCGCGCACTGCTCTTTATCCCCTTTAATCGTGGCTTCCGCCATCTGTTCAAAGAGATTCATCTTTGCGTTTACCTCCAGATGAGGTTTCCGGAGAGACTCTTAATACGGAAACGCCACCCCCATGGTGGCTATCTCGTCCTTCACCTTATTGAACATATCCAGGTACCAGGACATAGGGCGCGAAACGCGTACGTCATAACACTCCTGGAACGGCTTGCCCTTGGGTGCGTCGGCGATCCGGTCTTCGTATTTCTCCAACATTTTCAGGGTGATATCGTTTGCCTGCTCCCGGGACATTCCCTGCTGTGCCGCGGCGTGTCCCACCTCACATGCCAGACGCGCTTCTAGCGGCGTAGCATAGTTACGATATTTGTTGTGCGCTACAGCGGCTTCCCACAGGTGTCCACCGGACACGGTACTGGCAAGTCCGTGGGCTGCCGCCTCCCACAACACCATTTCGGTTCCGGAGCCGGCATTCAGGAAGCCGTTAGATGTGGACAGGATGTCACTGTTGCGGCTAACGGCCTGTTGCGTCACACTCACCAGCCACAGCATCTCCCGCCCGCTATTGGAGGTGAAGTGAAGATGGAACGGGAAACTCTGCTGGAAATTCGCCTGATAGATGGTCAGTCCAGCCAGGTGATAGGCTGTTTCCAGAATGGCTGTGCCCTCCGCGCGGCCGGCATAGCCGCCGTAAATAGATCCGCTCAGACAACCGATGAAACACCCGAACTGCATGCAGTGGACCACCTTATTTAGCAATTTATTGTCGATCTTCAACTCGGTCAGTGCGCCTATAAGCCGCCCATCGGTGTATCGTACCCCCCACTCATCATTACTTACCGCAACCTGGCCTGTGTCGGACTGGGCCGTACCCACGGCCACCAGGAACATTCCCGGCTTCCCTGCCAACCTGACCGCCTGCCGCAATCCCATCGCATGTTCCACCACCCCGGCCATCTCAGTCGGCGCGCCGGACTTGATTTTGAGTCCCATACTTTCCTCCAAAATCGGCGCACATACGCCGTCGGCCAGCGGCTCCTGGATGTAGGCAATGGACATCGGTAGAAAAATTTCCTCATCACAGGTGATGTCAGGACTGAAAATACAGAACGGCGGCGCATCGGCCTCCGGCACACGACTCTTCCACAGGCGAGCATCCTTCCCCGCGCCAACGATGTAGCGACCGGGAGTGTGATACAGCGCCTCCTGCAGTTCTGAGGCGTCCACCAAAATCCGGCGGTGGGTATCCACGTTAAGTACGCCTACCTCTAAAAAAAACTCTACCGCCGCCTGCCAGACACGGTCGGCCAGGTCGTCATCCGCCGGAACGGGCATGTCAGAGTCATAGACAATGTCGTACTTCTTAATCACCTCCTGCATTTTGGGCATGAAAATCTCATAGGTGAATTCGTCGTCTTCACAGAATGGACCGGAGTTCGCCCGTTCTACGATTTCCCACATCTTATACGGTAGCATCGTTTGTCCTTTTCTCTGCCATCACACGCTCCAATATTTCAACCGTCACGCCGGCATTCTCTCCCCAGCTATCGGCGCCGCATTCCGTCACCCACGCTTGCGTTACCGGCGCACCGCCGACGATCACATGGTACTTCTCACGGATCCCCTTCTCCTCAAGGATCTTGACAATGTCCTGCTGCCCAGGCATCGTCGTGGTCATCAGTGAGGACACACCGATGATATCGGCTTTCACTTCCTCGGCTTTGCGCACAAAATCCAGAGCGTTGACATCAAATCCCAAATCATATACCTCGAAACCCTGGGCCTTGAGCAGGCAGACCACCACGTTCTTGCCGATCTCATGCACATCGCCTGCGATCGTTCCAATAACCATCGTGCCCTTCTTCTGGACGGACATGGCCGATTTCTGAAGCTCCGGCTCCAGTATTTCCATCACCGCCTGCATGGCCCGCGCGGACAGCATCAGTTCCGGAAGAAAAATTTCCATACGAGCGAACCGTTCCCCAATCTCGCGCATCCCCACAGTCAACGCTTCGATGATCTCCTCCACATCGGTGCCTGCCTGAACTATCTGCTCTGCTGAAGTTGCAGCCTCGCCTTCTTTTCCGTCCTGTACAACCTCAACCAGTGATTGTATTGATATCATTGTTGCAGTAACCCCTTGTTACATTTGAAAGACCATATATCACTGATCTGGATTTCTAACAGTTCTGTCTTTTCTATAATCATTTTCTATCTATTAATAAAATTAATCTACCATTTGAACCTTATAAGTAAAAATTTATAAGGACAATAGATATACCCCGCATCTATGGATAGTCGGGTACGGGGGCTATAGACATAAACTCTCACGATGTGGGTGTTTCTTTGATCCTGACCACACCTTATTATAATATTGGTTTTGTCAAAATATAGATCTCATCAATCAAAGTTTCAGTCCTTTCATTAATGAGACTGTGTACATCTGAAAGTGCCTCATTATAGAAAAATCCTCCAATCTTTTCCGCAAAGAAATCAAGAAGAAATTCAGCATCTAAATTCCCGATTTCCTGGTCAAGATTCTCTCTAAACCATTCTTGAATTTCTTGAGTGATTTTTACTTTATTTTCTTTGGACAATTTTATCATGAGTCTACCTCCAAAAAATTATATCACAATGTGGGGCTTCTTTCATCCCCGACCGTCCCCCCGTCAGTTTCAAGGATGAGATTTTAGGTTAAGAAGCATCACGTTAAAATTGAATGCATCCCTTACTTTATGACCGGTTTGCCATCTCTGACCCAAATCTGATCCCCCACCGTCACGGTTGCATCGGTAAAAAAGTTCCAGCGGACATAAGGTCGTTCACCACCTACCGCCCCGCCAAGCTCTGAATTATCGCCCAACGAAAGACGAACGACTCCCGCACCGTAACCATAATAGGGGACCCACGGATTTCGTTCCGGCACCGCCAATTTGGGATTAAAACCCAGTGCAAACTCTCTGAATCGACGTCCCACATCGCCCGCCTGTTCCATCTCGGCTTCAACATTTTCCTTTCCTGACTTCGCACTGACTTTCACTACAATTCCATCAACAATCTCAAGCTTGAGACCGATGACCGGACCTCCGTTCCACTGGGATGGTGGAAACGCAATGGTGCCGCGAACAGATTCCTCCAAAGGGGCGACACGGACCGCTCCCGCCGGCAGTTCAATTTCCCGGTCAATCAGGATCACACCACGGTCTGTCCGCGCCTTTGACGCATCGCCATCCTGTCTGTTTACCGGTCGGTCACCAATTCGGAAACGGATATCTGTTCCAAGCGGTGTGGTCACATGCACTTCCCTGTTTCGCATCGCCCGTTCGAAACGGAGCTGAATTTTTGCCAGCGTGTCATAGTCACTGTTCAGCACAGCCCGCTGGTATAACGCGTCTATGTCCCTCGGTTCGGGCATCGGCTGACCCGGGAGGGGATATGCGCTTCGGTTTTCCAACCAGTGAAAATGGACTGTGCGGCTCTTACCAGATCTCAATATATCTTGCATTGCGGCATAGGCAGGATGTTGTGGAGTTGCTCCCGGCAGCATCACCGACGCATCAATATCTTTGAACATTTTCCGGTACGCTTTTCTGGAAGGTTCCGCGCCGCGCTTGATAACATCCGGATCCAACTCGCTTGATGGAAGAACGTCGATCACGCCGAGATCAACCGCTCCCGCTTTCATCACCTCATAACGCAGAGGTGGAATCAGATCGCGGAACATATCCGGATGGGCCACAAACAGAACCTTCTCTCCCTGCCCCACCTCCATGCGCTCGACTATCACACGTGCCAACTCCGGCCAGTCCAGTCTTAGGCGCTCTTGGGCAGAGGAAAAGCTGAAAAGAATAAGCAGTATGGCTAGGGGCTTTTTCATTTATTTCCTCCAAAAAAATACGTCACTATGTAGGTGCTTCTGTCATCCTGATCATCCCCCGTCATTTATCAGCTTGAGATTGGGAAAATGGCTGAGAAAGCTGATGTAAACGCATAATGGGGAAACTACCTCTCTGGAGGCAAACTAAGGAGAGATAGCGGGAAAATCAATCAAGGAAGGAAGGTTTAGAAACAAAAAAGCCCCTTCCTGGGGCTTTTTTGTTTACAAGTAAGTATATTTTTGAACTACGATTTTCTACTATTTACGAAAAATAAAATAGAAAAAACAAAATTCATTCCTGTGCTAATGAAGTTTGGTGCGGTAGATGGTGATATTCCCACAGCAATGTCATACACTCCCATAACACCAAATAGTCCCCAAAAAATCGCAGTTACCATCCCAAAATTTGAGAGATTTTCTCCAGCCCACATTGGGAGAGTCCAATGAAGTGTGGCAAGTGCGGCCATTGCCATGCCCATATACCTCATTAAAACTCTTAAGTCAGGTGATGAATTCCAGCCAAATGTTTCTTCAACCATCGAAGGTAAGAACCACATTTGCAAAACCCACAATACCATGAAACCAGCTGCAAGCTTAAAGATTAACGGTAGGTTCATATTGACTCCTCATTGTTAGTTAATCGATAGATGACTCGAGATTTAATCAAATTTCAAAATAATTATATCACCATTGGATGCTTCTTTCATCCCGACAGTTACAAAAGATTATTGTGGTGGTTTCATCTCATTGAGGGTAAAAAATTCATGATACTCAATATATGGTTCCACCATTTTTTTAAATTCTGGGTCTGATGCTCGTTCCGCCATCGCTGCCATATCAACATTTTTCATGATTATGATTGCAGTATTATCATTAGCCTTCCCATATAGGAAATTACCATTATTTACCTGCTCCTGATTATCTTCATGAGAAAGAAATAAATTTTCCCATGTTTCATAATCACATTTTAAATGGGCAATTGATACCATATTTACTTGTTCCATGTTTTTATCCTCTACCTTTTCATTATTTTGATAAAAAGGAAAATTAGATTATTAAAATTTCCCCTTCATGTGCCATAAGGAGTTTATAATGGCTGAAGTCTATTATAGCTACGGCATTACCACGCAAATTGCGTCAATCAGAGGCAGGATGGTGATTATTTCAGGAATAAGGGAAGTAGTGGTAGCTAATCAGGAAGTACAGTTACGAAAAAGCCTTAATTATTCCCAATAGTCAAAACATATCCTACCCATATAGTAGGGGTCATGTCACACCAGGCCGCTGGTTTGAGTAGCTATTACACTTCAGATAAATATCTTAATCACTCACTATATCTTCATATTTCGCAATAATTGCATCGCCCTTTTCAATAAGGTCATTTGCAATCGGCTCAACCTGGTGCGTATCTAATATGCCCTTCACTATTTTATTGGCTTCAGCAGGCAGTTCCTGCTCGTCCATTTCCAGCAGGTCAAATTTTTCTCTTTCCCAGGATGAGAGTTCGCCTCTAAGATATTTCAGAGTGTGGGGATGCATCAGGAAGTCACGTCCATGCCCAACTTCTTTAACAGCATCCAAACCTATCTTCTCTTCTGATATTTCTACTTCATTCATATAATTTTTGGAGCAATCCCACATATAGGAATCGACAATAAACTGTTCAAAAGAGATTCCTTTAGCGGAATCAACACACCCATAACCGGTAGCGAGGTCCGAGCCGCCCATTATCCCTGCAAGTTGACTAAAAGGCGTGAACAATCCTGAAACGCTGGCTTCTATCCCGTCACCCCATCCGCCATCAGCAACAAGAGATGGCAGGTTGTATTTTTTTGCCATTTGTGCTGCCCCAATACATAAATAGATCTTTTCAGGCGTATCATAATCTATGCTACCTGTTGCCATATTCATTGGCCCTGACTCGGAACAATAAATGTGGGGTGCACCAGGCGCCGCTATCTGTGAGATTACAATACTTCCCAGGTTTTCAGTGTTGATATTTACCAACATTCCCGCTACTGGAAGAGGACAAGTTGCACCACCATTTGACATGGACATGGAAGCGACGGGGATTCCGGCTTTTGCCAGTTCTACCTGCGCTTCAATGGAGCCTTGCTCATAGGTCAATGGTGCGATAGGGCATATAATTACGGAAAAGAGGGGTCGTCTTTTTAATTCTTCTTTTCCGCCTGCTATAAGAGCTGCCAGCTCAATCTGCACCTTTGCAATTTCAGAACTTTGCGCTGTAACGCCTTGAACATGCTTGGAAGTATTCAGCATGGTCGTCCACAATTCATGGGGACCATGGGCAAGAGGTGAAACATCTGTTGCGGTTAATGCTGTCCAGAGAAAATCAAGTGAATCAACTGCATCTCCAAGTCTTGTAAACGCAGCAATATCCTTTCTGGTGGAATTACGATACTCTCCAGTTTCATAATCTTTAACAAAAACTGCAAGTCCGCTGGTAGTCATCCACGGATATGTTTTAGTAGGAACTTTTAGATCATGCTTCGGATCGCGGGCGCACAGTGTGAACTCTTTTTGAACGCTTTCAAGAGCCTGGTCAACAATCATTTCAGGAATTTTGGCAACCATCGCATTATAATCCACACTCGCTCCATTCTTCTCAAGCAATTCAAGAATAGGCTTGCTGAGAACTTTAATACCAATTTCCTGCAGGCTTTTTATACTTTGAGCATGAATCAGATTCATCTCTTGTTGGTATAAAAAAACTGTTTTTGCCTTGGCCATTTTTATACCTCCATGAAATTTGTCCAGATTGGGTTCTCCATATCAGAACAGCAAAAATATTTTAAAAAGCATCCACAAGCACTATGATATTAGGCGAAAATCCCGGATCTATTATCATGCATTCTTGTGCTTGGGACGATTCTGTCAGCACACAACAATTTGTTTCAAAATCACCAAGTACTAAACGTTCAATTTCCACGATTACTCCTATACTGTTTCAAATCCATTTACCCGGCAAGAATGTCACCGGTACTTGGGTTTTCCACGCCTAAGTAGCCGGTGTTTTCTGCTCCTCACCATGGACCGTTAACGTAATTCTTGACATTTGTTAAACTCACAATAATTCCCTTCTTCTATGAGTGCATACACCTAACAGACTGTTTAAAACTTGAATCGGACACCTAATTCCCCTAATTCCGCTTTGATTTTTTTATACAATTGTTTGTATTCCAGAATTGGCTGTTTTGTTTTCATATTCCAACACTGTTCATAGGTTTTGCCATTTGGCGCATTTGGAATATCATCTTCATATTTTGCCAATAATTTTTTAACAATCTCATTTCCTTGTGAACGAGTCATCCCGATTACACCATGCGCAATTTCCGAAGCCCATTTTGGTTCCATCGGCGTGAAATGATCAACTTCAACGGCCTTTGCAACACCTCCAAATTCTATAGATGCTCCGGAAACAACAGCGTTTATCACAACCGCTGCGATTTCATACAGGCACATTTCCGTCATCGGACCGGCCGCCACATAATTAAGAATAAAGAAGGGGAAATGGCTGTTTCTGCTAATAGCCTGTGCACTAGCGCTATTAGCCCATATAACAGCCCTATCAGTTGTGCATCCATGATTGACATGAATTGGAAATGTGAGTTGACAAGAACCTTTCATTAAGAGTATAGAATTAAGATGGTAAGCAACATTAGTTACAGCAGTTCCTTCCGGCCCGCCACAATAACCACCTAAAATGGGTGCGGATTCTGCAACTATATGACCTCCTAAATTCATAACAAAAGCAATCTCATTTAATCTCTCAAAATTAATCTTCATCTCCGCTATAGTACCGATTAACCAACCATCAGTTGGTCTAAGGCCAAATTGACTTCCTGCAATTTTAGCCGTATCCGAACCTGCAGAAGCTATTGCATTCATAATAGGCAGACCCGCACGGCCACCTTTTCGCAAAGCTGACCTGGCTAAAGTACTGGATCGCATGCAGGCTAGGATTTCCAAAGGACTTTTGGTACGAACAAGTCTTCCTTCAATATACTTAATCGTCGGAGTGGTGATGGAATCGGCCAATGGAAGAAATGATGCATAGGCCTCTAAAATACTTTCAAATAGCGTTTCATTGGACACGGCTGCTCCACCAGCTCCTATAAAGCACCACGGATCAATATCGCTTTCGGGCTTACGAGCTACCAGAGCCTTGGCATCACTTCCTTCGCCAAATACCGGTCGACTAGTAGCTTCGGCCAAACCTTCCAGAATTTCTTCCTCGGTAAATTTTATTATACGTTCTGTATCGACACAGTAAATTCCTACATTGGCAAATAGATCTATTCCTGCCTTAAAAACTCTGTCTGCTAAATCGTCATCACAGGACAAAGGATTTTCAGGATCATACTTAATTTCATATTTTTTTATTAATTCCCTTAGCTTTGGAACAAAGATATTTAAATCAAAGTCTTTTTCAGAAGTGAAGGGCCCTTCCAATGCCCTATCTATGATTTCTATAAGATTTACCAAATTTTTATTTCCTTATGATTTTTGTTTTTTTGATAAAAATTCTATAGCAAGTGCAACTGCTCTTTCAGCGTTTTCTCCATATATATCAGCTCCAATCTCATCAGCCCATTTTTGGGAAGTTGGGGCTCCGCCTATCATAACTAAATATTTTTCTCTTTGGCCTATTTCTTTTAGAATGTCGATAAGATCTTTCTGGGATGCCATAGTAGTAGTCAAGAGCGATGATAAGGCTATAATATCAGCATCAACCCTACCAGCTTCCTCTATAAAAGTAGAAGTGGATACATCTTCACCGATATTGTGGACATTAAATCCCGCTGTTTCTAACATAATAGCAACAATATCTTTGCCGATTTTGTGTATGTCACCTTTAACTGTGCCAATCAGAACAGTACCTTTATTGAGACTTTTGCTTTTATCTGAACTGTCCGATAAAATATGAGGTTTTAAGATAGCCATTGCTGAAGTGAATGCTCCCGCAGCCATCATAAGTTCTGGTAAAAAAATTTCAAGTTTGTTGAATTTCTCTCCTACAACTTCCATCCCCTTTGACAAACCGTTCTCGATACCCTCCAAAGGACTATAATTTTCCTTAATAAGCAGCGTGGCAGCATCTTTACCTTTTTGTACATCCATCTCTACAACGCAATCGAACAGGTCTTTAAAAATATCCTCTTTATTCATAGCATATACTCCTTTCAAATAGTTTCTTTTCTATGTTAAAGTTCAAGAACATTTCTCTCCCGCTTAAAAGGAACATCTCCCGGATCAGGTTCATCAAACTCACGGGCAAATTTATGTCCGGAAAAAACTGCATTGGCAATTGTACCCGGTGCAAGACAATCACCTATGCGGGCTAACGATTTAATACCGGCAGCAGATAATGCCTCGGCTTGAGATTCCAATTCATAATACAGGTCATCGTTCGGAACCCGTGCCGTTATCATGACAAGGCCGTCAACCTGCATTTCTTCTTCACTCCCAGTATAAACACATTCAAGAGTAACTCTGTTTCCATCAAATGCCTTCAGGTTTCGTGATGGAATGATATTAATACCCAGATTAATCATTCTTGCCTGAATTCTCTCTTGTTCAACTGTATGCTGTGTCCATGCTGCCACATTACTGTATGTTGATACAAAATCAATCCGGCATCCCTGTTCTATCAGTTTTTCAGCAATCACACTTCCCATGTAGTAATGATCATCATCAAAAATCAGCACCCTGCCGGTCGGATAATGACCATTTATAATTTCATCTGGCGTAAAAACCCGTCTATTCGAAATTTGTGGATATATTGGCTGGGTGTTCAATAAACCGAAACCGTCCTTGCGCCATGAGGCTCCGGTTGCAAAAACGACATGGTGCAATCCAATTTCCAGTGTGTCATCAACGGTCATCTTGCTTTCACGATACACCTCAACATTATCCAGTTTCTCAAGCTGAAGAAATCGATATTCATATACCCTGTTCCATTCGCGGAGTGTCGGTAGCATTGATTCTTTAAAAACCCGGCCGCCCAGTTCGCGCGTCGCCTCCGCCAGATAAACATGATACCCGCGTTTTCCCAATGAAACAGCCGCTTCCATACCGGCAGGTCCGGCACCTATGATCAAAATCTTGTCATCTGATTTTTTGGGGGCTATTTTTTCAGGATGCCAATCCCGGCGCCACTCTTCACCCATTGTCGGATTTTGTGTACATCGAATGGGTGCGTTGCGATTATCATAGGCAAAACAGATATTACACCCGATACATTCCCTGATTTCATCCTCCCGTCCCTCATCGATTTTATTGGGCAGAAACGGATCGGCAATGGATGGACGTGCAGCACCAATCAGGTCCACGATACCGCTTTTCACCTGTGCCACCATTGTATTTGGTGATGTAAACCGTCCGACACTTACAACAGGTTTTGAAGTGATGGATTTGACATATGAAACATAGTTTTCGAGTGCAGCTTCCTTCACAAAACGGGAAGTTCCCATTTCAAAGGAATAGTCACTCACAATCAGATCCCAAAGATCCGGCAACTCCGCCAAAATACTCAGCATCTCCTTCTGTTCTTCGACCTGCGGAACGCTCCCATCACGTATTGCATTAGACCTGGCGTAACCGTCATCAGCACAAAAGCGCACTGCAATTGCACATGTGTCACCAACCGCATTTTTGACCTCTTCAATCAACTCCCGGAGTATGCGCGCCCTGTTTTCAACCGATCCGCCATACTCATCTGACCGAAAGTTCCTTTTGGAGGATAAGAAGTTTTGAATCAGGTAGTCATGCGATGCATAGACATAAATGATATCAAAACCAGCCGTTTTGGCTCGTCTGGCCGCTGCCACATGCCATCTCCGGATCTCTTTGATATCAGATTTATTAACAATCCGACTTTGAACAGGATCATTGTATACGGCACGTCCGCTCTCTGCGCCCATAGGGGCTTCACGTGAAAACAAATTGGCAACCGAAGCGCCACCATGCCACAATTCAATACCTGCCAGCGCCCCGTGTTCGTGTACTTTTTCAACCATCAAGGCGTGCGCGGCAACATCTGCGTCATCCCAGATATTTGCTTGAGGGTACGGCGTATCATCCGACGTGGGATGAATGGAGCAGTATTCGGTATTGACCACACCCCATCCCCCTTCTGCCTTCACCCCCCGCATACCGGCAAGTGTATTGGGCATTTTATATCCCATACCAGAACAGTGAGGTACCTGGTAAAACCTGTTCTTGGTCGTCACCGGACCAATTTTTACCGGTTCAAACAGTATATCAAAGTAAGGGTTGCGTGCCACGATTACCCTTTAGGATTTTTTATTTTATAGTTCGATCCAGAGCGCACAATAACCCGGTACACCGGCCAGGATATCGCCACAAAAATCGCGGCGTAAGCGGCGGTATCGATTTGGGCAACTGCCTCGAACAGGGAGAGAAGTATACAACCGAAAAGACATGTATATGTGCTCCAGGGGTGACCCCAGGCCCGGTAGGGGCGGTCAGCGTCCGGCTGGCGCGAACGCAGGATGATGACTCCCGCGATCAACACTACAGTTATGAACAGGACGAAAAACATGAGAAGGTGCAGCAGGAAATGGAATCCGCCGATCATGATCAGGAAGACCGAAAAGCCCCAACTCAGCAGCACCGCAAAGATCGGATTGCCACCTTTTGAGATTTCCCCTGCGCGACTGACGGCCAGG
>Ga0066850_10000790_pt1 | contig 16841 bp, 17 predicted proteins | sample ETNtaG_4_FD_67282 | JGI IMG/M metagenome (GOLD analysis project Ga0066850, IMG submission 67282) | Marine microbial and viral communities from oxygen minimum zone, Eastern Pacific Ocean - ETNP201406SV67 | ecosystem: Environmental > Aquatic > Marine > Oceanic | place: Pacific Ocean: Eastern... | reverse complement strand
ACAGATGAGGGTGGAGTTTCGACCACACCATCCACTAATGTAGGTGTTTCAGCATTCTCTATCAGGGGATTAGAAATCAGCGCAAAGATAGACCCTGAAGACCCCGATGCTTTCGTTACAGGATTAACTTTCGCACAGGATCCAAATGAAGTCTCAGAGGTTATTCTAAGCATGACTCCAATCACAGTTTCAGACCAAGATGATGATGGAATCCTCGATGAAGATGATAACTGTGTCATCAATGCCAATCCCGACCAAGCAGATGCAGATGATGATGGAATTGGTGATGTTTGTGAAGATTCTGATGTTAGTGGCGATGGTGATGGTGATGGCGATGCAGAAGATCCTGCTTCAGATGGAATCTCATCAATGTCTACTATTGTAACTATACTGGCTCTTGTTGTATTACTTGCCCTATTCTTTAGAGGCGGTAATGAAGAAGATTGATACCCCTGAATTTTCAGGTCCAATTATTCAATCAGGGCCCGAACTTGAAGTTCAATAGAATCTCTAGTTTGTTGATAAATCTCAATATTTTGTCCCACTGGGTCATCCAATTCCCAATCAGCATCGATTGGAATATTTGGACATTCAACGCCACAGCCCATGCTGAACACTTTGTCGAATTCTGTATGATTATAATCATCAATTCGAGATGGGCTTTGTTGTGAAATATCAATTCCTTTCTCTGCCATCACTTCAATTGCATTGGCAGCAACAGTAGTGCCTGGATGTGTTCCAGCACTAGCGGCCTCCAGGCCTAGATGTCGAGCCCACCCCTCTGCCATTTGACTGCGACAAGTATTGCCTACACATACGAACAGCACCCGCATGGTCATTGACCATATTTGGGGTATTATCAATTCTTTCTTCATCAAATTGATTCTAGAACAGCCACGCCTTGAAGTACGGGTGTTGAGTCGCCACTAACGGAGAGAGCGGTATGAGTGGCCCGATTTCAAGACACAACCCTGGAGATGCAGAAGAAGAGGCCGCCCCACAGGAGGAAGCGACAGCTGACCAGAAGGCCCAGATGGAACAAGCATACGCTCAGATGCGCCGAAAACTTCGAATGACTCGTCTTGCAGAAGACATTGGCCACAAAATCATGGTTCTTTCAGGCAAAGGAGGCGTTGGTAAATCCACCGTCGCAACTGGGCTAGCCCTTAGTTTGGCTAGACAAGGACAGAAAGTTGGAATTCTTGACATTGATATTACAGGTCCAAACATACCCAAGATGTTAGGGATTGAAGAAACTGAACTGCATGTTGAGGACAATCAGATTCATCCAGCAGATGGTCCTAATGGACTCAAAGTCATGTCAATGGCGTTCTTATTAGAAGATCCTGACAAACCAATAATTTGGCGCGGACCTATCAAGTTGGGTGCGATTCAGCAATTCATCGGAGATGTAGCTTGGGGCAAACTTGACACTTTGATCATCGATTTCCCCCCAGGTACCAGCGACGAGCCCCTCACCGTTGCTCAATCATTGCCAAACATCGATGGCATGGTGATTGTCACGACTCCCCAAGATGTTGCCCTACTTGATAGTCGCAAATCGATTAATTTCTCAAAAACAGTGAAAATACCAGTCCTTGGAGTTGTCGAGAATATGAGTGGTTACACCATTCGAGGCAAGGCAGAGCCCAACACTTCTGTATCAGTCATAGGTCCACGTGGTTTGCCTTTGGACGCCAAAGCGGATGCATCTGGTGATTGGTCAGTCACCCTCAATCTGTTCAAGCAGGGAGGTGGGGAATCTGCTGCTGAAGAATTTGAGGTACCATTTTTGGGTTCATTACCATTTGACCCGGGAGTTGTTAGGGGTGGTGATGATGGCGTTCATCGCATTGTTACAGAACCTGAAGGTGAAACAGCTCAGGCTTTCGACACCATCGTCCAAAATTTACTCGGCGAACTTGAGAAAGGTGAAGATGCGGCTCCTGAGATTCTCTGAGCGGCAATACTCTTCATTAGATGTGTGCTAGACCGCCTTCTGGAAGGACTTGAAATGGTCGGAGGAACGGGCGTCTATGTCACATGGGTGACTGGTGCAATCATTGTTTCACTTGCATTGATGCCATTCTTGAAGCCACCATGGGCTAGAATCACCCTATCTGGCTTCCTTGATATGTTTCGTCGATATTGGATGCATGGAATCATCGTATTTTCCATTTACATTTGGAAGGATATTTTCGATGGAATCGATCGGATATTAATGGCCAATACACGCATCGATATGACTGCATACATTTACGCTATTGAAGGAGACATCGTTCTGTGGGTTCAGGAGACCTTTGAGAATACATTTCTCACATTTGTATTAACTCATTTTTATGTCGCTGGATACATGATGATTATTTTCTGTGCATTCGTATACACTTGTTATTTTGATGACAGACACATGGCAGATCGGATTTCATTGACACTCTTGATGACATATCTGTTGGCCCTTCCTTTCTACCTCTTCTTCAACGTCCGCGTAACTGGTGATTTCATTCCTGAGATGGAAACATTGGGTTATCATTTAACTCCTGAGATCCAGACATGGTTCACACGTATTGATCCATTTACAAATGGAATGCCAAGTTTGCATATTGGGATTCCTTTTGCAATCTGGTATTGTTATGCGAGAAATGACCTAGATGGCCGATGGAAACTGTGGCGTTATTGTTTGATTGGATATACACTTCTTACAGGCTTCACCATCCTATACCTTGGAATTCATTGGGTCAGTGATATCATTGGTGGAATTGCAGTTGGCATACTTGCTGTACATGTTTCTGAACGTTTAGCACCGGGTGTTTGGTGGTGGCTAGATGAGCGTTCATTTATGCATAGGGCATCTTGGTTTCTTGCAGATTGGCGGCGTCCAGTCAAGGAAATTCAATTGATTCTATCTGGGTGGATTGCTTGGTTCAAACTTGCAGGAAGTCGACAAACCAGCGTCGTCATCATGCTCCTATTGGCTGCCACAGGTGGGACTTTACTGTGGGATGCAACCCACCAACACTTCCCAGCCGAAGGAGTGACTCATCCAGGTGCCGCTGCGGGTGCAGATGGTTGGCTGGCCAGTTACGAAGTCATCGATGAGGGCAACATATCAGTAACCTTGTGGAATTTATCAACAGAACAATCCTATCAGAGCAACATCACTCTCAGGACAGAATGGGGACATCATCCAGTGGAGATTCTGATTGGTGAATCACATATTGTGGTTTGGCATGGATACCAATTGGAATTTTTCAATCTCAGCAAGAATCAGTGGGAAGGTCAATGGCTGACTGGCCCTATGTTCGATGACATCGCAATGTTGTCGAATGGGGATGATGATTGGCCCCGCATGGTCATGCTGAACGATGGCGAAGTTGAGATTCGTCTACGTGGAGGAGTGTCTTGTTCAATAGAAAACCAATGCTTCGGACTCCCTACTTCGCCGAATGGCCCCGTTTCGATGATTGCGGCAGACGACAATCGTGTGGCCTATGTCGAAGATGCTGCAAATATGTCAATTCATGTTCAGTCCATCGATGGTATCCAAAGCCACATCACGGTTGAGATCAATTCTACCATTGATGAAAGCCATGATGACCAAGTCATGGGAATGACAGATTCGTTCGTCGATTATCAAAACGCAACCATTACGGAAATTGCATTGGACGAACACCATCTTGTTGCTTTGGTCAATCTCAGTGTAATTGATAGATTGGTATTGGTTAATTTATCCAGTGGCGAACAACGAATCATCGGAGACCCGGTATTCCCCGTAGCCGCCCCCAGTATCGGGCACGGATATGTTGCTTGGCAGCATCAGCAATTTTTGATTTCAAATAACCCTTCACCGGCGTACTTAGATTGGGAAGTGAGTTATCATGACATCGAAGAAAATCAGTCTTACCAACTACATGCTGAAGATGACATAAATCAAGTCGAACCACAAGTCATGAAAGATCATATTGCTTGGCTACAAATCAATGAGAACAATGAAACCCAAATTCGGATATTTACAATTGAGGTCGTGCTTGAGCAATATTCATCACACACATTACAATTGTTCGTCATCCTGTTGCCCATCCTCCTATTGGTTTGGACAGCTCAGCGCTTGAATGAGAATGAGGGGCACATCCTACCGATTCGAGGAAATGAAGAAGAATGATTATTCTGCCAATCTGAACATTTCATCTAGATTATGCTGTGCACGAGTGACGATTTCATTATCAATTTCGATTATCTGGTCGACTCTAGGATTCCTGAGAGTTTGTAAAATATCTTCCAATTGTGTAGCCTTCATATGTTTGCACATTACACATGCACCGTACAGGTTGAGTTCAATCTCTGTCTCGGCCAATACTCTCTCTGCAGTCCCACATTCCGTAATCAACATCACATCGGGTTGTCCATCAGAACCGAGTCGAATCGCTTCGTGAATCAATTTCTCTGAAGATCCAATAAAATCGGCTTCATCCAACACATCAGCACTGCATTCTGGGTGGGCTAAAACAGTGAGATTCTCGCCAATTCGGTTTTTCCATTCGCGAACTTTCTCACCGGTAAAAACGGCGTGAACTTCACATTCGCCATCGAATACGATTACTTCTTTCTTACCAGCCAATGCCTTTTGGAGATGAGAACCCATGAATCGATCTGGAACGAAAATAAGTCGATCACCGGGCAACCGTTCACAGATTCGAAGATAATTGCTACTCGTAACACTGACATCACATTCAGCCTTCACTTCGGCAGTTGTATTGATGTAACATGCAACTGGAACCCCCGGAAATTTTTCCCTCAATTCTCGAACGTCTTGAGCAGTAATTCCATCGGACAAACTGCATCCTGCTTCTGGTGAGGGGTGAAGTACAGTTTTGTGAGGGCTGACAATTTTCGCGGTCTCAGCCATGAATCTTACACTTGAGAACAGTATTGTTTGCTGAGGTGCATCTCGTGCTGCTTTTGAAAGGGTATAGGAATCTGCGACTTCATCCGCCACGCCATAAATGATGTCTGGTGTTTGGTAAGAATGGGCAATGAGGAAGACATCATTTTTTTTCTTCAAGCGATTAATTTCCAACGTCAATGGTGCAATACTACGACAGGTCTCTAGTGGCCATCTCTGATGCTGCTGGATGGCATCTTGTAGCCGCCTTGCTTCTTCTTCGATTTCTTTTTCAGAAAACAAGGGAGTGTCTAATTCCGCACTGGGTTGAGGTACGGTTGGTAATGTGAGTCCCATTCGATTTGCCGTCAAGTGCAAGCGCTTTGAACTCATCTCATCTCCGGGAAGCGATGACGGGGCCGTGGGTAGGTGCAGAAATGCTGCATCAAGGTGCTGAGGCAGTCGTTCATGCAGGTACTTGGATGGACCAAGAAGCCATCCTGAAACAACGACAACCTCGAACATGGAGGCACCCTGATCTCGATGCCCGTCTCACTAAAACAAGAATGTCTGCAGAAGTTCGTTTGTTACCCCGTCTTCATCTTGCTGGCTTACCAGTCCCCGAATTGCTTGCCGCTGATACATCTGCAGGTTGGATGATTATGACTCGTTTACCAGGGATTCCCTTGTTTGAGTATCTTCGAGATGGAGGCTCCCCCCAGATGCTAGAAGAATTAGGGGCCACAATTCGTAGAATTCACTCGAATGACATTAGTCATGGTGATTTGACCACTCACAACATCCTATGGGATGATGAGAATGGTCTTTCTATCATCGATTTTGGGTTGTCACAAATTACTGATGACATAGAACCGCTTGGTTTAGATTTACAAGTTCTAAATGAATGTTTGAAAGCAAGCCACCCAGACATAGAAGGAGCGATTGATCGAGTCATTTCAGGTTACCTTTCTGAAGGTGGTAAACAAGTTATTGTTCGATTCAATGATATTCGAGGACGGGTTCGATATCACGGTTAGGCTGCTTGAACAATTTTCATGCCCCCATAGGCAAGAATTGGGCAACCCAGAAGTGTGACCAGAAGATAACTGAGTGCGGGTCCATATTCACTGTTTTCAAACAGTTCAACAAGATCTACACTGTAAGCAGACATTGTTGTGAATGCCCCCATGATCCCAGTTCCCAAGAGTAAACCCATCTCTGGTGAAAGCGACAATCCTACAATGACTCCCAGGATTAGAGAACCTAGTAAATTGACAGTCAAGGTACCCCACGGAAAACCATCAGCCATCCATTCCCCAATGGCATATCGAAGAACGGCTCCAATGGCCCCCCCAACCCCAACGAGAGCGAGCATCTTTGGCTCCATGTACCCTTGGAACACAAGAGAAGACTTCAACCCCCACCTTCGTTTCGCAAGTGTATGGCCACTCTGAACTTCTTGACTGGAAATTCCGGCAAATTAGCTGAAGCCCAGACTCTTCTAGGCCCACTTGGATGGGACATTAAATCGTTTGAAATCGATGGACTGGTCCCTGAAGTGATTGAACCTCAAAGTGATAATTTGACGACTGTTGCACTGGCAAAAATCGCTCAAGGAGTTGAGTTGTTGGCCTCAGGCAATAGGATGGACGAATCATTATTGGTTGAAGATTCTGGATTATTCATCGATGCATTGCCTGAATTCCCCGGAGTATATTCTGCCCACGTTCTTCAATCACTAGGATGTGAAGGTATTTTGAGACTTCTAGATGATGAAAGAACAGCCTATTTCCTGACTGTAGTAGCATTGTGGACTGGCGAAGCAGTCGAGGTTTTTGTTGGACGCTGTGATGGCCAAATTTCAAAGGAAATTAGAGGCGATGGTGGATTCGGTTATGATCCGATTTTCATTCCTGATTGCAATGATGATAACCGTACTTTTGCGGAAATGACACAGGCAGAGAAATCTGCTTGCAGTCATCGAGGTAGAGCGTTTGGCTCTCTCTTTGATTTCCTCAATGAGGACGGAGACTAACGTCGGCATCCCTAAGACGGGCGCTCAAGTCGATAGTCTGGGGACGACGACAGTGGTTACACTCACGCGACTGATGATGTGGTTCTCCCTCGTGATTGCAGTTCTTGCATTCCTTGTGCTTGCAGGAGGCCTTGATGATCGGGAACAGATGATTTTCGGGGCACTAATTCTCCTTCAGATTATCTTCCTAATGGGTACAGGGGGTGGACGGAAAGTTGAACGAAAACGCTATCGTTCTGAAATGATTAAAGAATCCGAATCTGAATCTACTCAGGAACTCCCAGCACCCGTTCAATCCCAAGAAGATGCCTCATCTCGTCGAGATGCAAAATTATCTCGTAGTCGAAGTGGTGCTCCTGAACCAGAACCTGAACCCGATGAAGAAGAAGTTGTAGTTAGTTTAGCAGATGATGAAGTTGAAGTCACAGTGATTGAAGAAAATGTCCATGTTGCTGAAGAGTTCGTGGCTGAAATTGATGCCGAGTCATTGGAAGAGGCTGACATTGAGTCATATATTGACAATCGACGAGATCGACACGCACTCATTCGCCGTAGAATCGAAGCACGCCGTAGAGAACAACTTGCAGACATACGTTCTGAAACCGCAAAGATTTACCAATCCGCTGATGAATCTGAAGATATTCTAACCTTAATTGGCTCTGAAAACCATGGGCAAACTATTCACGAAGTATCTCACGAAATCCCCCAGGGTAGCCCTGTAGGTGCAGTCTTTACCCGAATTGATGAGAATAGAATCCTCAAGGTTCGCTTGCCCTTGAATCAAGGATTCATCGCCAGTACAGAACCACTTCCTGAATTGCCACCTCTACCTGACCTCGGTGGTTTACCTCCCCCTCCCCTGCCTGAAATTGGCGATTTGCCCCTGCCCCCCCCACCATCAATTTCGAAATTAGATGCCCTTAGGGATGAAATGAACGAGTAAATTCTCAAACCATAGAGTTGAGAAGTATGGCGCCTACGGCGCCACATGACCGCACCTCCTGAATCCGACGTGCTACGAATCGAAAATGTCCCTGTCTCAACAGCAAGTCCTAGTGGAGGATTGGTTACCATATGGACAATCAATCGTCCAGACAAGTTGAATGCTCTGAATGCTGAAGTTAATTCTACAATCAAAACAGCATGTGCTTGGGCGGAATCCAATGATGATGTACGGGTGATAATCATCACCGGCGCGTCGCCCAATGAACCGCCTGAAGGTAAGAGGGCCAAACCGAATTCGTTTGTTGCCGGTGCGGACATCTCCGAATTTGAAGGCATGTCTAGTGTAGAAATCCGTCCTATTTTTGATGATAATGTCTGGGAAAATATCTGGAATCTATCCAAACCAACAATTGCAATGGTTGACGGATTTGCCCTAGGTGGCGGTTCTGAAGTTGCTCTTTCATGTGACATTCGAGTAGCAACACCTCGTTCGAAATTTGGTACGCCCGAAATCAATCTGGGATTGATTCCTGGCGGTGGTGGCACACAGAGGCTGTGTCGATTACTTGGTTATGGGCGAGCCATTGAGATGGTCATGGGTGGAGATACAATCAACGCTACTGAAGCCCATAGAATTGGTCTGGTCAACCATCTTGTTGAACCAGATGAACTTCGGGACAAAGCCATGTCTATTGCAGAAAATCTAGCCAATAAGTCACCACATACCATCCGAGTTGCCAAAGCTGCAGTTCGTGGGGCGTTGGAAAATCCATTCAGCGTTGGGATCCAAGCAGAACGGGATTTATTCTGTGCACTTTTTGATACAGCCGATATGGAAATTGGTGTCAAAGCGTTCCTCAACAGAGAAACTGCAGAGTGGACTGGGGCTTGAGAATGATTGAGGAAGCATTGGTCGAGACCAAGGATCTCGGCAAGAGGTTTGGCGATTTCGTCGCATTACAACCTCTCGATGTTGTTGTCCATGCTGGTGAATTTTTCGGCGTATTCGGGCCCAATGGCGCTGGCAAATCAACTTTCATCAAGCTCCTGACTGGTCAGTTGTCCCCCTCTTTGGGTACAGCGAAAGTATTGGGGACCAATGTTGCTCAGAACCCTCAGAAAATCAAGGCAAATGTTGGAATTGTTCCTGAGTCAGAAAGTCCTCCGTCATACCTAACTTCTGCAGAATATCTCGATTTTGTTTGCCGGATTCGAGGCATTGAGGATATTGAATCTAAAGTTGATTATTGGTTGGATTGGTTTGGTATTAATGACAAACGTGAATCCCTTTGCAAGGATCTGTCAAAGGGTCAACGTCAGAAGGTTATGCTCGCAGGTGCTTTCATTCATGAACCTCGGTTATTATTCCTCGACGAACCCTTTGTCAATCTTGATCCAATTTATCAGCGAAAGTGTCGAGAACTTCTGATGGAACACATTTCAGAGGGAGGGACCATTTTCCTTTGTTCGCATATCCTTGAGGTTGCTGAACGAATGTGCACTCGTGTTGCTGTGATTGACCAGGGTCGTGTCCTTGCTGCTGGGACTCTAGACGATTTACGTGAAAACCCTGATGAAGATCTTGAGGACATTTTCATTCGTCTTGTCGGGGCTTCTGTTGAGGAAATAGAATCCCGCGAGGGTACTGAAGAGGAGGAATGAACATGTATGCTGGCTTGCGAGAGCCACCATCGTTTCAAACGTCGTTTCGTTCAAATTTTTCGATGATGTTCCGTGAGGAATGGAGACAAAATGTCGATTTCGCTAGAAAGCGTCACATCATGATGTTCCCAGTTATGCTTGCTTTAGTGGCTATGATTATCACGGTAGGGTTGCGCTTTTTGACGGGTGAAGCCGGCATTGAATCTGCCTACGACACAGTCAAGGCAGCAGATGCTCAAGCCGAGAAAGCCTTCACTTGGAATGAACTGAAAATTGGTTTGCATCTCTCCATTTTCATGTTCAGCCTTGGCATGGGATCATTTGCATTCATCGGCAGAAACATGGTCAGTCAACGTGCGAGTGGTAAATCGTATTTGCTCGCAGGTCCGGCTCTACTGCCCTTGGAATTACCACCTGTATATCTGGCATATTATTGCAAAGAAGTCGCCTTTTATCTGTGCTTGATTTTATCTCCAGTAGTAGGTGGAATGGCACTTGGGATTCTATTTGGTTCATTGACTGGGATGTCAATCCCCTTGCTTTGGTCATCCCTGCCAATTGTTCTCGGATGTATGCTGGTTACAATGATGCAGGGGTTGGCATTATCCTTCTTCGCCAGTGCAATTTGGTCGAGGTCTCGTATCGGAGCCTGGCTTGTCCCCATTGGGGCAGTTGCCGCTGGCGTGATTGTGGCAATCGACATCATTCCACTTCAATTTGCCATTATCGGACTCCAGGTCCAACTTAGCCACAATCTGTTGTTACTACCTGCTGCCGCACTATCTTCATTGATTATTGCAACAATTGGTGCCTATTTGGTACCGTCAGACTTTGAGGTACGGGTCACAACTAGAACAGAACTGTTTGTCCCTGTACACAATCGCCTGTTTTTCCTTGGAAACGGTCAGATGCGAACATTGGTGGCCAAAGAGATTGTAGATGTATGGAGGTCCGGAACTTTGTTCAAAATGCTCGGTTCCTATTCCGTTCCTCTCCTCTTCCTGTTGGCTTTGGCTTGGTTGGCTGACTTTGCCGCGTTTCCCATACCAATCAATTTGTTGTCCTACGCCCCTTTCCTCGGTTTCTTCGGCTTTAATTTCTACTCGTGGTTAAATGCTGTCGACAGCCCAGATTTCCTCAATGGTTTGCCTGTTCGGGTGCCACAGTTATTGCGTGCGAAAATATTGGTGTATTTCCTGATGACAACTTGGATTTCAATCGTCTTCCTCATTCTGATGGCCCATCTTTTGGACAAGTGGGAAATGTTATTGCCAGCATTATTGGTGATGATTGCAAACTCAGTCTACATCGTTTCCCTTAGTGGATTGTTAATGGGTTTACGTCCCAATAAGGCAATTTTTGATACTCAAATCATGGCTATTTTTTGGGTTGCAACAGTCATCCCATTGGTTTCACTATTCCTACTATCATTCACACAAGGAGACACATCATTGTATTCCAATTTCGGAGATCAATTATCATCGGGTGAATCTACGGTGATTGATTCATCAAATGCCCAATCCTATTTCGGCGGAATCATCGCGATTTCAATTGGCCTTTTGACATTGGGAGGTATTTTCTTGTTGATGCTTGAACGAAGATGGGGCAGAGCTGCATTTGAGAACTGAAAATTACGGTAAAATTGCCATTTATGATTTTCCGGCGGAGACAAATAGTCCAACAGATGGTAGGGAACCTATGGTTCCCTGCGGAATCTTATAGTGTGCGGAGCAGCATCCGAGTATCAAGGGCCGGAGGTATCGAGAATGGCACAGAAGGGTGGAGGGGGCCGACGGCAACGTCAACGGCGCCAACAAGTACAGTATGAAGAACTCGACAAATATCCGGTTTTACCACCGCATGCATTCGCAAGAATTGTACGTGATTTGCGAACACTAAACATCGTTTACCAAGTGATTGAGCCCCCTTTGACGAAGAAAGAAGAAGAAGTTCGTGCTGAGATTGAGGCCATTTTCATTCAAGCATTGACGGCTGATATCGAAGAAATCGATTCCAATCCAGAACTCTATCTTCGTGCTGCAATGGACCAAATTGTCAAATCGTATCGGTTGAAAGTAAACAAGAAATCCCGCTCAAAAATTTTCTACTACCTCAAGCGCGATCTCATCGGCTATGGCCGCATGGACGTTCTGATGAATGATGCCAACGTGGAAGACGTCAGTCTGGACGGAACCAATATCCCTATTTTCGCATATCATCGGAAGTTTGAATCAACCGAGACCACAATTTCATGGCCCGATGACCATGAATTGGAATCTTATGTGATCAAACTCGCACAACGTTGTGGGAAACACATTTCAGTTGCCGAACCACTTTTGGATGCAACATTGATGGATGGTTCTCGAATTGTGATGAAATTGGGACGTGAAGTATCCACCCGAGGCTCAACATTCTGTATCCGACGGTTCCGCGAAGATCCATTCAGTCCTTGTGATATTGTCGCCTTCCGTACAATGACCAGTTTAATGGTCGCCTATCTTTGGATTGCATTCCAGAATGAAATTTCAATGCTATTCGTCGGTGGTACTGCATCTGGAAAGACCACGACATTGAATGCGATGTGCCTATTTATTCCATGGCAGATGAAAATTGTCAGTATCGAGTCCACACGTGAAGTGAACATTCCCCAACCGAACTGGATTCCCGGTCTAACTCGACAAGGGTTCGGTGGTGAATCAAGCGAAGGTGAAATTGGTGAGTTCGAGTTACTCAAGGCAGCACTTCGTGAACGTCCTGAATACATTATTGTAGGTGAAATTCGTGGTGCTGAAGCCTATGTTCTGTTCCAAGCAATGGCAACTGGACACTGTTCGTATTCCACAGTTCACGCAGACTCCGTACCTAGTCTAGTTCACCGATTGGAGAACAAACCGATTGATATTCCACGTGTTCTACTCCCTGCTCTAGAAGCGGTTTGTATTCAGATTCAAACACGTATCAACGGCCGACGTGTTCGGAGAACCAAACAGGTGGTTGAGATTGTGGGTGTGGATCCTCACAGTCAAGAAGTGATTACCAATGAAGTGTTCAAGTGGGATCCAGCTCGGGACGATTTCGATTTCTCAGGCAAGTCATATGTCCTAGAGAAAATCATGGTCAAGATTAATTTCAGCCAAGAAAAAATGCGACAAGAACTCCGTACACGAAAACGAATCCTCGATTGGATGGTACTCAACGATATTCGAAAATCCGATCAAGTTGCTCAAATCATCACAGAATACTATGTTCGTCCGAACGATGTCCTTGCGCGGGTGGATGGTCTGCGCTAATCTTACTCTGATAATGGATACTAGTTGAGGGGCACATAATATGGCGAAGAAGAAGGATACTGGTCCCCTATTTGAGGGAATGGTCCTGACGGAGTGGCAAAGGTTCTCCAACACAATCTTCGGAGGAATGTACCGCAAAAAAGCACGAGAAGACAAGGAGTTGATGAAGACTCTTTCTCAAGCGGATATTAGAGTAATGCCAGAGGTTTACAAGGCCACTTCACTAATGTCAACCATTTTGGCATTTTTCGGTTGTGCTGGAATATTAGCACTAATTTTTCTTCCAGGAATTGGTGGAATTGCAATTTATGAGAGTCAGCAAACTGCAGAGAGTGTTGACCCTTGTATCATTTGGGCGTTTGAAAATAAGGGAGCCGTTGACTTCACTATTGATTGGTCTGATTCTGCCTCAGGGGTTGAATATGGCGGGTGTCCATTTTATGATACCAAATCAGTAGGTTTTACTCTAAAAGCAATGATTGTCGGGATTTTGGGGGTATTGATGCCATGGGGTGCATTCAAATATTTTTCAAATACAGCCAATCGAGAGAAAACGGCTCGTGGAGATCGCCTTGAGAAATTCTTGCCCTACGCCGCATCTTATACTGCGGCTATGGCAGCTGCGAATGCCACACCGATGAAGATTTTCAAATCCCTTGCGGCGAATGAAGAAATTTATGGTGAAATTGCTTATGATTCTGCAATGATTTATCGTGATATATCATTGCTTGGAATGGATTTGATTACTGCTATCAAGCACGCTGTTGACCGTGCAGCATCACCTTGGGCAACTGAGTTCTTCCAAGGTATGGTTGGCACACTATCCAGTGGTGGAAATCTCAAATTGTATTTCCTCAATCGTGCGGAACACTACATGCGGGAGAATCGGATTCGCTTGACCATGTTCCTTGAAACACTTGGATTAATGGCCGAATCTTATGTTGTGGTCGCCGTTGCAATGCCCTTGTTCCTCATCGTGATGCTTGTCATTATGTTCTGGGTATCTGGTGCCGGTAGTCAAATTTCTGAAGGCATGGTATACGGTATTGTGATGGGTGTTCTGCCCATGATTCACATTGCTTATTCTGGATTGGTTTGGATGATGAGCGAAGAGCAGAAAATGTGAGGGGGTGGAAATATGGCACGGAAAAAAGATAAAATTCGCGTAAACCTTGAACTTCCCAAAGACGACAAAACACAAACTAATTTCATTGCAATATTGCTTGTGGGAATGCTCCTGGGAATTTGTTGTTTGGGATTCTGGATTACGAACGCTGATTTACTTTTCAAACCAACCAACGGAAACCCGATGTTCCTCAATATGGCTTGTCCAGATTCTTTTGATCCTAACGATCCTAACGGACCTTCTTACTTCGACAATCAAACATGCTGGTTGACTGAAGAAAGTCCCAACCCTGAAGTTTGGAGTGAAAGTTGGCCACGTGTCCGCCCTCCCGGTTTGGCGAAATCATTCCAGGTACCGGGGATGGATTCTAACCAACTAATCCAAAATGGAAGAGTTCAACCTCATCCGAATCAGCCAATGACTGTTACCGCATCCGCAGATGCTTATTCCGATTACAATTTTGAAATTGTAATTTTTCACTATTATGAAGGCGTGAATAATGATATTCTTCGTGTTTCTTGTGTAGCCAATTCCCCTGAACCTTGCTCTGCTTCTATTCCTCACGCAGACCCAATTGGTGAATACCAATTACACTTGATTTTCCCAATGCCATCATCAGGTGGTGGCGATACGATGTTGAATGAAGTTCAATTTACAGTATCGGTTGATTCATGGGATGGTATTCCTGAAAATATGAACAACAAATCTCTTTGGTTGGGTCCTGAAGTAAATCTAGGGCCCCTGAGTCTCCGTCCAACTTTGTTTGTCAATTTCTTTGGCTTAGGCTTCCTGATTATGGTCTATCCTGCTGCAGTTTATTCTGATAGACAAATGAAGAAGATTGAGGCAGTTGAGGACAAATTCCCTGATTTCCTGAGAGACTTAGCAGAATACTGGAAAGGTGGTCTTTCGATGACTCTTGCAGTGAGAACACTAGCGAATTCTGAGTATGGGGCATTAAACCCAGAGATTAAGAAAATGTCTGATCAATTATCGTGGGGTATCGCTTTTGGAGACGTTTTGGAGATGTTTGCAGATCGTGTTGGTACTCCGCTAGTCCAGCGTGCTGTCAGCCTAGTCACAGAGGCAAACAAAGCCGGTGGAAAAATTTCAGATATCCTTGTAACTGCTGCAAATGATAGTCGCGAAATTCAATTCTTGAAGGGCGAACGTGCCCGTGCCATTGGTTCCTACATTGCCGTTATCTGGGTATCATTCATTGTCTTTATTGGGGTGATTATCGTTCTTTCTAACGTGTTTATTCCAGCGATTGCCAGCAGTAATAGTGGTGGAGAGAGTGAAACCATTGGAAACATGCAAATCAACGCTGTTGACCCCATGTTCTTCCTTGTGGTGTTCTTTTACGGAGTGAATGCTCAAGCGATGGGTAATGGTGCAATGGCCGGAATCATGGCAACAGGTCGTCTATCAACTGGAATGAAACACGCAGGAATGATGATGATTATTTGTCTACTATTATTCAACCTAGCCGCATTCAGCCCCAGTCTAATCGGTGTACCACAAGGTGTCGGTTTGAATCCTGACATCGGATTCATTCCAATCTTCGGAGGATGACGAATGGTTTCGCGACGCGAAAGCTCTGACGAATCTGCTCAGGTTCACATTCTTGAGATGATTACACTCTTCTGGCTTTTTTTTATGACGGCGACATTCATTCTACAACTCAAAGTGCCAGATCCAACTTCTCCAGCCAGTGATGGTATTCTGGATATGGCTGCGGAAGATGCCTACGACAGTTTGGCCGGGGCTTCAGCATTGGATGATTCCAACCACTCTTCACGCTTGACAGAAATGCTCGCTACTGGAGACAATGATGGGACTTGCCAATCCATGTTAGACACATTTTCCGCATCTATTCGAGGTAACTGTTGGTTGGCCTTAGACGCCGGCCCGTTAGAACCACATGGTTCAACATCGTTACCAGAAGGACGTTCACTAACCATTCATCATTTGGTACATGAAGATGGACATGTTTGGACTGTTAGTTTACAAGTTTGGCACACAGGGGGTGCTGCTTGATGCGTCGTGAACTCTCAAGAGACGAGGCTGGTCAAATGCTCTTGATGACAGGATTGATACTGATGTTATCTCTCTTGACGATGTCCCTAAACACGGTCAAAACAGCAAGTCTAGGAGAACCCTATGATGCTCAGGAAGATGCTGTACTAGATGCCAGTGCTGAGACAGTAACGGTATGGCAACCATTGATGGAAAACCGTTCAGCAATCCTATTTGACGCAGGTTACAATGAGACCGATTCCGCCCAAGCAGCTGCAGATTCGATTGCTTCAGATTTGATGAGACATGGTGAAGCAAGAGGTGTAGAAATCATTCTTTCTGAAATCACTGTTACGGGGAATGGGACCACTCGGGTTGTCACTGCCAGTGCAGGGATTGCCGACAGCCATGCACGATTACAGGTCACATTGGAAGCTACAGTATCATTTGAATAACAAATACCCATTACGAGTTTTGTGCCGTTCTGTCGTGAATGTGGAAAAGAAGTACAGGGCGATTGGAAATCCTGCCCTTTTTGCACCGCTATTTTTGAAGGAAACAATACTGTATCTGAACCGATAATTGTGATGGGAAAAAATCCACCAAGTGACTTTGATTCCCGACCGGTAACCGCATTAATTATGGTCACTGTTAGCCTAGTGGTCCTCTTGGGCCCTTTCTCAACTGTTTATGGAAAATCCGCCTCGCTTGTTGAAGTGGCCTTAGCGACATGTTACTTTGGAGATAATTGGATTGGAAGTGGACAGGATTGCGTTGATTCGGCAATGGGTGCTCTGTTGAAAGTTGTCCTGATCGTCGCTGTCAATCTCATCTGCCTTGTTTTAATCTTCAAAAAGCCAATGGAAGAATGATTGTAAATCAAGA
>Ga0066850_10000782_pt1 | contig 16886 bp, 15 predicted proteins | sample ETNtaG_4_FD_67282 | JGI IMG/M metagenome (GOLD analysis project Ga0066850, IMG submission 67282) | Marine microbial and viral communities from oxygen minimum zone, Eastern Pacific Ocean - ETNP201406SV67 | ecosystem: Environmental > Aquatic > Marine > Oceanic | place: Pacific Ocean: Eastern... | reverse complement strand
AATACGGTGGCGTCTGGAATGGTGAGTGGTGTGATTATCCGGAGTGGGATCCTGAAGCTGACTGTGTGGAATACGGTGGCGTCTGGAATGGTGAGTGGTGTGATTATCCGGAGTGGGATCCTGAAGCTGATTGTTTTGAATACGGTGGCGTCTGGAATGGTGAGTGGTGTGATTATCCGGAGTGGGATCCTGAAGCTGACTGTGTGGAATACGGTGGCGTCTGGAATGGTGAGTGGTGCGATTACGGATCAATTTGGGATGCTCGAGATGAAGGAACGTGTTTAGAGCGTAGTGGTACCTGGGACGCAGTATATGAATGGTGCAGTGACGGAGATTACGGACATGAGGATGACGGTTCGCTATGGTCTGCGACTAATGAAGTTGATTGTATAGATCGCGGAGGAAACTGGGCAGCCGAAGAAGACTGGGGTTGGTGTTTTGAGGATTCTGGTGAGGCATGGGATGCCCGTGATGAAGGAACATGTTTAGACCGTAACGGCCTTTGGATACAAGAAGAAGACTGGGGTTGGTGTTTTGACGATTCTGGTGAGGCGTGGGATGCCCGTGATGAAGGAACGTGTTTAGATCGTGGCGGTACTTGGGATCCCCAAGGGGGATGGTGTCAAGACGATTCCCTCTATCAGGACTGGGATCCAGGGGAAACAACCACAGACGAAAACGGTTGTGAAATAACAACCTATGAAGATGGAAGTACCGATTGGTGGTGTCTAGACGGCACTTATGGTGGAGAATGGGCTGGTGGTGGCTACGAATACATAGACGGCTGCTACACCGATTATGCAGATGGTGAAGTTATTGGCGAATGGTGCGATGACGACGAAATGGACTGGGCATCCGCAGGTGAATACAACGAAGTCACAGGCTGCTGGGTAGAGGTTTACGATGACGGCGGCCGTTACGAATATTGTGACGACGGATCAGGGTCTTCATATGACCCACACACCGGAGAAACTTACACGTGGTCCCCTCAAGTATATGACGAAGCAACCGGATGCTGGATTGAAGAATACGATGGAATGACTTCTGGCTGGTGCGACGATGGATCATCCTATTGGGCTGATGCTGGCGGAGGAATGAATTACTCGTCATATGACACTACAACCGGCTGTTACAGAGACACTTACAGTGATGGAACATCATCCACTTACTGCGACAACGGGTTCAGTTCATGGACAGATGAAAACGGTAATACAGAAATATGGGAACCTCCAGTAGTAACAATTGACCCAGAAACTGGCTGCACCATAGAGATCTACGACGACTGGACAAGCACCTCATGTCCAAACGGAGATTTCTCTTGGGCAGATGGTGATGGAACCTCGTCTTATTACAGTGCTCAAACCGGCTGTTCTGAAACTAGGTATCCAGATGGAGGAATCGACATTTGGTGTGACGACGGAAGTGGGTCATGGACAGATGCCGAAGGGAACATTGAAGCATGGGATGAAACCTATTATGACGAAATAACCGGATGCTACACACAAGAATATGCGGAAGGTTCCAGCACTTGGTGTGACGATGGCTCATCTTCGTGGGTAGATGAATATGGCAACACCACTATGACCACTTACGACGAAGCCAAAGGATGTGGAACAGACACCTATTCTGACGGCACCAGTTCAACGTGGTGTGACGACGGATCGGGATCATGGACTGATGAATTCGGAAATATAGAAACTTGGACAGCGCCAGAAGTTTCCTTTGATGCGGTCACAGGTTGCACTACTGAAACTTATGACACAGGAGAAATTTGGACTTGGTGTGAAGACGGTTACAGCTCGTACACCGATGAAAACGGCAATACTGACGAATACCAACCACCGACTGAAGAGATCAGAGCGGACGGCTCAACTGTCTACACCTATGAAGACGGAACAGTAGAGATATGGGGCACAGACGGATCATTGCGAGTCACGTGGCCAAATGGCGACTGGTACGAAGAAAACTATCTCGATGACGGAACACGTGTAGAGAAATACTCTGATGGATCTCAAATGATTGAACAAACCGATGGGAGTTACAAGTACACAGACCCCTACGGAAACAGTTCCAACACTATAGTCATCGGAGACGGAGACACTGCTGGATGGATGACCCAGTTTGATGACGGCAGTACCCTAGTCGAGTATGCAGATGGAAGAGAAATATATACCGACGAAAGTGGCTACACCTACGAAACACTTGTAGACGCCACAGGAGTACGCACAACTACTTCTAGTGACGGATCAATAACAACAGAACGACCCAACGGATCATTTGAACATGTTTACCCAGATGGCAGTCGAGATGTTGGATCACGTAATGCAGACGGCAACCTCGTGATCGCATATGCGGATGGCTCTAACGAAGTGATTAACGCTGATGGCGACAGCACGTTTGTGGATCCCTACGGTGTAACCACGAAGAGAGTTATAGGCGAAGATGGTCGAATCATTGAAACTTCTACTGATGGGTGGACCACTAACATTTCCGCAGATGGGAAAACCATAGTTAGCACTGGACCTAATGGTGAAGTGGAAACCACTGTTATAGAAGAAGATGGCTCAATAGTCACAAATTCAAGTGATGGCTCCTCAAGTCGTTACGTTCCGGAGACAAAGCAGACAACATACACGGATTCTTCCGGTGCTACTTATGTGATGCGAACAGATCAAAACGGCAACGAAATCACAACCGACGCATCGGGAGCAGTGATGGAATACAACCCTCGGACTAACACCACTTCAATTATTGATGCTGAAGGGAACGCTCAAATAGGTGAAAGAAAAGCAGACGGAAGTTATCAATTAACTCTCGAAGATGGAGAAGTCATAACATTCGACGCTGATGGTAACCCAATTAACACAAATGTCAGCATTGTAGAAGATGAAGAAATCACAACGTTCACCTCAGAGGACGCCTGCGAGGGTTGTGTAGACGAGGCTATATGGAATAAAGAAGACGCCACTTTAAAAATTGATTACGGCGATAATCAAGCGACCACCAGCATCGGATCCGACGGAGTGATCACAGTAGAAATGGGAGGAGAAACCAGAGTCTACGATCCTTCAACCGGAACAAATGGCTCCTCAATCACCACTTATGAAGAAGGAGTCACACAAATGGTTTCTCCCAGTGGAGGAACTACACAGATTTCTGAAGATGGTTTAACGATGGAGATAAGTGATAGCAGTGGAACAGTTGCAGTAGCGACTGCTGGAAACGAAAGTTACACGGTGGTAATTGACGGAGTTGAATATGTGTTCCCCTATTAGATTGAAAGACTTAGAGTCAGGAATTAGAAAATGAGAAGGAAATTGATCATCTTCTTGTGTCTAGTTTTAACTTTGGTCCCCGTTGCTTGCGGCGGAGGTGGTGACGACGAGACAGAAACCTCAGCAGCCGAAACAGAACCAACAGACACTTCTTCAGCCGAAACTCCAGACACCCAAGAGTCACAAGAACCAATTTCAACATGTGTGTTGGAAGTTAACGCTGATTGTAGTGGAGCCAATTTTGCGGGACAAGATCTTGCTTCGGTTATAGCACCAGGAGTGAATCTGAGTGGAGCTAACTTAACTGGCGCTGTTCTTGACGGTGCTTTGATGGTTGGCGCAGATTTGACAGGAGCAGAATTGGGTGGAGCTTCTTTAGCGCACACCAACCTTGCTGCAGCGATACTTACTCAAGTCAACGCTCCGGGAGCAGTGTTTTTTGAAACCAATTTAGCTCATGCGGATTTAACCCAAGCAGATCTAAGCACAGCAATATTTCTACAAGCGGATTTAAGATCAGCGAACCTAACCGGATCTTCCGTTGAAGGTTTAATTGATAGAAGAACTTTCAAATGTGCAACCATTTGGGCAGACGGCTCACTAGATAACACTAGTTGCGATTCCACTAGCAGCTAAAAGACTGAAACTACTTACCAGAAAAGTTGCCTTTTCTGCGTTCTATAAATGAGGAAACACCTTCAGCAGCATCTTGGCTAGAAGCCAGTTCTGATTGTTTAGATCCAAAAGCTGCAATGCAGGCAGCTTCACCTTCCATGGCATAAATTAACGAAGAAGCTTTTGTGGCTTGAACTGCTAAAGGCGCTCCTTCACAAATAATTTTAGCGATCTCCACTGCTCGATCAGTTTCAGTTCCAGCGGGCACAATTTCTTGAATAAGTCCGATACGAAGAGCCTCTTCAGAATCGAATTCATCTGAAGTTAATAGGTGATACATAGCATTACCCCAACCACCGCGTTCAACAAAACGTATTGTCGCTCCACCAGTAGCATGAATGCCTCTAAGAGGTTCCAATTGCGAGAAACGGCAGTTATCAGCTGCGATCACGATGTCTCCAGCCAACATAAGTTCAATACCGAGAGTGAAAGTTATACCTTTTACGGCAGAAATGATGGGTTTTTTGCATCGTTTACCTAAAGAAGTCGGATCAGTCTTTCCTTTCCCTCGGCCTCTCTCATTGTTTTTCATACGCTCAGCGAACTTAGGTAGATCTAACCCTGCAGTAAAATGATTACCATGGGCAAATAAGACTCCCACCCAAAGATCGTCATCGTTGTCAAGCAGGGTGTATGCATCAACGAGTTGATCCATCATGTGGGGTGTAAACCCATTAAGTTTCTCTGGCCGGTTAATCCCCATGAGGAGAATCCGATCTCTTACTTCTGTTGTGATATTTCCTTCTGCACTATTCATAAAAAAGGTTTACAACAGCAGAAAGGTTCTTGCCACGACGGGCACGAGTTATTTGGCGCTTTCTATTTTTAATAGATTCATTTTTAGATCCGTTCCATATGCGTAGCCTCCCAAATCACCGTTACTGCGTACCACCCGATGGCATGGAATGAGTACTAAAAATGGATTTGCCCCTAAAGCAGAACCGACAGCTCGTGTTGCTTTTGGCCGCTTTATAGACGAGGCCAACTCGCTATATGAAAGAGTGGCTCCAAATGGAATTTTTTGACATGCTTTCCACACATCTTGCTGAAAGAAAGTGCTGTTACCAAAGTCAAAAATTAAATCTGAGTGGTTATTTTCTTCGGACCAAAGAGACAGAGAATTAACCAGTGTTTTTGGAAGCGAAGTGGTTTCCTCACAGAGAGAGCCAGTGGATTTATTAACTCTTTCGCAAAAATCTGTTAAAGATGTCATCTGAGTAAGAGCGCTTCCAGACATTCCTAATTCACTGAAAGCAATAAAAAGATTTCCGAAGTGCGAGGAAAATTTGGCAACTTTATTCATCTGAAGAGTTGGGGTCTTCGTTTAATCCTGTACGAACAATAACTAATGGACATGGGCTGTGGTGAGAGATTGATTGGCTAACTGATCCAAGTCGCAATCCTGAAAATCCCCCTCTGCCTCTATTTCCAACTACAAGCAAGTCGGCACCTTTTGCGACTTTCAAAAGCATGTCGGCGGCGCGCCCTTTAAGTAGGGTGCGGCGTATTTCTACATCCGGATTATTGGAAGCGGCTAAAGCGCTTTCAATAACGTCACTTTGCATATTTTCAATTTCAGTCAACAAATCGTATGAATCCAGTGGAACATATCCAAGATCGGGAGAGGCAGGAGCGTAGGTAGGGCAATAAACGGTAACTACTTCTATTAACGATTTTCTTATCTCGGCTTCCTTTATTGCCCATATCAAAGCTTCACGCGCATATCCGGAACCTTCAACACCAACAATAATTCGATGGTTATCCATAGAAAGTTCCTATCAAGATTTCCCTACTGGAATGCTAATACAGGATCACCGAAGTGTTAAGAGAGGGCTCCCTCAACTTTTTCGAGAGCTTGTTCTTCTTCAACGTTTAGAGCAAAAGAAAGTTCTGACACGAGAACGTTGAGGGCCTTTGTATACAGAGTCTTCTCGCCAGCTGAAAGTCCTTTATCGGCGTCACGGAGTGCCAGATTTCTGACAACTTCAGCGACTTGGTAAACATCACCGCTTTTTAGTTTTTCTTGATGGTTTTTGAATCGTCGTGACCAGTTTGATGGTTCACGAATATCTCTTTTTTCAAGCACCTCAAAGAGGTCAACAACATCTTCTTCGCTGATAGGCCACCGCATACCAACTTCTTCTACTTTGTCTACAGGAACAGAAAGAACCATTTCTCCATGAGCCATACGTAAGACGAAGTATTCGGTGTTCTCTCCGAATACTTTTTTCTTTTCTTTTTTTTCAATTATTGCTGCACCATGATGCGGGTAAACAACTTTATCGCCAGGTTTGAAAGTCAAGAGAGCCTCCGAGACATTTTAAAGACGGTGTGAGGATACCGGATAAACATGAAATTATCACGCAAAATTCTATTCAGCCGCTAAGACGAACTCTAGCAGCGCGGCTTCGTTCCAATAAATGCTCAGGCACACCATACGGATTACTTGACTCGCCTGAAGTTTCGCCGGATGTTTCATCACTCTGGATAACTTCAGTTTCTAAGGCAGCCTTTTCCAAAGACTTCTCTCGATCAATTTTGAATTGGGGCCAATCTTTTCTGTGAGCAAGATCATCATGATCTATTGAACCGATAGTCACACCGTTTGAGAAATCAACCCAGTACCTGTTCCAAGTGATTCCATTAGCAAGTTTGACTTTCCCGAGAGTTCCTTCCGGAACGCCTTGAAGTTGGTTTGCTGCTACTACTTTGTCAAAGCGTTTAAATGGCTTTTTTCTATCAAGAGTTTTAGTCATATCGTCATTTAGTTTAGCGGATAAGGAAAAGAAGAATCTAGCCTCTCACGAAGATGAAAGGGTGCTTTAGGAAGATTTACTCCTGCCCTCGGTCACCAGATTTGTTACTTCACCCACAACGGAGTCCAATGAGATCTCAGTCTGCTGGTTATTTGATCGAGTGTTCAATTCTGCTATTCCATTCTCTAAACCTCGTGGACCGATTGTTACACGAAGAGGGATACCGATTAGTTCTGAATCAGCAAATTTTACTCCGGGTCTCTCTTCTCTATCATCAAGTAAAACATCAATCCCAGATTCACTTAATTCGTTGTAAATTTGTTCAGCTGAGGCTACAGATTCTGTGTGATCAGTTTTTAATAGCGTTATTACAACTTCGTACGGAGTGATCGACATTGGCCACATTAAACCATTTTCGTCGTGATGAGTTTCCGCTACTGCCGCCATGGCGCGTTCAACACCAATTCCATATGAACCCATCGTCAAAGTTTGAGACTTACCTTCAGAGTCAAGAACAGTTGTGCCCATAGCTTCTGCGTAGCGTCTACCTAATTTGAAAATATGTCCAGCTTCGATACAACGAGTAATTGTTATAGGGTCTCCACAGTTGGTGCATGGTTCTCCTTCAAGAATTGCTCTTACGTCCACCCATTTTGTTACGTTAATGTCTCTTTGGACATCAACTCCTGAATAATGAACGTCGTCAGTGTTGGCTCCAGTAGCCATACCACTGCGATTTTGTAAAGCAAGGTCAACATAAATTGGAAGATTAGTTACTCCCACGGCCCCCAAGCTTCCCGGAGAAGCCCCAAGAGCAGAACGAATTTCTTCTCCAGTAGCAGGACGAAGATCGCCGGCACCCGTAATATCAATAAATTTTTGCTCAAGAAAAGGATGATCTCCACGTAAAAGAATCAGTGTTAACTCACCATCAACGACGTACACCAGAGTTTTTATTTGATGCTCCGGTGAATGCCCTAACTCTGCAAGTGCAGCAATAGTGCGAACATCTGGAGTGGGGAAAGATTCTGGTTCGTCGCCACTTGAACGATTTTCAATTGGAATAAGAGCGGTTGAAGCGCGTTCAACATTGGCGCTGTAACCACAGGATAAACATCGCGCAACATCATCTTCCCCGGCATCTGACTCAACCATAAATTCGACTGAAGCGCTACCACCCATAGCTCCCGAAGAAGCTTCAACTGGAAAGGCATCAAGTCCTAGCCGACTGAAAATTTGGACATAGGCGCCATGGTGAAGATCGAAAGAAGTATTCAGACCCTCATCATCAATATCAAAAGAGTATGAATCTTTCATCGCAAACTCTCGGACCCGAAGCAGTCCCGACTTCGGACGAGGCTCATCTCTAAATTTTGTCTGTATCTGATACCAAATTTGAGGCAAGTGACGATAAGAGGTGATTTCAGTGCCAAGGGAAGCAAAAACTTCTTCGTGAGTCATCCCTAAGGCTTGGTCTGCACCTTTTCGGTCAACAAACCTGAACATTTCCTCTCCCATAGTTTCCCATCTACCGGATTTTTGCCATAAATCAGCAGGGTGCATCGCTGGAAGCAAGAATTCTTGCCCACCGATCGCATCCATCTCTTCACGAATGATGGCAGATACCTTTTTATGAATTTTCCATCCGAGAGGAAGCATGGAATAGTGGCCTGATTGTAGTTGTCGAATAAAACCACCACGGACAAGAAGTTGATGACTTACTGCCTCGGCTTCAGCCGGAGCATCACGCAAAGTAGGAATAAAAAGGTTTGACCACCGCATACGAAAACTTTCGTTAACTTGACTTATGGTTACTCTAACCTAGTAGAAATCATCGCAGGATGAATCCTTGTTATAAAATAGGGTTTGCATATTGAAGTTACCGTCGGGTAACTTCAATATGTCGGGCAACTTCAATATAAGGTTTAATAGTTATTAATTCAGGATGGCATTATTAAAACATGAGTGAACAAACAGCATCAGAAGTAAGTGAAGAACTTTCCGCTTGGTTGGAAGAAAATTGGGACCCTGAAATTACCGTGGGCGAATGGTGGACTCGACTGAGCGAGGCTCGGTGGAGTCATCCTTCTCTTCCTGAAGAAGCCGGAGGCCGTGGGTACAACCGTGAACAAAGTACGGCAGTAACTGTTGGTTTGGCCGAAGCGAACGTTGTGGGCCCACCAACAGGGTTGGGTCATATGCTTGCTGCTCCCACTATTGCGGTACATGGAACAGAAGAACAAGTAGATCGTCTAGTTCCTGAGATTCTTGATGGAACCGTGGCATGGTGTCAGTTATTTTCTGAACCGAATGCTGGATCTGATTTAGCAGGATTACAGGCACGAGCTATCCGCGATGGAGATGAATGGGTTATAACAGGACAAAAAGTTTGGACTTCTGGCGGCCATATGGCGCAAAAGGGCATGCTTATAGCTCGAACAGACCCAGAAGCTCCAAAACATCAAGGGATTACCTATTTTGCTATAGAGATGGATCAACCTGGTATAGAAGTTCGCCCTCTTAGAGAAATGACCGGACAAGCTCTTTTCAACGAAGTTTTCTTAGACGAAGCTCGTGTTTCAAACGAAAATGTTATTGGAGGCCTCGGTAGCGGATGGGCTGTAGCTAACAGCACTCTTATGTTCGAAAGAGCCAGTCTCGGCGGGGGAGGGAAACAACCAATTTCAGTAGCCCCCGGCAGCATTGCAGGACGCTTAGGGCAACCAGTAGGAGATTTCACTAACCGAGTTAATCGCGGACCAGAAGGCGACGGCGGAAGAGGCATGAGTACAAACTCGCTTGTCCACCTAGCTAAAGAAACAGGTTGCAACGATGACGCGGTTATCCGCCAAGAAATCGTACAACTTCATATCCTGGCAGAAGTCAACAAACTCAATATGCGTAGAGCTAAAGCTGGAGGAAGCCGAACTGGCGCAGAAGGCAATTTAGCAAAACTAGCCATGAGTGAACTTGTTCGCCGTAGTCGCGATGTTGGGAATATGATCATCGGAGCAGACGGAATGTTGACAGGGAAAGATAGCGCCACCGGAGGGTCAGTTCAGGAAGTCACCATGTTTTCACCTGCGCCAGCTATCTATGGTGGAACTGATCAAGTTCAGCGAAACATCATTGGAGAAAGAGTTTTAGGTCTTTCTAAAGAACCAGGTCATCCTAAAGACACACCATTTAAAGATCTTCTCCAGAATTAGATTCTTACACGGACATATGTGCCAGAAGTTTTTGGCGTACAAGATCAGGTTCCTCGATCATGACCATGTGACCTGTTTTTGGAAAATCCACAACGGTTTTATCTGAAGAAACAGCATCAATTAAAGGTTGAGCTGTTTTACGAGGAGTCATCTTGTCTTCAGACCCTAAAAGGAAAAGAACCGGACATTTGATTTGTTCAGCAGCCACTAACGCTTCTTCGTAACTAGAGCACGCTGCTAGATCCACACCAAGAACCCCTCTAGAAGTGGACTCAATAAGAGCCTGAGTTCCTCCCGTCATTGACAAACCCGGAGTTGGGTTATTTCCTAAATGGTGCCGAGTCCCATGCCCCCAGGAAGTAATTAGCTGAGCTGCTTTAACGTCATTCGCGTCTGCAGCTTCTTGCAATTCGGGATGCACTGGCATTGAGGCACCAACTCCGAGAAGACTCACTGTAGAAATAGAATCTTGATGATACCCAGCAGCATGTACAGCAGCTAAAGCACCCATTGAATGACCAACTAAATGAATTTTTTCTCCGAAATGTCCTGATATTTCGGCTACCCAATCAGATAAATCGGAAATATTTTCTAAGGCTGGGCCTTCGGACTGGCCGTGGTCTGGAAGATCAACTGCTAAAGCTCTAAACCCATGGTGGGCAAGAAATCGTGTCTGTTGAGACCAGACGGTGCGATCCATACCTGCTCCGTGAATTAATACAACGATTGGATCCGTACGTCCTTCAAAATTGACAGCTCCCGTTGCTCCGTGTACTTGTTTTTCAGCTAAAGAAAAAAACATGTGTTACCTACCGTTGAGAGGCTCGAAGAGCTTTATCAAGATCCCCGCAAATGTCTTCAGCATCTTCGAGACCTACCGAAACACGAATCAGATCTTCACTTATTCCAGCAGATTCTAAATCTTCTTCACTCATTTGTTGATGAGTTGTAGATCCAGGATGGATAACCAAGGTTTTAGCGTCTCCAACGTTCGCTAAATGCGACGCTAATTTTACGCTTTCAATAAATTTCCTTCCAGCTTGTCTACCACTCTTTACACCGAAACTGAGAATCGCTCCAGCTCCTTTCGGATAGAGGCGCTTCGCTAAGTCATGGTCAGGGTGGCTGGGATGACTGGGGTGCTTTATCCATTCCACAGCATCATGACCATCAAGGAGTTCAATAACATGTTGGGTGTTCTCAACATGTCGTGCCATACGAAGAGGTAAAGTTTCTACACCTTGCAACAAATAGAAAGCGTTAGCGGGGCTCATACAAGCACCAAAATCTTTCAAACCTTCAGCACGTGCACGCATAGAAAGAGCGGCAGGGCCAAACTCTTCAGTGAAAGTGATGTTGTGGTATCCCTCGTAAGGTTCTGTAAGAGTAGGAAATTTTCCAGAGGCTTCCCAATCAAAACGCCCACCATCAACGATGGTTCCACCTATAGCTACCCCGTGACCTCCTAAGAACTTTGTTACTGAATGCATGATGATGTCTGCGCCATGTTCAATCGGGTTGATCAGATAGGGAGTGGAAAAAGTCGAATCAACGCAAAGAGGGAGACCCGCAGCATGAGCTACATCAGAGACAGCATCGATGTCTAAAACCTCAATACCCGGATTACCTAAAGTCTCAGCGAAAATCAGACGTGTCTCTGGTCGGATAGCTTTAGCAAATTCTTCTGGATCCCGTGGGTCAACAAAAGTAGTAGTGATACCAAACCTAGGGAGAGTGTGATTCATCAAAATGAAAGCACCACCATAGATATTTCGACTCGCCACAATATGGTCGCCTGTGTTTAGGAGAGTAGCGACTGCTAAATGCAAAGCGGCCATACCGCTAGCGGTACAAACAGCACCAACCCCACCTTCCAAAGAGGCAAGTCGTTCTTCTAATACTGCGACGGTCGGATTTGAAATTCGTGAATAAATATGTCCACTAGTTTCAAGATTGTAAAGACCAGCAGCTTGATCTACAGAATCAAAAACGTAAGACGTTGTTTGATGAATAGGCACAGCACGAGACCCCGTAGCAGGATCAGGGTATTGGCCTGCATGCAAAGCACGAGTATCGAAGCGTCTAAATTCTGGTTCAACCATGTCTACAGACTAGAACACTTAGATGTAGGAAGACTCACAATAAATAAATATTGAGGAAATTTGTGAAAAAACACACAAGTTGTTCTTTGATATGAAACTATGAGCCATAAGAGAAGTTTTAAATCAGATTTGTGAAAGGAACAGAGCAGTGAAAGTAGGTTTCATAGGTTTAGGAAATGCAGGAGCGAAGTTAGCTGGAAGCCTTTTACGTAACGGAATAGACCTAACGGTTCGAGACTTAGATAAAGAAGCAGCTCAAGATTTATTAGATGGCGGTGCGGGCTGGGCGGAGTCACCTAAAGAAATGGCGGAAAAATGTGATCTCGTGATTACTTGTCTTCCTTCTCCATCCATATGTGCTGAAGTAATGGAAGCATCAGACGGACTTATAGCAGGACTTTCACCTGGAAAAATTTGGTTGGAAATGTCAACTACTGATGAAGCAGAAGTGAGACGTATAGGTGCGTTAGTTGAAGAAGTAGGCGCTTTCCCGTTGGATTGTCCAGTTTCTGGAGGGTGTCATCGGGCGGCAACCGGAAATATCGCGATATTAGTAGGAGGGGACCGCCAAACATTCGAGCAGGCGTTGCCTGTTCTTGGAGCTATGGGACGTGAAATACTGCACACCGGTGAACTTGGTTCTGCTTCAGTTCTTAAAGTAATGACTAACTTTCTAGCGACATCTAACTTAGTGAGTTTATGTGAGGCGCTCACCACCACAGCTAAAGCCGGATTAGATCTAAACGTTGTGTATGAAGCGATTCGAATTTCTTCTGGAAATTCTTTTGTTCACGAAACCGAAAGCCAAGTAATACTTAACGGCAGCCGCGACATCAATTTCACTATGGATTTAGTGTCAAAAGACATAGGAATATTTGACAAGATCGCTCGAGACTTAGAAGTCCCTTTAGAACTATCTCCGCTTCTCGTTGAAATATTTAAAGATGGTGAACAAAAGTACGGATCTAGAGAGTGGTCCTCGAATATTATTCGTCGATTAGAAGATCAAACAGGAGTTGAAGTTCTAGCTCCTGGTTTCCCGAAACAGATGGTAGATGACGAAGAAGAAATTCCGGGATATGAAATAAAGAGCGGTAAGTCTTCTTAAACGATGGGATCGTCTGGATCTAACCCGTGAAGTTCAGCGAAAAAACGTAGATTTGGTTCTATTAGTTCAAAGACAGTGGCATCTGTTGAAGGAAGCTCTCCATCATGCAAACCTAGTCTTTCTGTACGTTCCCCCCACCTTAAAACAATGGAACCCCAAGTGACTCCTCCTCCAAAAGCAGAGAGCACAACAATATCGCCAGGACTAATTTGGTTTGAATCAAGAGCATCTGAAATAGCCATCGGTATAGATGCCGCACCTGTGTTTCCTAGATTCTCAATATTCATGAAGACTTTGTTTTCATCAAACTTAAGTAAACGAGTAGCAGCATCCACGATGCGGCCGTTTGCTTGATGGGGGATAACCACGTCAACGTCTTCAGAATCAAAACCGGCAGTTTCAAGCACCCGAGTGACAGAGGCCGCGATTCCTTGTACAGCAATCTTAAAGACAGCTTGGCCTTCAAAATGAAGAGCCATCTCTTCAACAAGAAGTGGATTGAAAACATTTCCGTTGGTGCCCATTGATTTGAGAACCATTGTTTGCCCTTTACCCCCGTCAGCACCTATGTCAACGGCGAGAACTCCAGCGTCTCCCTCAGTAGCCTCATAAACAGCAGCCCCAGCTCCATCTCCAAATAAAACAGAAGTAGATCGGTCACGATAATCCATCAATCCAGATAATTTTTCTGTTCCGATAACTAAAGCTTTTTTAACAAAACCAGATTCAATCATTCCAGCAGCATTTGCAGTCGCATAAATAAAACCTGAACAGGCTGCGTTCAAATCAAAAGCAGCGGAATTCACTGCACCTAAACGATCCTGAACCATTGCAGCAACACTTGGGCAAATCAAATCCGGAGAGGTTGACGCAACCAAAATCAAATCCAACTCTTCTGGATCTAAATTTGCCGCAGCCAACGCACGACGTCCCGCTAATTCAGCAAGATCAGTTCCACCAACATGAGAAATACGTCGACTCTTTATACCGGTGCGGTCAACGATCCACTGATCGTTAGTATTTGAAAGTTTTTCAAGATCTGCGTTTGTCAACTCAACAGGAGGAATACATTTACCCCATCCAGTGATAACAGCTTTGGTCGACATGTGACTCCTAACAGTTCTTCTGTCACGCTAGTTCTAAATTAGCGACTCGTTGCATTAAGAGTTAAAGAATCACAACAGAACGAAGAACTTCTCCGCGTTCCATAGCATGAAAAGCTTCTTCAACGTCGTTCAAAGAAATAGTTTCTGAAACAAACTTTTCAAGATTTAAACGCCCTTGAAGGTGCAAGTCGATCAGCATTGGGAAGTCTCTACTTGGAAGACAGTCCCCGTACCAAGAAGATTTAAGTGATCCACCTCGACCAAAAACTTCTTGCAAAGGAAGCTCAATCTTCATCTCAGGATTCGGAACTCCTACTAGTACAACTGTTCCAGCTAGATCTCTCGCAAAGAAAGATTGTTCATATGTTGAAGGTATCCCTACTGCGTCAATGACGACATCAGCTCCGTTGCCACCGGTAATTCCACGTATGGCTTCTATTGGATCTTCTTTCGAAGAATCCACAGTATGAGTGGCTCCAAATTCTTTAGCCATTTCTAACTTGCGTTCATCAATATCTACAGCAATGATTGTGTGCGCTCCAGCAAGATTTGACCCAGCTATTGCAGCATCGCCAACTCCGCCACATCCAAATACTGCAACAGAGTCTCCTCGGGTTACTTGTCCGGTATTAATAGCAGCTCCAAGACCTGCCATGACTCCGCACCCAACTAGCCCTGCAACCTCAGGTTTGGCTTGGGAATTTACTTTGGTGGCTTGCCCTGCTGCGACAAGAGTTTTTTCAGCGAAAGCACCAATTCCTAACGCTGCAGTCAAGGGAGTTTCTTCAACAGTCATTTTCTGTGTGGCGTTATGTGTGTCAAAGCAGTACCAAGGGCGCCCTCGTTTACAAGAACGGCATTCACCGCAAACAGCTCTCCAGTTCAATATGACGAAGTCACCAGGGCTGACATTGTCAACACCTTCACCTACTTCTTCTATAATGCCAGCTGCTTCATGGCCGAGGAGGAAAGGAAACTCGTCGCTGATGGCTCCTTCACGGAAATGTAGATCGGTGTGGCAAACACCGCAGGCTTTCACATCAACTAGAACTTCGCCTGGGCCAGGATCTGGAACTTCAATGGTCTCAACTGAGACAGGCGCTCCTTTAGATCTAGCTACAACCCCTTTAACTAAATGCGGCATTTTCCCTCCAGTATTTACAGTTAAGACAATTTACACAAATAGATGGACGCGCACCATATGGAGCATTGTCACACCTCAATGACATAATGGGGGAGTAATCATAAAGAGGATTGGAGGGACATGGCCCTAAGAAGATCCGCCAACCACCCATTTTGGGATCCGGTGGCAACGCCATGAACTATGAGGAGAATGATATGGATACAAAAGAATGTCCAAAATGTGGATCAGATCAAGTAGGGCCTTCGTTTGCCTTAGAATTTGAAAAAAAAGACAACGGAATAGTGGTTGTTACAGATCCGTTCTTTGCTTGTGCAATATGTGAGCATGCGTGGCAGGTAAAAAGAGTCATGGTCATATCTAAATTTCCAAATGACACTGACTTTTCTGATGCTTTAGATGAACTCTAATTCTGTTCGTAAACCGGGGTAATGACACCACGAGCCAAAGTCGAGCCGAACATATTAAATCCACAAATAGCAGCTGAAACCTCTTCATTGATTGGAAGAGAGTCAACGTTTAAAGCATGAACAGCAAACATGTAACGATGCAACCCATGACCGGAAGGCGGAGCTGAACCTAAATAACCATAAAGCCCAGCATCATTCTTTAAATGTTGCGCCCCTGTAGGCAGCATTTCACCATTTTGAGACCCTGCACCAGTAGGTAGTTCACTTACTTGAGTGGGTATGTTATAGACAACCCAATGCCAGAATCCGCTTCCAGTTGGCGCATCTGGATCAAAGCAAGTTACGGCATAACTTTCGGTGTCTTCTGGAGCACCATTCCAAGCGAGATGAGGGGAAATATCTTCTCCACCTGCACCGAAAATTCCGGATACCTGGGGGAGCGACAACATTTCTCCATCGGATACATCGTTACTTTGGACTTCAAACGCTGCAACGCTTGGAAGAAAATCGTAAGGGTTAGGGGGTTGCGGCATACCTACTGCCTTTCATAAAAGTTTGTTTCTATAAAATTGATTTGGTGGAGCTGGCGGGAATCGAACCCGCGTCCGTCGAGAGGTCAACGCACACGTTACGACCATTCCCGAGAACATGGCTCACGGTAGCCATTCCGCCGGGTCAGACAAGTCCTAAGACTTTACCGTCAAAACTTTCCTTGAAGTCAGCGGTCTTTCTCGCCGTCAGCGGTCTCTCCCTGCGGTCCATCACTACTTCTGTTGCCGGGCTGTAGTGATCAGGCCCCGGGAATCATTACTGGTCCCAATGACTCTTAACTACCTAATAAAATTAGGCGGCAAGAGCGAGATCATCCGTATTGGCGTCTCTATTGATGCCCTGTTTTTAGAGTCTGAGCAACTCTGGTCGCATGAAACGTTCACAGCAATCGGCGTCGAAACCGATCAGCCCCGTAAACGAATATTCATTAATTCGTTAAATTGTCAAATAACTAGGATTCTCATGCTATCGCAACTCTGTGACAAGTTCCGAAAAACCTCATCTAACTGCTCTATCATTGTTCTCCTAAAAGGCTAAAATAAAGACATGCGT
>Ga0066850_10000781_pt1 | contig 16887 bp, 16 predicted proteins | sample ETNtaG_4_FD_67282 | JGI IMG/M metagenome (GOLD analysis project Ga0066850, IMG submission 67282) | Marine microbial and viral communities from oxygen minimum zone, Eastern Pacific Ocean - ETNP201406SV67 | ecosystem: Environmental > Aquatic > Marine > Oceanic | place: Pacific Ocean: Eastern... | reverse complement strand
AATGACGGCCATGTCACTGGCTCACGCTCCCCTACGATGAAGATGGCGGACCCACCGCGATTCGAACACGGGTTTGAGGCTCCGCAAGCCCCAGTGATATCCAGGCTACACTATGGGTCCTGTGCGCGGCCCACCGGCCACTCTATCTTAATCCGAACGGTTCAGGCATTATTGGTGTAAATGCGCTTTCCAGTAATAGAATCCTGCTTCCACCCTAATTCTTTACAATAACGAGGGATGAAAAATCCAACCTTTCGAGGAGTGAGGCCATGATTTTTCATTTTCAAATCAATGGACAACCACGCAACAATCTGCGAGGCTGTACAACCGGGGTTAAATCTAACGAAATTAAGAATCTCTTCCTTCAGGCGACGAAGCCTAGCTGCCTTCTGTGTTCCCTTAGCCATACTATCTACTTGTCACGGGAGGTATATGAGGAACAATATGGGGAACCCCGGGGGTCCCTTGGAAAAACCGCTTACTGCAATGGAAGCATGACTTTCCATCGTGGTTCGGCCAATTTCTTGGCATTGGGACCACTTTGAGGGTTTGGTGTCTTGTTGGTCAATGTACCGTGCATCCCGTGAACACTGAATTTAACACGTGCTTCAACCACACGATCACGCTCGGCCATTTGTAGAGTTTCGTCATCCAAATCAATGGTTGCAAGGATGTCAGAATCACTCGCATCTCTCATCTCTAGACTGTTACCAGAAAGTGTTGCTCTAGGTGAAAAATCATGATCATCTGGGTTATCCATCCAGACATCCAAATCAACGACAACCTTGTCTCGACTAGAGACCTTCTTAATGTCAATCGAAGCCACCATCAACCTACTCGAGACGGCTTGGGTTCAAATCGCTTCCCATAGGTGAGGACTGGGTTAGACCCCTACTTCACTAATGCGAGGGACGAGGAATTTGAACTCAACAATTAATTCCCAATCATTGCCACCATCCGGATCAACATCATCAATGGGGAAATCAGGATCCGCTTCCTCTGCCTCAATTATCCACAGCCAATCACCCATTCCAAATCCAGCCCCTGATTGTGAATCGAGCATTTCAATCAAGTCTTCAAGGGAATCCGCGGTGAGATTGTAAGCATCTTCTGATAGAGGGTTTAGATTGAGGTGTTCCATCGATGCGGAAGAATTTTGAGTGATATTTGTCTGTTCTGTTCGAACTGTATTTGTCCACCCATTGTTCCTGACATCGACTGTCAAAGTGAAATTATCCTGAGGCAGCATGACCGGTATGATATCCATTGCCAAGGTGAGGGTCGCATTGAATGAAATGATGCGACCTTCTTCCCCAGGCAAATGAGTAATTGTGTGTACCTGACTCTGCTCTAGATACCCATCCCAATCATAGGTGACCGTTTTCTCTTCCCATATGACTTGGTAAGTTCTTGGAAGAACTGAGAGATTCCAATTTCTTGTGGCACTTGCACCCGATTCATCGGTGATGGTGACCAAACCTGTGTAATTTCCACTTTCATAGGGTGTAAATTGATGGATAGCACCCATCGCATCGTTGTCATTGGTGGCGTCCCCGTCATTGTCGCTATCGACATTCCTGTCAAGGTCCCAAATTGTGGTTAATGGACTACCCTCTGGATCTGAAGACCCTGATGCATCTAGTATCGCCACATCGCCTGTTCGAATCGCCGTTGGCATAGAGAGTGATATCTTCGGGAAGCCATTGACTGTGAGTAACGATGTTGCAGAATCATCTCCACCAAGGTCGTTTACAACTGTGACTGTAATTTCGTATAGGCCTGCTTCTGCAAATGTATGGCTGGTGTAACCTTGAATGGTTTCTGTTTTTGTCCCATCACCAAAATTCCACTTGTATCCTGTGATGATAGTGCTTTCAGGGGTTGTAGATTCGCGAGCATCAAAATTGACAGATTCACCAGCATTGATTCCAGCACGGTCTGCTTCAACTCTAGCATTGGGTTCAGGTGGTCCACCTAGACCGGTGCATCCTGATAGCATTGGCAAAAGTATGCTCATGACAAGAAGTAATGAAAGAGATTGGTTTGAACGAAACATTTCCAATCCCTTGATGGACATATTCGCCGCCCTGACTTCCTCCTTTAGAAGAGTGACGATAGAATGTTCTTGAATCTCCCAGATTTTTTGGACTTCTATGAAGTCCGAGAGAATGATTGAATGAGAGGGTTCAAGCGACGTCGAGATTCCATCGGGTAATATGGCAGTGGATCCATTGGCTGGGTACCGGGTACTCGGATTCGATCTAGAGACCACTGGTTTCAGTTCCAAAATGCATCGCATTGTCCAATACGCACTGGTTGGTTGTAATTCTAATGGGGATGCAATGCACCTAGAGAATTTGGTTAATCCTCAAATGAAAATTCCTGGAGAAACTTCAAGAATTCATGGAATCTATGACGACGATGTCAAGGGGATACCGCATTTTAGTGAGTATGTCGATGAAATTACTGCAGCAATGGAAGGGGCCGTCATTGTCGGCCACAACGTAGAACGATTCGATTGGCCTTTTCTTCGAGCTGAATTTCTTCGAGCCGGGCAACCCATGCCCGAACCATTGGTAATTTTGGATACACTCACAATAGCACGGAAATTGAAGATTCCTCCCAGTCACAAATTGGGTAACCTCTGTCAGCAATTTGGGATTTCACTAGAAAATGCACATACTGCTGGAGCTGATGCTGCTGCAACTCTTCTATTGCTCCACAAAATGATGGCAGCGCATCCACAGCACTTCCGCCGCCCTGTTGAAGACATTCCGGATTGGGCCAATGGAACGACTGAAACTGACAAAGAATCCGAATCCTTAGGACCAAATCTGGATGATCTGGAACCCATTTCAGGAAGTCATGGATGGTTGCGAATATCTGAATCGGGAATTGTCATTGGGAGGGGGCGAAACAAAGGTCGAACAATCGCAGAAATTGAACGGTTGGATGAAAGTTACCTGAACTGGCTTTCTTCATCTTCAGGTCCACTTGATACTGAGGCTATCGATGTATTGCGGACTGAACGGAAATAATCATTCAAGATTTCTTGATGGTTGCTTCAATCGAAAATGGTATGATCCCAATCATGGTGAAGATAGAACCGAGAGTCGCTAAAAAGTAGAATATAGTTCCAACTGAAATATTGTCTGGGTCCAGAGATGGCAAGGATAAATCTGGCATGGCTCCTTCAATCAGAAATAGCCCGAGAATCAGAACAAACCATACGGAAATAAATGTTAGAATTAACTCAGAAAATAATTTACCCGAAAGGCGAAGTGAACCAGACCAGCCTAACAAAGCAATATCTTGTCCATCTTGAGCAATCTCTCTTTCTCGAAGTGATTGATTCACTGCTGAAACAATTATCTGTATCATGGCAATGGTTGTCAAACATATTGCAAGGAACACCATCACGATGTTCAGGAAGGCTCCAGTAGAACCCTCCATACTATCTAGGACTGATTTTCCACCCCATAGCAATGCCATGGATATCAATACCATGGGTAATGCTGTCATCAAGGATTGGACACCCAACAGAATGGATCTGTATCCATTTAACAGGGACTTGATTTCAAATTCCGATTCGGATTCATCCCAGTTTTCTTCGATGGATTCACGTCTTTTGTCAGATTTCCCGTGATATTGTTTCTCGAAATAACGTTCCAATTGTTGACTTTCAACCTGATCAGTGCTACTCATCTGTGGTCTTTTGACTGCAAACCCACCAAAACCACCATCTCCTGATTCTGATTCATCGACCACGTCATCGTACCATTCACCGCCTTCAATTCCTTCATCAGGAGTTGTTTGGGAGGGTGGTGTTCGCCTTCGACCTGTGTCGGGAGGGCCGCGACGACGCTTGCCCCCCTCTCCGTCTGCCATAGTGTCGAAGTAGGGTCCAGATTCTTCAATGCCACTATGGAAAATGGAATTATTTGCGTTTCTTGCCCTCTAGTAGAGGTGACCAGGGAAGAACATCGCACCAATCGCCAAGTTTCCAAGTATCACCATCAAGTCGAACACCTCCAAGGAATACTGCTCCCTTGTGGCCTTCTTCTACGAGGGCTTTCAATCGATCTAATGCCTGACCGGCGAAAACGGCTCCCGCTCGTTGCCCCGTAGGGGCAAGTTCACCTGATTCATTGATTGGAGCCATACGTTCGACTAAACAAATGCCATTTTCCACCTCTACTTTCTGAAGAATCGCAACCATATCTCGGAAAATTCCACTAGGCTTCATTTCTCCCTGAGCCTGTGCCCAAAGCCATGCTGGGCACCATGCTTTCCATTCACAAAATGAACAGGCTTCTTGGTTTGGAATTGCTTCCATAGGTGTGCTGGTAATTTTACTCGCCTCCCATGCCTCAAAGGCTTCAGGCAACACACTGGGGCCCTCCGCTTCAAAGACAACTGAGCCATTGGAATACCAACCTTCTGCACGAACCGGCGGATGATTAGGATTGTTTTCACACAATATATCCCGGTAAAATCTGAGTTGGCGACTTACAGTGTCGTACAATTCGCCATCAGGGGGTTTCCCTGTTTTCAAATCGGCTACAATCCAACCGACGATATTTCCCTCATCATCATAATCGGATACCAACAGGTCCAATCGGCCCATCAATCGTCCACAGGTTGTCCTAAGTGTGCCTTCTGCTGCAAGAACCATCTCTTGGATGGTTCGCCAATTATCGATTGATACCTCGGAAAGTGCGATTTTTCCTGTTCGTGCTTTCGCAAAGAGGATGTTCAGAGATCCAATGAGTAATTTCCTCGCGCGAGGGAACTCTTCTTGTTTCCATCTCGGGTGTCTGGGTGTCTTGAGGAAGAGCTCTTTTTCCTGCTCCCACTGTTTCTCAAGAATGGCATTCGCTGTGGGGGGCAACCACCCCACTTCATTTCCATCACGACCATTCAAATCAATATTGCAAAGGTCTTCTACACTATTGTGTACTGCTGTACCGATGGCGCTTGCCATGCCAGCCTTACGCGGTAAACGTTGACGTGATAGCCAAAACTTTCGAGGGCAAGATGCGAAATTATTCCATGAAGAGGGGGATAATTGGTGACCCCGTTCATCGTATGACCATTGTTTCATCGGCATAATTTCGCACCCCCTAACGGCTCCGCGATACTGCTCTACTCAGCCCAAGCATTAACACCACCGATGACCGGGCGTGGTTCATGGGAGAGTTACCGCGGGTCAAAGTATCGGATGGAGCAGTGACTGAAGGGGCATTGGTAGTCTCTTGTTTTCCGGGCGTCAGTCATGTGAGTAGTATTGTTGCACATTACCTCATAGAACGACTCGAACTGAAATTTGTTGGTGGAGTTGTCGATTCACGCTTACCACCAGTTGCCCTCATTCATGAAGGAAGGCCAATGCCGCCGGTTCGAATATACGCTGGAAAGCCAGTGTGTAGTATGGAGCAATGTGACAGTGTTGTCGTTGTTGTATCCGAAGCACCCATCCCACCCAAGTTGATGCTTCCCCTTTCAGAGGCTCTTCTCAATTACAGCCACGAAAAGGGATTCCAAGCTGCTGTTCTTGTCGATTCATTCAGTCATCAACAAGAAAGTGGTCACGAAGTAATGGATTCAGACGATACAGACGAAACATTGCTCGGGATTGGGGCTACTGATTGGGCCCTTGAACAACTCACTGAGATGGGGATCCCTCTCCTTGAAGCAGGAATGATTGCAGGCATGAACGGTGTTTTACTTGGAGAAGGGCGCCGAAGCAAATTGAACATGATGTGCATTATGGCCGAAGCAATTGGGGGTATCCCTGACGCTAGAGCTGCTGCCCGAGTAATTGAAAAGTTGAACAAACTCCTTCCTGCAATGGAATTGGATACTGAACCTTTGTTAGATGAAGCAGAGAGAATTGAAACCCAAATCAAAGCGATGATGGAACACCAACTTGGTGCATCTGGTGATGATGATGGTGACAATGGACCAAATGCCATGCTCTATGGTTGAAGCATCGCTTCCCATTCTGCCTCGTTGAGTACTTTCACTCCTAGGCGGGTGGCCTTCTCTAATTTGGAGCCGGCGTTTTCACCGGCTAGCAAATAATCCAATTTCCCTGAAACGGCTGAAACCACCTTACCGCCTGCTGCTTTGGTTTGCAATGCAATTTCTTTACGAGGACGGGTTAGAGTCCCGGTAATACAGAAAGAAAGTCCTACCAAGGGGCCCGATGGGGCTTCGGTTTTGGCGACTTCAGTAATGGTCAATATTTGACTGAAATCATCCAACATATCAGAACGGGCTGAAATACCATCCATCAATGACATCGCAACCGTTTCGCCCACACCTTCTATTCCAACCAAACGCTCAAGATCATTATCACTCAATCCTATGAGAGCATCCATCGTACAGATTTCTCCTGCAAAAGCAGTTGCCAACTCAGGTCCAATTCCAGGTAGTCCAAGGGCAGAAAGGAATGTGTCTAAGGCCATTTCACGAGTAGTATCTAATTGGACCATCACATTGTTAGCTGATTTCTCCGCCATGCGTTCTAGGCCCTGAATTTGTTCTGAAGTCAGGCGATAAAGGTCGGGGATTGTATTGACTAGGTTGGCATCACACAATTGATCGACAAGTTTCTCCCCGATTCCATCCATCTCAAGTGCGCGGCACCAATACAAAATCGAACGTGCCAATCGGGCCGGACATGATAGGTTTGAACATCGTAAGAAGGCACCATCTAGCACAAGTTCAGTTCTACATTCCGGACAATTAGTTGGTATTTGAGGTGGAGTGGATGTCGGTAACTTTCCTGTAAATTGTTCACCATCTGCATGGTAGCGACCTTCGAGGTCACTTGCTTGAGCTGACCCCATTGTTTCGATGATTTTTGGAATCACATCTCCTCTACGAACAACACGGACCTTGTCACCTATTGATACACCCAACCTCTCAACTTCACCGACATTGTGTAATGTTGTGTTCTCAACAGTGACACCACTCACAACAACCGGAGCAACCCTTGCTACAGGGGTCACTGCTCCGGTGCGTCCGGTTTGCCAATCAATTCCAAGGAGTACCGTAGTGGCTTCTTCTGGCGGGAATTTCCATGCTAAAGCCCAACGGGGGTGATGTGCAGTCTGACCAAGTAACTCACGCTTTTCCAAATTGTCTAGTTTGAACACGACCCCGTCAATTTCCCAAGGTGCAGTGTCTCTACCATTTGTCCATCGTTTTGTTTCGTCTAGCAATGCTTGTGTTGTATCATCGTCATTTGACCCCTCTATGACGACTTCTTCAGCAGGTGTGATGCCTACCCCACGCAACCAAGAAATGGATTCACTATCGTTCTCAAATTGTAATGCGTTTGGGCTATCAGGGTGTTTCTCTTCATTGGATACGAATCTGACGTCGTAGGCATGAAATGCAAGGTCTGTGGCATCACCTTTGCCGGCTTCGATGTGCTTTTGCCTAAGGCTTCCAGCAGCTAGATTTCGAGGGTTTGGCGCAATGTTTGCATATTTGTTACGAAATACTTCGAGATCCATGACTACTTCGCCACGAACGTGACAATCACCTTCCCATGACAATCTGTCAGGGATATTTGGTATTCGCAGTGCATTTGAGGTCACATCTTCGCCACGCTCACCACTACCTCGTGTTGCTGCACGGACCAATCTACCTCGTCTGTATTCCAAACTCAATGCACTGCCATCGAGTTTGGGCTGAGCAACAAAACGGCGTCCATGTGCTGTTGTCTCTGCGACGAAATGTGCGACTTCATCAACCCCGGTGGCCTTGTCTAAACTTCGCATGGGGAACCTATGTTCCACCTTGACGGAACCAGGTGGAATAGGTGCACCAACCCTGCGCAGTTGAGGATGTTCAGGAGCCAATGATTTGAGTTCGTCCCACAGCGCATCGAACTCGGCATCGCTAATCTCTGGTGTGGCCTCATTGTAGTAGAGATGAGAATGATGAGCGATTTGCTCCGCTAAAATAGCAATTCGCGCCGTCGTGGCGTCATCTGGTCCAAATTCTATCCAGCCCACGTCCCCGTAGGGGACGTGGAAGTACTTGAGGGCAACGATTTATCCTATTCTTCTTCATTGAGTAATTTTGAGAAGGATTTCCACTCATCAACCATGATTGCATCAATTCTGAGTGCTGCTGCTGCTAGATCTTCTTCTGAACCACCGAGAGGTAATGGAGCCAAGCGCCACCAACCCTTCCGTTGTAGCACTATACTGGTGCCACCAGAATACCCTGACCACCATAGGCGGTTCCAATCCACTGAGAAGCCGTCAACCCACAATGCATCTTTGGTAATTGCATATCGCTTTGGCAACAAAAGCCAACATCCGTGTGTGGCCAACAACAAGTCAAATATGACAAGCCAATGAGTAGAGGTTTCACTTCTTTCTGCGAGAAACCATGGGGCTACTCCCATGACAATGATTGCGCCAATCATTGTGAAATTTCGTATCAATTCTTGCCCCATCTTACTTTGCCATGCCATCCCACCATTGTGGAATTGACCCAAATTTGGAATATCTTTGTGTGCCTGCCTCAATTTCCATCCATCAACAATCACGATTGTTGCTGTCATTGCAATGACAATCATGGCGATTTGATCTGCTAGCATTGACTCACCTATTCGTCTCGCTGAATATCTCTATTGAATCGAAGGTAAGCGAATGTTGAGAACACAATAATGAGTGCTAATGTTAGAACAACGGCAGGGCTGCATAGCGTTGTTAGCATCGATTTTTCTGAAATCTTTTTCGAACCGACCTCTGGATCTAGTGGATCGATGTCCTCAGAATCAACAACTCCGTCATCGTCGTCATCATCATCCTCGATAAGTTCAGTTTCACAGTTACTGCGTATGGAATTTGGCAAACCATCTCCATCGTTATCATGATGTGCACAAGGATCGAGGGGGAAAGAATCCATACTATCTTTGAATCCATCGTTATCATCATCTTCATCAAAAACATCTGGCCCGCAGTATCTGTTGTTTTCAGCATCCCACCAAGCGTAATTTCCAGTTGATGGGCAACTATCGATGAAATCTGAATCTGCATCAGCAGGGTTCACAGTAATTGCAACAGTGTCATGACCTTCGGCCCCATGAATATCAATTGCAGTAGCACGAAGAATCCAATCACCCTGTTCGGTTTCAGTTGTTGATCCTGAATCTGTATCTCCAATCAGAATTGTGTCATCCCCACTCTCTAATACCCAGATCCATTCGACAATGTCGTCACCATTAGGATCTGTTCCTGTAGCTGAATAATTCAATTGTTGTCCAGCGTTAATCTCTAGTGTGTTTGGACCTTCGATTTCTACAATTGGAGGGTGATTTAAACTCATTTCAATCGTCAATTGGCGCTGTCCAGATGTGTCGAGTTGGAGTTGTCCAGTGGATGGTAAATAATCTGCAGAATTGGCGGTCCACTGACCAAACCATGCGTCAGTCATCCCTGATTCAGTGTATGCTTGATGAATGAGAATTATCTCTGTTGGGTTCTCCCAATCAAGTTGTTGTTCCCCCAAAACAAAATCAAACTCTGGAATCGTCATCTCAAGTGATACATCAGCAGGTGCTGATATGCCCCAAGTATGCGCTACATACAATATGGCTTGACCCGTAATATTAACCTGGAATTGCTCAATATCAATTAGGTTTGCAGACCATTGTTTATCCATACCTAACATCTGAATTATTCCATCTAATTCACCACCAGATAGAGTGAATGGAAGTGTATTTGAATCGATAGAAGTAGTTGCATGAAGGTGTGAATTCAAGATACTAACACCAATCTCTTCAGCCTCATCCATTCCTCCTTCAAGACGTATGGCGGTATCATATCCGTCGACATCACAATCTTCGATGATGGTGCCCGCAGAAGGTGTGCCGTGAACTGTAATTCCTACCCCATCACCCTGTCCAAATAAATCAACTCGAAGCAATCTCATTTCGCTTTCTTCAATCAAAATACCCGGGGACCCGGTAATCGTGGAATCGCTTAGTTCGAAATTTTCTGCCTGTTCAATGTGAAGTGCAGATGGGCCACTTCCAACATATAGTGACATATCGGATACTGTCAGAGAGTCGTCGACCATTTGGAGGTGCAGTGCCGGGCCATCTCCATCATAAGTTGATGTATTCCAACCTGTAATCGTTCCAGAACTTTGTTGAATCCATGCTCCGTTTGAGCTCCCAGCACCAATTTCTGCATCCTCAACCCAGAGTGTTGCATCAGTAGTCCAAAGCGCGTACATTCCACAGTTATCGATTAATGTTCCTGCTAGATTCAGCGTCCCAGTTACCCGAATACAAATGTCTGTATGGGAAATTTTGCCGCCAATTATTTCTAAGGTTCCTGAACCTGTAACACTGACTGGTGCATCTGCAATCGTCATTGAAGAGAGTGATGCAATACCATTGCTTCCAACTGAAATTGGACCACCCGAATAAAGTGTAGATGTCATCAATAAATTGCCACCAGATTGAACTGACAATCCACCTGAAGCCGTGCCACCAATCCATGCATCATTGGTACGGAAATTGCCTTCAATTGAAATCTCTGCATCTGGAGCCAATGACAATTCAACATCTGGTAAAACTTCCAATGTTGATCCTGATGACACCAATAAATCCCCACCAAGATGCCAAGGTGAGAATATTGATTCAAGTTTGATTAATCCCGATGTTGCCCCTGTGGGGATTGTGGATATCATCACTTCAATCTCTGCACTACTTGTTGGAACCCAAGATTGGTATCGATTAATATTGGCATGCTGAATGACAATTGTTTGCTGATTACTTGAATCAGTTTCCCCATTTTCATCAACAACTCTCCATGTGTGCCACGCTCCAACTTCTCCGTTTGAATCAGTCTGTTGAACAGCACCTCCGATTGACACGTTGGCACCTTCAACAGGATATCCTGCATCGATAACTCTGACTGTGATATGACTGCGTTGGGTAAGTTTGGCATCCGTCTCTACGGTGAGGGGTCCAGATGAATGTCCCCCATCTAGAATTAGTTCACAATCTTGATTCAATTGAAGTGAGCCTGTGATTGAGGTCTGAACCCATGTCCAAGGATCATAACAAGTAAACGTCAGAGATGATGATACTGACAATCCCTCGCCTTCTCCTTTGAGTGGTACGCCTGCAGATAAGGAACCGATGCCTCCTATTAACGTCCCATTATCGCCCCTTAGTTGTCCATTGGGCTGAATTGTTAGTGTGGCTGATTCAGGCATTGTTAGAATCGAATCAATGAGCATGAGAGAGGCTGTACTCTCTATTGTCAAATCTCCGTTCAAAGTGAATGTCCCCCCAACCAACCGGGCATCTACTCCAGAAGGAATTGTCCAATCACCGGAACCTGGAACAATTGCAAGTTGGATATTTCCCCCCGGGGGAGTTAATGTTGCACTGGAGCCTGTTCCGCTGGAGGTGTCTTCCGCCTCGACAAGTGAACCACTTGAGAGCAGAGGAAGGGTTGCTTCACCAGAATTGTCAGTAATTTCACTGAAACCGTGAGCGCTCACCAATGTCCCACTGATTGATGCTCCAACCAAATCAGTCACTGTGATTGTAGATTCTGTGAACCTTTCATCAACGCTAACTGCGAGGTCTGGGGTACCTGAAGAACCCCAATATAGAGTTCCATCTCCAAATCCATCGTGAAGTCCAGACGAGGTGTAACTTGACATGTTTCGAACGATTGCAGTTGCATCGTTGAAGAGGGCGATTCCATATGTCCTATGAGCCATGTCTACAGTCCAATCTGAGACAAGCATACTACCACCGTTTATCGATACGCCTACATCGGATGATGTGGTTTCTAGTGAATTGAGTTGAACTGTTCCCCCATCAATTGTAAGGCCTGAACCACTGTTCCTCCCACCTCCTCCTGTACTCACTGTTGTTCCTGTGATGGCACATTCTGATTCACATCGAATCCCATCATTCCAACCCGTAATTGAAACGTCGTTCATCTCTATATTCGACCAAACTGCTCGTAGTCCAACTGATGTCAAATCTGAACTGGAATAATCATGATGAATTTCAATTTGATTGAATGTAGCATCAACGTCAAGAAGGACGATGCCATCGTCTTCCCCGATCAAAATAGTGTTGGACACATCTACAGACCATCCTGAAATCGTGCCCATATCGTCAACCCTCCATGTAGAGTTGGAAATAAACAATTGACCATTGCCCGATACATCAAATAATTCAAAATTGGAAGTTATGGATAATTCATTGAATCGGACGATACCATCGCCACGGAGACGAGCGAATGTTGTCGAATCAGGGTGAAAAGAATGAATTTCTGAACTAGGCCAGGCACCTACGAAGGACAATTCACCATCGATTTGTGCATCAATGCACGGTTTAGATTCTCCACAGTACAGAAAGATTGAGCTGAACTCAATATCATCTACACTTCCAACCAATATGGAATTCACTGTACAATTTGAACTGCAAGGAGAACCACCAGTGACGACAAGCCCATTCAATGAATTAGCTTGAATCAATACATCGCCCACACCGATTGAATTGGGCATTACAGTAGCGGAAACTGTTCCACTGCCACGGACTGCCCGAGAAAATCCATCTGCGTTAATTTCACCATAGAAAGTTGAGCCATCATCAAGAACCAACACATCTGAATCATTGGTTGAGGATGTTATTCCAATGTTGGCATTACCTCCATTATGAACATGAATAACCTCTGCGCTTTGAGTCGAGGAAATTTCTGTGACAGTTGCACTACCATCGACCCGTAAGCAAGATGTTGTTGCGGTATTACACGAAAATCCAGTACCAGTCAGTGTACCTTTGGCCCAAACACCAATGATGGTGTCTATGAAAGCAGTAGATCCGATATTCAGATTTGCGCTATTTTCAGCATCAAAGCCACCTCGTGAATCACTTATGTTTGCATGCGTGACTGTCGCTGAAGAACCTGGGGTGAGGTGAAACCCTTGCCAACGGGCCTGAATGGATGTTTCAGCAATCCATGAACCCCAGATTTCAACAGGGTTTTCAGAAGTGCCTTGAATCTCCAAATCTCCGTCAATGGTAATCGTAACGTCTTCAGTAATATTGAGGTGAGTTCCAGATTCAATGGTCAGAGTTGCTCCAGTGGCAATGTTGACATCCTCTGAAATCGATAAATTTCCGGACCAAGTCTGGTCAGTAGTGTACACAACCCCCTCGTGCGTAGGCGCCCGCAGCGCCTCTGGCGCTGCGATTAGAAACTGAGCAAGAATGAGGCTTGCAAGGATGATAGTGGTGAAACAACGCTGTCGCATGGAATCGGTGGTGTTCAGGATGGGTTTGAACCCTCCCGTTCGCGGTCAGTGCCCACCAGAGGTGGGCCCGTCCGGATTTGAACCGGAGTCTGACGGCCCCCAGCCGTCAAGTATAGGCCAAGCTAACCTACGGGCCCGGGACATCTGTTTTCACAGATGATTCGGTTTTACTCCTGCTTTCGAGTCACGCTGAATGGTGCGACTGAATCGATTAGTTCGACGTGAGAGACGAACATTCGTCGACAGCAATATCGCTCAAGCCCAACTTCGTCGAGCATCTCGCCGGCGTCTCGTCCTTCTGCGACACCATTGGAATAGCGTTCCCAAAGGTGTCCGATTACATGTCCACAAGAAAAGCATCGTACTGGAATTATCATTCATATCACCTCAACGGTAAGACTTCTGCCACTTGGCACGCGCGCCACGACCCATCTGGTGTTTGGGTTCCTTTCGGCGCGGATCGTTTACTAGCAAGCTTCTGTCAAATCGAAGGTACTCATCACGGAGTTCCTCATCGATTCCTTCTGCACCGTCATTGAAGTGGACCAATCCACGTGCAATTGCGGTACGGATAGCGTCCACCTGACCCATTTGGCCGCCACCAATAGTGTTGACATTGATGTCAACGTTATCCAAACGTTTCATGGCACCTGCAATGACCAGAGGTTCCATGGCCTTATTTCGTGCCATTTCTGGCTGTAAAATTTCAATCGGTTCAGAGTTTACGCGAATGCGTCCTCCTTTGTGACCCTTGTCGGCCCTCTTGACTGTGGCTCGAGCGATGGCTGTCTTCCGCTTTCCAGATGTATTGACCACCTTGGCCTGCTTCTTCTTTGCCATGCTTACTCAGCCTCCCATCGTACAGTAACGCCCAATTCCTTGCTGATTTCGCCCAATCGGACAAATCGCTCAGGGAGCGGACGCTCAATCTTTGTTGAATCTCCCCATTCACAACCATCGGGCAAATCACCGGAAAGGTCCGATGGAGTGCCGATTTCGACACGAAGAGCCCTGAGGGCGCCTCGACCACTGCTGTTCTTCTGATAGGGCAACATACCGCGAACGGTGCGTTTGAGGATTTGATCAGGCATACGAGGGAAGAACGGTCCCTTTCGGGCGTGGTTCAACTCATACTTTGCTCGATAATCGGACATGACGCTCGTGCGCTTGCCGGTGACAATTGCCTTTTCAGCATTCACGATGATGACACGAGTGTCTTCACCTGCCTTCTTGGCTGAAATCAACTGCTTAGCAACTGTGCTAGCCAGTCGACCGAGGACTTTGTCCTCTGCATTGTAAACGAATGTTGTCGCTTCAGCCAAGGATGTACACCCCCTTGCCTGTTGGATTCTTTTTCATCAAATCGTGGATGCTGACAACTTTGCCGCCTGCAGCCTCAATCTTCGCTTGAGCCGAGGTGCTAACACTGTATGCGGCGACGGTGTGCTTACTCGAAAGTTCACCACTACCGAGAAGCTTGCCAGGAACGAGAATCAACTCCTCTTCCGATGCATAGCGGCTCAGGCGGCTTAGGTTCGGTTCAGCCCAATTACTACGACTCTTTTCAAGTCGTAGCGCAACGTCTCGCCACAGCGGAGCACCATTCGACCGTGTTTGGGCCTTTAAGTCACCAATTAAGGTGACAAGCCCGGGGTTGGTCTTTGTGTTGTTCCTTGCCATATGACTCCCTCGACGTGGGTAGCCGCGCCACCGGCCCTTCTGTTATGAACCCCACGGATGCCCACAGGCCCCCTTTAGGGGGCCGTGAACCAGCCAAATGCTATGTTCCGGCGTCATTCCCCGGAGTATGATAGCGATGTCCGATTGGAAGGTACTGATGAACGATGCAATGCAACTTGAAGGGAATGACACCATAGCAGCATTTGCAAAATTTAGAGAATGCATCGATGCAGCATTGGCTTCAACACAATCGTCTCTTAATCGAAATGCTGCTGTAGGAGTTGCAATGGAATCTGTGTATGGGGCACTAGCAGCCTATGCTCAACAAGTAATGATGGAATTGCGTGCTGAAGACCCTGGTGCTGGTGGAGTTGACCATGCCTTTAGATCAGGACAAGCATACGGAGTTTCTTGTGTTTTGAACCATATTTTTGATTCATTACGTGACCCAAATGCGAGTTCATTAGCAGCACTGGATGAGTTCAGTGATCAAATGCACGATGAAATTCTTCAAACCTGTAAGCAAGTAGATTTGGCGATGATTCTACTCGACGCTAAAGGCGATTATTGTGATGATTGATTCAGAGTAATCTTGTCTTCAATTTTCACCCTACCCTCTTTGAGGATGCGTGCATAAACACCACCACGCCACTCGGATTTCATTGCAGCCTTTAGTCCCAAATGAGCTGCATCCATTACATGACAAGGGTCAACTTCTCCAAGCACTTCGGCTGAAGCAGTGCCTATTCGAATTTTTTTTCCTACAAGATTCTGTAAATCAATATCCTGTACGAGTATGTTTGCCCGACGAGTAGTCCACGGTAGACTTGTACCTGCTTCAACACAAGCGGCCTCCCACAATGAAACGTCAAGTATCGTCACCTGTCGACGTTTGCTCTTACCGTGATCCCCAACAACACCTTCATTTGGAGTCAAATTAAGGCTATCGCTGACTAACATCGAACCTCCTTTACTGGGGCGTTGTGCGAGTGCAAGGACTGTGCCCTGCACCCGCACACCCCCGTGGGTCATTCAGCTCAAAGGCTGAAGTTACTGGCATTCGGATCTTCATCTAGTCCGGCCTGCTGTACATTGCCCTCAGCATCGACGAATTCGCCAGCCTTGGTCAAGTTCCCATGCAGAGCCGCATCGTGCTCAGTTGTTCGTGAAATCAATGCGTCACCCAATGCCATCGAGATGGATCCTGTGATTGCTGTGAGTGTGGCCATGGCCTTATCGCGCTGACCGACACCGATATTGTGGTCAGAGTAACGGGCTTCTTCGAAGATTTCCAAGAAGCCGTCCAATTGCTCAGCAGGTACCATGTAGAATGCACTTCGAACAGCCCACTCAAATTCACGAGTGGTTTCGTACACCTTCTTCATGAAGCCATGCTGTCGGAAGAATCTCACCAAATCCTTGTAGCAATTGAAAATCACTTGGATATACTCATTGCGAGCTTGTAGAGCCAACAGTGAGTCTGTAAGGATACCACGGAGAATTTCTACTCTTCGGCGCTCGCTGTATCGCTTGTACATTACCGCTCCAATAATTGCTGCAAATAGTAAGGCAATGATGATTGGCAAAATATACTTGAGATCCCAAATTGAGTCTGTTTGCGCCTCTGGCTGATTGCCTTCATGGATGGTTCGACTACGGTTTTCACTAAATTCCTTGAATTTCTCACTGCCTTCAAACACTGCTGTAATACGCCACATTCCGTCCTTGGCATGTTCACCTTCAGTACCAGGTATTTCAGCTGAACCAAAATAAGTCCATGTGAAGTTGGCTACTCCATCATCGCCTGTCATCACATAGCGGATTTCATCTGTAACCCACACATCTGAACTGTTCAAATATTGGAAAATAAATGTCACTGATTCACCC
>Ga0066850_10000778_pt1 | contig 16899 bp, 18 predicted proteins | sample ETNtaG_4_FD_67282 | JGI IMG/M metagenome (GOLD analysis project Ga0066850, IMG submission 67282) | Marine microbial and viral communities from oxygen minimum zone, Eastern Pacific Ocean - ETNP201406SV67 | ecosystem: Environmental > Aquatic > Marine > Oceanic | place: Pacific Ocean: Eastern... | reverse complement strand
TTTATATCTGGAGGCAAAATTGCAAGTAGTGCTACATATAGTTCAGCTGCTAAACAAGGAACAATTATTTCTAAAGAGGGAAATACTCTTAATGTAGAAATTACAAAAGGAACATGGGGAAATGGTAATACAGTTAAAGGGTTTAGCTCTGATGGTACTGCTTTTTCTCCTGCCGTTTCTTCTGTAATTACAAATGATGCGATTCCATTTACTCTTGTTTCCAGGAGTAAAAAATGGAACATGATTCAAGAAGTTAAGGATATTCAAGAAAGTAAATTACAGCCTTATGATTGGTATTATGTTCGTAAAACTGATACTGGAACAGCGGTTCCTGCTGATATTCAAACCTATCGTGATGCTGTAAGGAGTAAAGCAGGTGATCATGAAAATGCAGTTTCTTCGGCGGCGGATTTAGATGCACTTCAGGCGTGTGATATTAATGCTAGTTGGCCGGAAGAACCAACTGTATAATCTCCTTCATCAACCTTTTCCTTTACTAAATATATGGAAAGGGTATATAATCACAAGGAGATTTCATGGCACTCACTCTCAACAAACAAACCGTTAATTTAGTAATTGATCAAGGGTGTACCTTTGAAAAAGTAATTACGGCCAAAAATACTGCTGGGGGAAATGTAACTATTTCTACTGGAACTTGTGCTGGAAAACTTAGACCTTCTCATTATACCTCAAATAATACATTAGCATTTACTACAGCACTTGCAGGGTCTAATGTAACTATTTCCTTAACTGCTACCCAAAGCGGAACTCTTTCTCCAGGACAATATGTTTATGATGTTGAATATACTCAAAGCGGTGGAACAATAATAGAAAGACTTGCTGAAGGAGTAGTGACAGTATCCCCATCATCAACTTATTGAGGATAAAATAATGACACAACCAACTACCAGAGCAACACTTAAAGATTATGCGAAACGGAAGCTTGGACATCCAGTAGTGGAACTTAATCTGGATGATGACCAAATGGAAGATTGTATTGATGATGCTTTGGAATATTTTCAAGAATATCATTTTGATGGGACTTATCCTACATTTGTTAAAAAACAAATTACAGGGTCTACATTAAAAATTCAATCAAATACTGTATTTCAAGCTGGAGAAACAATCACAGGCGGAACTAGTGGAGTGAGAGCCACGGTTCATGAATATCATAGCGCTAACACTACAATCCGTTACAAGAATCCACAAGTAAAATCTGGTGGTGATGGGAACACTTATTACGCAAATACATCTACTACCTTTGGAAATGCAGAAACAGTCACAGGTGGAACTAGTGCATTAACTGCTACTACAGCAGCATCTTCTGCTACTACTATTGGAGATTTTGATAATCATTATGTTTCTATAGATGAAAATGTGATTGGAATCAAGGGAGTAATACCATTTTATGCGGATACAAATAAATCTACAAATATGTTCTCAGTGAATTATCAATATGTACTCCATGATCTTTATGCAATGGGAGGTATGGGAGATTTTAAGAGTTATGTTTTTACTCAACAAAAATTAAACATGATTAATGATTTGTTCAGTGGACTTCCAAGATTCAGATTTAATCGACATATGGATAGACTGTATCTTGATATTGATTGGAATGGAGATCTCAAAATTGATGATTGGTTGATAATAGAAGCATATGCAATAATAGATCCAGCAACATATTCTGATGTTTGGGGCGATATGTTCCTCAAGAAGTATGTTACATCTCTTTTTAAAAAACAATGGGGTCAAAATTTAATCAAGTTTGAAGGAATGCAATTGCCGGGGGGAGTAACCCTTAATGGAAGGCAACTCTATGATGATGCTAATACTGAGATAGAACGGGTAGAAGAAGAAATACAACTGAAGTACCAGCTTCCTGATGACTTTATGATCGGATAATAATGGCAACGAACCACTATTTTAATAATTTTGGAACGAATACCGCAGATCAAAGACTTGTAGAAAATATTATCATTGAGTCTATTCAAGTATATGGTATTGATGTTCATTATATGCCTAGAACTCAGGTAAATACTGATGCTATATTTGGAGAAGACAGGCTTTCTCAATTTAAAGATGCCAGAACTATTGAAATGTATATTAAGTCAGTAGATGGGTTTGAGGGTGAAGGCACATTTGTTTCTAATTTTGGTCTTGAAGTAAGAGATCAAATTACATTTACTGTTGCAAAAAGAAGATTCCAAGAAATGAATTTTGAAAGTGATGGAAGAGATATAGAACCAAAATCTGGTGATATTATCTATTTTCCATTGTCCGGATCTTTGTTTGAAATTTTAGATGTTCAAGGTACAAATACTTTTTATCAAACTGGATCACTTCAGACCTTTGACTTGGTTTGTGAACTCTTTAAATATTCTGATGAAGCACTTGATACAGGAATTGAAACTATTGATAAGATAGAAATAGATAAATCTTATGCAATAGAATTTACAATGGGAGCTGGGTCTAGTAATTATACAATAGAAGAGACAGTTTATCAAGGTGCTACATTTGGTTCTGCTACAGCAACAGGAGAAGTTGCTGCTTGGAATTCTACTACTAAGATTTTGAAACTCATCAATCTTACCGGAACCTTTTCAACTTCAAGTAATATTATTGGAAATTCCTCTGGTGCTTCTTATGCTGTTACTACTTTTGATTCTCAAGCACAACCAACTGATCCTTCAGCAAATAATGTTGGAATTGAATCTGCGGCAGATAGTATTATAGACTTCTCTGAAGGTAATCCATTTTCTGAAGGGACTAATTACTAATGCTTGGATCTACCTTTTATCATCAAACTGTTCGTAAATATGTGGCGGTTTTTGGAACACTTTTCAATGATCTTAATATCGAAAGAAAAAATTCTTCCGGTGTTGTTATTGAAAAAATTAAAGTGCCGCTTGCTTATGGTCCAAAACAAAAGTGGCTTTTAGCAATACAAGAATCTACTGTATCACGGAAAGTTTCAGCAATTAGAGTTCCGAGGATGGGATTTGCTCTTACTGGACTTTCTTATGATTCTTCCAGAAAATTAAATACTATTGGAAGAAATTTAGCAGCAAATACAGCGGCTGGTACTTCTTCATTAATGACACAATATAATCCTGTTCCATATAATTTTGATTTTACTCTGTATATTTTAGTCAAAAATGCAGAAGATGGAACACAAATTCTGGAACAAATTCTTCCTTTTTTTACTCCAGAATTTACAGTTACTATTAATACAATTCCAGAAATGGGAATTAAGGCGGATGTTCCTATTGTATTAAACTCCGCTGATGTGGCTGATGAGTATGAAGGAGAATTAGCGACAGCACGTACTATTACATGGACTCTTTCATTTTCTATGCGAGGATATATTTATCCAGATATCAAAACTGGTTCTGTTATTAAAACTATTGAGGTTAATTTTAGAATTCCTGGGGGCGAAGAAGAAAGTCTTGAAACAAATTTTGTTATACTTGAAACTACTGCTTCAAGTTCCACTTCTTCAGACTACATATTATTAGAAACTGGTAATTATGAACGAATTATGAATGAAAATAGTAGTGAAGGCGCTGGTGATGCGACACTTAAAACAAGATATACTGTGGTTCCATCGCCAACTACTGCTGAAGCTAGTTCTGATTTTGGATTCAGCGAAACTTTTGAATTCTTTGAAGATAGTAAAAATTTTGATCCAGTGACAGGAGAGGATTATGTATGAATATAGACGAACATCTCGATGAAGTTTTGGGGATTATACAAAAACCTAAAAGAGAGATTAAAAAACTTGAGAAGGTAACTCCAGTTATTAATGACCATGTTGATGATACAGATTTTCAGTATGCTCGAGAGAATCTTTATAATCTTATAGAGAGAGGTAATGATGGGCTTGAAGAACTTCTGGAAATAGCAAAGCAATCAGAGCATCCACGAGCGTTCGAAGTTGTAGGTCAGATGATTGATAAATTGACTACAACCAACAAAGAACTACTTAATCTCCACAAAACTAAAAAAGATATTACTACTGAAAAGGGTCCTACTAATGTAACAAATGCCCTTTTTGTGGGGTCAACCGCGGAACTTCAAAAAATGTTGAAAGATAAGTCGGATGAGTGAACATTATCTTGGAAACCCACGTTTAAAATCTGTAGGACAGCCTGTAGAATGGACTAAGGAATCTGTACAAGAATATAAAAAATGTATGGAATCCCCTGAATATTTTATTAAACATTATGTAAAGGTTATTCATGTGGACAGGGGGTTGATTCCATTTGATATGTATCCCTACCAAGAAAAAATGGTACAGACATTTAATGATGAAAGATTTGTAATCTGTAAAATGCCTAGACAGTCTGGAAAGTCAACCACTATCATCAGTTTTCTTCTTCATTACATTCTTTTCAATGAGAATGTTCAATGTGCTGTTCTAGCAAACAAACTCTCAACCGCACGGGAGCTTCTTGGTAGATTACAGTTAGCATATGAGAATCTTCCAAAGTGGATGCAACAGGGGGTGGTTGTATGGAATAAGGGAAACATCGAACTAGAGAATGGTTCCAAGATTCTTGCTGCAGCCACGTCTTCTTCGGCGGTCAGAGGAAGTTCCTTTAATATTATTTTTCTTGATGAATTTGCTCACGTTCCAAATAATATAGCAGACCAGTTTTTCACTTCAGTTTATCCTACTATTTCTTCTGGTGAATCTACAAAGGTTTTCATAGTATCAACTCCACTTGGGTTGAATATGTTTTATAAAATGTGGATAGACGCAGAAGAGGGAAGAAATAGTTATGTTCCAATTGAAGTACATTGGGCTGAAACTCCTGGAAGAAATGAAAAATGGAGAAATGAAACTCTAAAGAATATTGGAGAAACTCAGTTTACCCAAGAATTTGAAGGTGAATTTATAGGTTCTACCCATACACTTATTGCTCCATCTAAACTTAGAACTATGGCTTTTAAATCTCCTATTGCTTCTCAAGGTGGAATGGATATGTATGAAAATCCAGTAAAGGGGGCAACTTATTGTATTGTAGCAGATAGTGCTCAAGGTAAGGGACAAGACTATTCTGCTTTAAGTGTTTTTGACATTTCTGATATTCCTTATAGACAAGTCGCCAAATATAGAGATAACCAAATTTCTCCAATGGTTTATCCAAACATTATCTACAATATTGGAATGAAATACAATACAGCATGGCTTATTGTAGAAATCAATGATATTGGACAACAAATAGCAGAATGTCTTCATTTTGATTTGGAGTATGAAAATATTCTTATGGCATCTATGCATGGTAGAGCGGGACAGAAGATTGGTGGTGGATTTGGGAAAAATAATCAACTAGGAATTAGAACAAGTAAACAACTCAAGAGAATTGGTTGTGCTGCTTTAAAAGACATGATTGAAACAGACAAGTTGATTATTCCAGATTTTGATACTATTGCTGAATTGACTACATTTGCTTCAAAACATAATTCATTTGAAGCAGAAGAAGGTTCTCATGATGACTTAGCAATGACATTGGTAATGTTTGCTTGGGTAGTACAACAACAATATTTTAAAGATATGACAGATTTAGATATACGTAAACAAATCTATGAAGATCAAATGGAGACAATGGAGCAAGATATGCTTCCATTTGGAGTCATAGATGATGGGCAAAATCAAAATACATTTGAAGATAAAACTGGTCAAACATGGAAAGTGGTTGAAGATGAGGCTGTGAGAAATTATTTCTAAGCATCATTACTGAATCCAAAGTCATCCATATGGTCTTCTGTAGATCCTAATTTTATATTTTGAATAAGCTTCTTGGCATCAGGGTGTATTCTTGTTGAATTATATTTCAAACGAGATTCACTCTTTGTACAAGTAATTAAGTGTTCAGGGTTTACGCACCCATTATTTTGACAAGTTTGATGTACAATATGTTTATTTGGTATTTCACCCTTGTAGTGAATATAAGCAAACCTGTGAGCGGGGATAGATTTTCCTAGATAAGAAAACATTCCATATCCCTGTTGTGTTTTAGAGGCAATCCATGTCCAACAACCAGTATTTGAACTATTATTAAACTTAGTCCGAAATCTTTCAATTTCTTTCATGTTAATCTCCATCAAAATCATTTATATCTCAATATATATTTAGTATATGAAGAAACTCTATTTTATAAATAATCATAGTAAGTAAGAATGATTTACACAGTTCACTAAACTTTTTTTTAGGAGAGAACACATGGGTTTTCAAGTAAGTCCTGGCGTAAATACATCGGAAATTGATTTAACAACTGTAGTACCCGGGATCTCTTCGATTGATGCTGGGTTAGCTGGTCCTGCCCGATGGGGTCCGGCAAATGATGTAACTCTGATTGATTCAGAGGATTTGCTTGTTCAGACTTTCCAAAAGCCTGATGCAAATACATATACAACATATTTTACAGCGGCCAATTTTTTAAATTATTCAAGTAAATTACATTTTGTTAGAGCGGTCTCAAGTGCCGCTAAAAATGCTTCTTCCGCTGGCTCTCCAGTATTAATTTCCAATAATGCTGGGTATTATGACACGTATGATTCAGATAGTGGTGGAACACCGATTACAACTGCTGGAGATTGGAATGCTAGATGGGCTGGAGCACTAGGAAATAGTCTTAAAGTTTCTCTTTGTGGACCAACCAGAGCAAACCTCGCATCTGGAAATACAGTAGTTGCTTCCAATTCAGACGTAACACTCACAGGTGGTGCTACAGTTGCGATTCATGCGTCAACTGGAGCAATGACCGCTACAGGTTCATTGTTTGGTACTGAACTCAGAGTTGGAGATTCAATAGCAGTTGGTTCTAATACTTTCATTATTTCTGCAATCGCAAGTAATACTGCATGTACAGTCCATAGAGATCCAGTAACAGGTGCAATTTCAAGCGGTACTGCGGTTCGTTTGAAAAGGTCAGCATTCGCAGAACCTTCAAGGAATATGTTAGGTACAGTAGCGGTTACAGCAAATGTCGCAACGGTTACAGCAACAACTGCAACTGCAAGAGATGCTGCTACAACTGCATTTGACCTACAATATACTGTTGGTGATATTATCAAGATTAATGGTGAAGAAAGAAGAGTTACAGCTGTAACAAATTCCTCATCCATGACAGTTAATACTGGATTCACAAATACAGCAACAGCACAAACCCATTCAAGAACATGGGAATATGCTGGAAGTTTCGATAAAGAACCAGTTACTACAGACTATACTGCCTCAAGAGGCGGACTCTATGATGAAGTTCATGTCGCCGTAGTAGATGAAGACGGAGAATGGACAGGAAATAGAAACGAAGTTCTTGAAGCCTATACTGGTGTTTCTGTAGCAAAGGGTGCGAAATTCGAAGATGGAGGTAAAGCTTTCTATCTTGACAGAATTAATCGCAGATCTAAGTATATCTGGTGGATGGATCACAATGTAGCAGGAGATGCTTATACCACAGCCGGTGCATCAGTAGCTGCATGGGGTGCAGATGCTGGAGCGAGCGAATGGCAATCATCTGGTGATATTGTCACAGCAAGTCTCACTGGTGGTGTTGATGGATCAGATGTAACTGATGGAAATAAGATTACATCTTATGGTAAATTCAAAAATGCTGAAGAGACTGAAATAGGTCTTTTGATGGGTGGAGAATCTTCTGCAACAGTAGCACTTGAACTCATTTCAATTGTTGAAGCGAGAAAAGATTGTGTTGCATTCATTTCTCCAGAAAAATCTGATGTTGTTAATAATGTTGGAGGAGAAGCAGATGCAGTTGTAGATTTCAGAAACAGTCTTGGATCTACTTCTTATGCATGTCTTGATAGCGGATGGAAGTATCAATATGACCGTTACAATGATGTATATCGCTATATTCCATTAAATGGAGATACTGCGGGAGTAACTGCAGCAACAGAAGCAAGCAGAGATGCTTGGTACTCACCTGCTGGATTTACTAGAGGTAATATCAGAAACGTGGTTAAACTTCCATTTAATCCAAGACAATCTGAGAGGGATACTCTTTATAAGAACAATGTTAATCCTGTAACAACCTTTATGGGAACAGGAACAGTTCTGTTTGGAGATAAGACACTTTTGGCAAAACCAAGTGCATTTGATAGAATCAATGTTCGAAGATTGTTCATTATTCTTGAAAAAGCAATCTCAAGATTTGCGAGATTTCAATTGTTCGAGTTCAATGATGCGTTTACAAGAGCCCAGTTTGTTGGGGCTGTAGAACCATTTTTGAGAAATGTTCAAGGTCGAGATGGTATTGTAGACTTTAAAGTTGTCTGTGATGATTCTAATAATACTTCTGATGTTGTTGATAGAAATGAATTTGTGGGAGACATTTATGTCAAACCAAATCGTGCAATCAACTATATTCAACTCAATTTTGTTGCAGTTAGAACTGGTGTTGATTTTTCAGAAATTATTGGTTAGTAGTATAAATAGTTAATGTAATATAAGGTGGGGGAAGACGGTAGTAGCCGAAGGGTGTACTTATAAAAAAGACTTCCCCACCCTTGTTTTTTTTAAATCACTGCCGGCCCTTAAAAGGGGTTAAAGGAGAATAATGGCTTTTTCAATTTCCACATTTAGATCATCAGGAATGAATCAGGGTGGAGCTAGACCCAATTTATTTGAGGTTTTTATTGCTGGTCAGGCATTACCCGCAAATTTTCGATATCTTTGTAAAATTGCTACAATTCCACCATCCACGATGGGGGTAGTAGAAGTTCCTTATTTTGGAAGAATGGTTAAAGTTCCTGGTAACAGAACTTTTGATAATCTTTCAGTAACCGTTATTAATGATGAAGATATGATGGTAAGGAATGCAATAGAAAATTGGATGAATAGAATGAATACTCATGTAGGCAATGTATCTGAAGATCCTAATGGATTATTTGCAGAAATGACAATATCCCACTATTCAAGAGAGGGAGGAACTTCAGCAATTGGTGGCGGTTCTTGGAACTTTACAAATTGTTTTCCAGTAGCACTTGGAGAAATTGGTCTTGATTGGGGTTCTAATGATACTATTGAAGAATTTACTATTGATTTTGCTTTTGATTATTGGATTCACGGAAGTAATACTCCTGGCTAAACAACCAGGACATCTTTTTTTAAGATTATTGGACACTTTTTAAGTTTATAAATATACTTAGAAGAAGAACCTTTCCAATTAACTAGGGGCGTGGGGGGCTTCTCAGCCCCTTACCTCTAGGAGTTTATGAATGGCAGTTGAATTATTTGGTTTTACTATTGGAAGAACACAAAAAGAGAAAGAGGCACGTGAAAAAGTCTCTTTCACCCTTCCTCAATATGATGATGGAGCACTTGATGTTTCTGGAACACCTGGCGGAGCTTTTGCAACCTACCTTGATATGGAGGGTGCCGCAAAGAATGAGATGGATCTTATTCAGCGCTATCGTCAAATGGCTTTGTTTCCAGAGGCCGAATTGGCGGTGGATGATATTGTTAATGAAGCAATAGTTTGTGATAGAGAAGAATCCCCCGTTTCAATAAATCTAGAAAATGTTAATCTTTCTCCAGACATCAAAGAAAAAATCCAAGAGAATTTTGTTGAAGTAATAGATTTGCTTCGAATGAGAGATGGTGGATATGATACCTTCAAAAAGTGGTATGTAGATGGTAGGTTATATTATCACATCATTATAGACCCCAATAATACAAAACGGGGTATTCTTGAACTTCGCCCAATAGATGCTTTAAAGATTAAAAAAGTCAGACAAATTTTACCCCCCAAAAATCCATCAGATCTCCAAGCCACCCCAAGAATAGAGGAATATTTTTCATTTAATGATGGTGGTATGGATGGTAAAAGGGGTGGTCAAATAGTACGAATTGCCCCAGATTCAATAGCATATGCTCATTCTGGACTTTTGAGTGAAGACAGAAAAATGGTACTTTCTTATCTACACAAAGCAATTAAACCTCTTAATCAACTTAGAATGATAGAAGATGCTGTTGTCATCTATCGAATTTCCAGAGCACCAGAACGTAGAATTTTCTATATTGATGTCGGTAACCTTCCAAAGATGAAGGCAGAACAATATCTTAAAGATATTATGACACGGTATAAGAACAAGATGGTATATGATGCTCAAACAGGAGAAATGAGAGATGACCGCAAGCATATGAGTATGTTGGAAGACTATTGGCTTCCAAGGAGAGAGGGCGGAAGAGGAACAGAAATTTCCACACTTCCTGGTGGAGAAAATTTGGGTGAATTAGAAGATGTAATATATTTCCAGAAAAAACTTTATAAAGCGCTTAATGTACCATCTTCAAGATTAGAACAAGAATCTGGGTTTGTTCTGGGACGAGCACAAGAAATTACAAGAGATGAAGTTAAATTTACACGATTTATTGAAAGACTAAGAAATCGTTTTGGACATTTGTTTAATACTTGTTTGGAAAAGCAATTGATTCTTAAAGGGGTTTTAACACTTAATGATTGGAGAATGATTGAACAAAAAATCCACTATGAATGGCAAACAGATTCACAATTTGCTGAACTTAAAGAAGCAGAGATGTTGACGGAAAGGTTAAATCTCTTACAAAGTATGAATTTTGCTGATGAGATTGTTGGAAATTTTTATTCTAAAGAGTATATTAGAAAGAGAATTTTGAAACAGACACAAGAGGAAATAATGGAGATTGATAAGCAGATTGAATTGGAAAAAGCAGCTGCACCACCACCAGAAGATGATGAATATGCATCATATAAACATGAAGGTGGAGAGAATTTAAATGAAGATAATGTTGATGAAAAATTTAAATCAAGCATGCATGATATTTTTAAAAAAGTCTTAGAAGAAGATATAGATGAAGAGCAGATTAGAGCAAGTAATTGATGTTGGTTTTTAAATAAATATAAATACTAATGATATAATTTTAATATAGGGAAAACTATGAGCGATTATACACCAGAAGATATTGTGAATTATTCTCTTACTCAAGATGGAGCAAGAGTTAAAGAAGCCATCACAGGAGTATTGGCAGATAAGATTATGAAAGGGATGGAAGCTAAGAAAGCAGAAGTCGCTCAATCTATGTTCAATTCTGCAGTTAATTCAGAGCCTCCTGTAGAAGAACCAAGTGGAGAGACAGCACCTGTGGAACCAGAGGTAAATACAGTTGAAGCGGAATGAAGAAATTCAAAGAGTTCAAATCGGAGCAACAATATATAGCAGAAATTGGGCCGATAGCTGCGACTCTTATGGGTGCGATGGCTCTTTGGGGAGGTTATCAGGCTTTTAAAAAAGTTAAAGAAAAAGTTAAAGGATATAGAGAAACAAAACAAGAAAAAAAAGATAATAAGAAAGCAGGAGTTTCCATAGAATTAAAAAAATTTAATTCAGAAACCGGAAAAATGGATGTGGAAACTGAAATGATTGCCAAACCTGGTACAAGTGGTGCGGCGATGTCAGCTGATGATATTGCTAAAGAACAGAAGAAAAGACAAAAAAAGTTAGACGCTGAAAATACTAGATTAAAGAATGCATATCAGGAAAAGGAAAAAGGAGCTAAAGAAAAAAGAGGTGGAATAGAGGATGTTGAAGATGCAGAAGAATATTTTAAAAACAAAGGTAAAGCTCCTACCGGATGGGCAGACACTAGAACTGATAAAGAAAAAGAAGATGGGGTGGATTTCAAAGGTAAAATTATGACAAGAGCAGATGCTGCAAAAGAGAAAAAGCGTCAAAGGAAAGTAGGAACAATAGGAAGAGGGGGAAAAGATACTTCTAAACCAGCTCCGGCAGAAACAGAAAGTATGATGTTAAAATTTGGGGAATTTATCACAGAAGATGTAATAAAAGACTTGAAAAAAATAATCAAGTCTAAAAAAGATAGTGAAATAGAACTAGATGATGGGTCAGAAATACCTATTGATCCAGTGACAGCGGAGATTTTTGTTAAATATATAGAAGGACTAGGTTCTTCAGAGAAAAACAAAACAATTAAACAGATCCAACGGACAGAAAGAGGCTTCATGAAAGTCCTTGGTAAAGCACATGAGGAATAACCAATGGCAATTACAAAATTAGTAAACACTCTAACGGATACACATAGCAAACACAGAGTGGTAACTACTGGTCTTGCTGATGGTGCTACAGAATTATCAAGTAATGTATTTGTTGATGTTTCAGCATTAAAATATGCGACAACTACCCTAACTCTAGCTGCTGCACCCAGTACAAATTTTTGTATAGGAGAAACTTTAACAACAAATGATGGTACACCAATTTTCATGGTTGTACAAGATTATGACGCTGCGGCGACTACTGTTTCAGTTTATAGATGTACAAGTGCTACAGATCCAACTCCTTTGGGATGGGCAAGTGGCGTTGCGACTGGAGTTGGAACTGGAAAAACATTGACAGGAAGTGTATCTGGTCTATCATCCACAACTACACATGGTTCTACAGCATTAGCAATTACAGCTAAAGAAGTTAATCTTAGACATATATGGTGGGATTTAGCATCTGGTATTACTCATTGTAGAATATTTTTTGACGGAAGTGGAACAGAACAAACTCTTATGTATTTACGGGGTGGTTCAACTGGAGCATGGAATCTAGCAGAAGTATTTGGAAGCTCTTTAACAATGGGTGCCGCGGCAGGTAATTCCAGTGGAGTATTGGGAGATCTTGGAGTAACTACTGTTGGAGTTGCTAGTGGTGATACTTATTTAATAGGATTAGAAATACAAAAAGTTTCTGGATTTAATTTACCAAACTTTGAGCAAAATGCGCGTCTTGGTTATGATGCATATAGAACAGGGAATCACTAATGAAAACTTTTAAAGAATTAATAGACAGTCTTGTAGAAATTACAATAGGTCAACGGGAGAAAAAAACTTCCGGTGATAGAATGAAAGCCAAGCAAGAATATAGAAAAAATAAACAGAAGAAAAAAGCATATATGAAAAAGTACAGGAGAAGTTCTGGTGCTAAAATGCTTCAAAAGAAGGGTGACCGCATGGCGAAACAAGGCAAAACTGCGACAGGTAGAGATATTTCAGTAGCAGGTGGTGCTGGTGCAGCTCAACGCGCGAAGGAAAGAAAACAAGAGCTTCAGAAGCGGTAGAGATGAAAACCTACTCTGAATTTATAGCTGAACTAACTACACAGCAAAGAATGAAAAAATCTTTGACTATGAGAAAGAAGTCAAAGATTATAGCGAGAAAGCGGGCGATTTCTATGAGGAAACCCCCTACTCCAGAAAAGGTTCAGAGAGCGATTAAGAAAGCGGTACGAAGTAAAGCTATGCATATAGTGGATAAGATGGGAATATATAAGACAGCATCTGCTGGTGTTAAAGCGGGGTTAGAAAAGAAAGCCGATATGAAAGTACAGAGAATGGGTAGTAAATGGGAAAAAAGGCTTAAACCAGAAATTAGAAAAAGAATGAAGGATGCGTTTAAACAACGTATGCATGTTAAAAATCCAGAAGGATAATAGGGAGAGATACTATGAAACTTATTAGCGAAGAAGCATCTAATGTAGAATTTCTTACTGAAACTACAAAGAAGGGTGGTAAGAATTATTTTATTGAAGGTATTTTTATGCAAGCCAATACGAAGAATAGAAATGGTAGAATCTATCCCCAAGAAATTCTTCAAAAAGAAGCAAAAAGATATAATACGGAATTTATTCAGAAGAAAAGAGCATTTGGTGAGCTGGGTCATCCAGACGGTCCAACAGTTAATTTGGAACGGGTTTCACATATGATTGAAGAATTACAAGAAGTTGAACAGAATTTTATGGGAAGAGCAAAGATTCTGGATACACCGTATGGAAAAATTGTAAAGAATCTGATTGATGAAGGAGCTCGATTAGGAGTTTCATCGAGAGGAATGGGTTCATTAAAACCTGTAAAGGATGGTATTCAAGAGGTGCAGGGAGATTTTTATCTTGCTACTGCAGCTGATATTGTTGCTGATCCTTCGGCACCCGATGCATTTGTTGCTGGAATTATGGAAGGCAAGGAGTGGATTTGGGATAACGGTCTTTTAAAAGAGACTAAAATACAAGAATATAAAAATCAAATAGAGAAAGCTTCAAGAAAGAGTAGGGAACAGACCCTTACTAAAGCATTTGAAGACTTTATTGTCAATTTGTAAGTTTATATTTTTATAAATAATACTAAGAAATCTATTTTAAACACACAGGAGATTTTCAATGTCTGAAGAAATTTTGGAACAACAGTCTGAAGAACTGGAAGAAGAGCAACAAGCTGTGGAATCTTCAGACGAAGAAATCAACGAAGCCAAAGCTCGAGTAAAAGAAGATGATGATGAAGAAGGTGAAGAAGAAGAAGATGAAGAAGAGGTAGAAGAAGCTGTCGAAATTCCTAAAACAAAAGCAGGAATGATGAAAGCTATCTATGATTCTCTTAATACAATGAAGAAATCTGAACTTCAGGATTCTTTTGCTCAAATTATAGGAGCTACTCTTTCTGAACAAGATGATGATGAGGAAGAGGAAGAAGGCGATGAAGAAGAAAAACCAGTAGAATCGAAGAAACTCAGTAAGGAAGACCTAGAAATTAATGTCAAAGAAGACATTGATGCCATTGTTAGTGGGGAAGAACTTTCAGAAGATTTTAAGACTAAAGCGGCTACTATATTTGAAGCGGCTGTATCAACTAAAGTTATTTCCGAGGTAAATGAGAGACTGCAAGTTTTTGAAGATGAATACAAAAAAGAACTTTCTGAAGCTAAAGACGAATATATGACCAATATGTCTGAAAAAGTCGATGGTTATCTTAATTACGTTGTAGAAGAGTGGATGAAAGACAATGAAATAGCTTTAGAAAAAGGAATTCGTTCGGAACTCGTAGAAGATTTTATGACCGGACTTAAAAACCTTTTTCAAGAGCATTATATTGACATTCCAGAAGAGAAAGTTGACTTAGTTGATGATCTTTTTGGAAAAGTCGAAGAACTTGAAAAGCAACTTGATGAATCCATTAATACTAATGTGGATGTCAAAAAGGAACTTGCTAAGTTCAAAAGGGAAGAGGTTTTAAGAAATGTTTCGGAAGAACTTGCTGAAACAGAAAAAGAAAAACTCACAAAACTTGCAGATGGTATCGATTATGAAGACGATTCTCAATACCAAGAGAAGCTTGAAGTATTAAAGGAAAATTATTTTCCGAAGACAAGTGATACTCCTCAAACAATTACTGAAGAAGTAGAAAATACTGAAACAGATGAAGAGACAGGGGAGACTATTGATCCATCTATTAGTCGTTATGTCAATGCAATGAAAAGACATAATTAATTTTTAATTTACTATAACTTTTAAACATTTTAACAACTTTAGGAGATAAAAATGTATCTAGCTGAAGGACTTCAACAAAAATGGGGCCCGGTCTTGGATCATGATGATATGCCCGAGATTAAAGACCCGTACAGAAGGGCTGTGACAGCTGTCCTTTTGGAAAACCAAGAAAAGGCAATGAAGGAGCAAGGCTCGTCAGATTCCTGGGGAATGTTGACAGAGGCAACTCCAACTGTCGCTACTGCTACAGCATCTGCATCTGGTGTTATCCAGTATCAAGATCCTGTCTTGATTTCGATGCTTCGCAGAGCAATGCCTAATCTTATTGCGTATGATATCTGTGGTGTCCAGCCTATGACAGGACCTACAGGACTTATTTTCGCAATGAGAGCACGTTATGATTCACAATCAACCGGTACTGAAAGTTTCTACAATGAATCTGATGTTACACATGCTGGTGCAGCAACTACTGGAACACAAGCAAGTGCGGGCTCAGCCGGTACTGACTTTGCTCAAGGTGGTTCTGCAGACAATGTAGCTGGCGGCGTTGCAACTGCTGCTGGTGAAGGCTTGGGTATTACTGGAACTTCTGGAACTCATGGAGATGATTTCCAGGAAATGGCATTCTCAATTGAGAGAGTTGCCGTTACAGCAAAGACAAGAGCATTGAAGGGTGAATATTCAATGGAATTGTCTCAAGACCTGAAAGCTGTTCATGGTCTAGATGCTGAAACAGAACTCGCAAATATTCTCTCACAAGAAATTCTTGCAGAGATTAACCGTGAGGTTGTTCACAACATCTATTTTGCTGCTACAACTGGTGCTGCTCATAATACCACAAGTTCTGGTATTTTTGACCTTGACACAGACTCTAATGGCCGTTGGTCAGTTGAGAAATTCAAAGGTTTGATGTTCCAGATTGAGCGTGAAGCTAATGCAGTCGCAAAAGCAACACGACGTGGTAAAGGTAACGTCATACTCACTTCCTCAGATGTCGCATCCGCACTTGCTATGGCAGGCGTGATGGACGGATCAGGAGTTGATGACACAGGTAATTCCTTTGTTGGTACACTGAATGGTCGCTACAAAGTTTATGTAGATCCATATTTCAGTTCATCCGCAACAAATTTCTTTGTTGTTGGATATAAAGGAGCCAGTGCTTATGACGCAGGTATTTTCTACTGCCCATATGTACCACTACAAATGGTGCGTGCGGTTGGTGAAAATTCATTCCAGCCTAAGATTGGTTTTAAAACCCGCTACGGTATGGTAGGAAATCCATTTGCAACTGCTTCTAGTGCAGGAACAATTGCAGCTGGAACCAACTACTACTACAGAATTGTTAAGGTTTCTAACCTGATGTAATTCTAGAGGGGGACCCAATTGGTTCTATCAAAGGGGCGAGTCACAATTTGTGTCCGCCCCTTTTTTTATGCTGACTAAATAATAGAGAAAGGAACGTACCTATGTCAGCAATGCAAAATTTACCAGCAAATATCAGTTTACTTTCTCCAGTTGGATTTAAGTTTACTTTATCCAAACTTCCAGAGGTAACTTATTTTTGTCAAGCAGCTAATATTC
>Ga0066850_10000777_pt1 | contig 16900 bp, 11 predicted proteins | sample ETNtaG_4_FD_67282 | JGI IMG/M metagenome (GOLD analysis project Ga0066850, IMG submission 67282) | Marine microbial and viral communities from oxygen minimum zone, Eastern Pacific Ocean - ETNP201406SV67 | ecosystem: Environmental > Aquatic > Marine > Oceanic | place: Pacific Ocean: Eastern... | reverse complement strand
TCGTTGATCGGCGACCTCCCCGTACTTGAGCGCGTTGGATCCGTACTCCGCTGTTGTTGGTGCAATATCCGCTAGCTGCGCGAGGGCTGTTATGAGATCACAAGACGGATCTTGGTAAAAGCCGGGGCTGCCATCCCCGTAAAGCGATTCGATAGTTGTTGGCAATGGAGCGGCACTGTTTTCGATAAGTTCACACAGTGCTGCCCTGACGTCGGCTATGTCTTCGCCTGGAGCGGTGCGACGTCCCACATATAAAGCGCATGTATCGGGAATAATGTTGCGAGCTAAACCGCCGGCTAGTTCTGTAACCGAGACAGTGCCTTTGCCCACTGGGGTTGTTGCTTCAACACCTGCGAGCCGTTCGTGTTCTTGGTCGATGGCGACCACTATGCGTGCCGCTCCGCTCAATGCATTAGCTCCGAGGTGGGGTTTCGAGGAATGCGCTGCATGTCCGTGCACGGTGACATCGAGACCTATCCCACCCTTATGTCCGTGGACCGGGGCGCACATTGTTGGTTCTGCGACAACTATCTGCTCGATCCGTTGCTCTCGTTCCAATAGCCAGTCGCGGTACCGGGCCGCTCCCAGCAACCCCCCTCCTTCTTCAGAGACGGTGCCAACCAAGTTCACAGTTGGCACAGGGCGCTGGCTTGCATCTTGGAGCTCTTCTAGGACCTGCAAAACAATGGCAAGGGTGGCCTTGGTATCAACTGATCCCCGTCCATAGACCCGACCATCTTCGATGCGACCGTCGAAGGGGTCGTCGGTCATGTGTTCCACGCCAACGGTATCGAGGTGAACGTCGACGGTTACGGCTCGCTTTGAGGTGCCCTCAAAGCGTGCATATACATTGCAGCGATTCTCTTCAACTTCGTCTACGACCACGTCCGCTCCGAGAGCCTCAGCGTGGTTGGCTAACCAGTCTGACAACTCCCGTTCTCCCGCGTCACCAGATATTGGCCCGGCGTGGAGCGGATTGACACTAGGAATTCGTACTAGCTCAGCTACTCGTTCAGCTATATCCACGTTGTGTTCCCCCTCAGAACTGAATCTTAAACCCTTGAGACGGAAACTCATGCAAGGTAACGGGCGTCTCATGCCGTACCGTGGTTTTCCTATGTCGAAGGTTTTGATGTCACTTCCGCAAGGAGAGCAGGTTGGGATCGCCTTTTCGGGTGGTCTGGACACTTCTGCCGCTGTCGCGTGGATGAGAGAACACGGGGCTATCCCGTTCGCCTACACAGCTGATTTGGGACAGCATGATGAACCGGACCTCAAGGGTGTTCCAGAACGCGCGTTGCAGTACGGGGCCGAAAAAGCTCGGATCATCGACTGCAGGCCAGAGTTAGTGCGCGAAGGCCTGATGGCGTTGCAGTGCGGGGCTTTTCATATCTCCACGGCCGGCAAGACCTACTTCAACACGACCCCACTAGGCAGAGCGGTCACAGGGACGATGCTTGTTTCAGCTATGAAGGACGACGGCGTTGATATCTGGGGAGATGGATCAACCTATAAAGGAAACGATATAGAACGCTTCTATAGATACGGTTTGATCGTAAATCCGAACCTTAAGATCTATAAACCGTGGCTAGATCCCAAATTTGTTGACGAATTGGGCGGGCGAACAGGGATGAGCGAATTTCTTGTCGCCCGGAACCTGCCTTATCGCGACCCTGTTGAGAAGGCGTACTCGACTGATGCGAATATTTGGGGCGCAACGCACGAAGCAAAGGCACTTGAAGACTTAGATAGGGGCATGGAAGTTGTTTCCCCAATAATGGGTGTAGCCCATTGGGATAGCGACATCGAAATAACAGAGGAAGACGTCACCTTGACTTTCGAGCAAGGGTGGCCCGTAGCTATCAACGGAACAACTTTCGATGACCAGGTATCCCTTGTGGAAGCTGCCAATACCATCGGCGGTCGTCATGGCCTCGGGATGAGCGATCAGATCGAGAACAGGATTATCGAAGCTAAATCACGAGGCATTTATGAAGGCCCCGCACTCGCCCTGCTTCACATCGGCTATGAAAGGCTCATCACTGCGATCCACAATGAGAACACAATCGAAAATTACAGAACTATGGGCCGCCGCTTAGGCCGGCTTTTGTACGAAGGGCGATGGTTTGACCCCCAAAGCTTGATGCTGAGAGAGCCGCTGTTGCGCTGGGTAGGGTCAGCGATTTCAGGCGAAGTCACGATTCGGCTTCGCCGTGGCGACGATTACTCCATTATGAACACTGAAGGTGCCAACCTCACCTACGAACCAGATCGCCTTTCTATGGAGCGAGTAGAGGATCAGGCCTTTGGTCCCTTGGATCGAATTGGTCAGCTGACAATGCGTAACCTCGATATAGATGACAGCCGATCAAAGTTGGACGTGTATCGCGAAACTGGAGCTCTTGACGGCAGCACTCTCTTGGGAATTGACGACGGCGCTTAGTTATAAGGCCGATGAGCGGACAGAGACTCTTTGTTGTAACCAATCTCCGAGGAGATTCAGTGACACAACTGAAAGAGTTAGAAACAGGCCAGGCCAGAAAATGGGAAAAATGGTCTGCCTAATGTCTCGGCGACCTTCGTTAATCATGTTGCCCCACGTGGGTTCTGGCACCTGGACGCTCAAACCTAGATAAGACAAGGTCCCTTCAACCACGATCACAAAACCTGCGTTGATAAGGGCGTACGCGAATAAGGCCGGCATGATGTTAGGAATAATTTCGCGGAACAGTATTGTCATGCGCTTTGTTCCTATGGCCTCAGCAGCTTGAACAAATTCTCGACTGGCGACACTAAGGGTGCTTGCCCGGGCGATACGTACGTAGGTGGGGATTCCTAGTACCCCGAAAACAAGAGCGATCATTGTCAGATTACGAACCTTGTAAACAGCAACTAACGCGAGGAGAAGCACCAGCGGGGGAAAGGCGAGGATCACGTCGAGCGACGCCATTGTTAGGGTTTCCACTTTACCTTTGGTGTAACCGACGAACGCTCCGATAGTGCCGCCGAAAACAAGACCGAACGTGACGACGGTCATGGCCACGATGAGCGATACCCAAGAGCCATGCAAAAGGCGAGAGAAATTGTCTCTCGACAGGACGTCAGTGCCCAGGAAATGAGCGCTTGAAGGCCCTTCTACAGGTTTAGCTTCACCAAATAGGAACGGCTGATAAAAGGGGTCTTGGAGTGGTAAAGCTTGACCGAGAATTCGGTCGAGTCTGGTGTAGAAGGCTGCAAGCACGATAAAGATCAGCCAGATCAAAGCAATTTTGACGACTATTGGCATCCCCAAAAAAGTCGTAGCGAAACGCCGAACCGCAGACTTTGGTTGGGTTACGTTGCTTAAATCGGTGTAGTCAGTTTGGGTCACTTCTCTAACTAAGGCGCGGCGCCGGAATCGAAGCATCATTGTCTCCGAATTCGCGGGTCAAGCACTAGATAGAAGACGTCGACCAAGGCGTTTACAACCACATAGACCGTTGCGATGAACAAGGTTATTCCCTGAATCATCATCACATCTCGTTGGTAAATACCGCTAATCAGGCGAGTTCCGAGTCCAGGTAACGCGAACACCGTTTCAATCACTACGGTTCCACCGATCAGGCCTCCAAGTTGTAAGGCGAACACCGTTATGGCGGTTAGCGAACTTGGACGAAGAGCATGACGCATGAGGATGTAGCGGTCGCGTAAGCCTTTTGCCTTCGCGGACAGCACATAATCCTCCTTGAGAGTGCCGATCATGTCCGCCCTGATGAGACGGGCGTTGATTGCTAATGGCGCTAATGCCAGGGCACTAGAAGGCAGTATTGCTGTTTTCAGGTTGGCGAGAAGCCCTTTATCGGTGATGCGATTCCAACCAGTTGAGGGCAGCCAGTTAAATTTAAGTGTGAAGAGCCATATGAAGAAAATGCCAGCGAGGAAACCGGGAATCGACAGAGCTGCAGTAGTGAAGCCGGACATTGCGCGGTCAAAGTAGCCACCTTCTCTGTAAGCGGAGAACGCGCCGATGGGTATAGCGAGAGCTGCTGCCAAAAGGGTCGCGAGGAACGCTAGTTCCATCGTCACTGGGATCCGGTCTCTGATCGCGTCGGAAACTGGTTGATCTGTGATGTAGGACTTGCCGAGGTCGCCTTGTAGGGCGTCACCGACCCACCGGAAGTAACGAGTTAAGACCGGGTCGTCAAGACGTAACTCTTTACGAATTCGTTCGATGTTCTCGAGGTCGTCAAGCGCCTCAGGCGGAAGGATGGCCAAAATCGGATCCCCAGGCAGTTGTTCAACCATCAGGAAAGTCAGAAGTGAAACAGCGAACAGCGTGGCAATTAACCGAACTGATCGTATTGCTATGACTTTGCCTAACAAGTGAACTCCTCCCTGGGGATCGCGATTAGTGGTCTGTCAGCTTTAGTTGGCCCAGAAAGCCTGGTTCAACTGAGGTGTGGACCAGCCTTGACCGCCGAATGTTCCATCAGGAAGTACCCAGCCGTTGACGCCAGCTAGGTTCGACTCGGTGGCAAGCATCGTGGCGGTATGGCCTGAGTACCACATTGGCACGTCACGGGCGATCCGCATCATGACCATTTCGTAAAGCGCGTAACGCTCCTCGAAGTTGTCGGTCCCGATTGCAGCTACCAGCCAACCGAATACTTCGATGTCAAACCAGTTGAAGAAGTTGGTCGGTGTGAAGATGCCATCAAGCCCATAGGCAGCAGCAACACCCAAGGTGTGCGGCGCCATCTGACGGTTGAGCTCTGTGGATGGATCATTATTGCTTGACCAACGCCAGCAGTGTGCTCCATGTGAACCCATGAAGTCAGGTGGCGCACCCAACGCATAACCAATGTGTGTTTGTTGGTCATAGTTGGTCATGTTGACATCGATCATTCCAGTAGACGACCACAACTGCTCAATTACCTGCATAGCTGCAATCAGCGTCGGGTCAGGTGGGCATGACAATTCCACCTCAATATTTTCCCCTACTGCTCGACCATCAGAACGGTCTGGATCGTTGATGTAGTCGTATATGAGCCCTTTGCCGGCGTCATAGTTGTATGCAGGCCATGCTGCAGCAACTTTCTCGGAATACCACGCGCTATCAGGACTGAACCACTGTGAGCCCGGAAGCGAAATACCTGTACCACCGAGCGATTCAATCACCGCGTCCTGGTTGTTCATGTGTGTAAGCCCTGTGCGAACACGAACATCATCCAACGGTGGGTTGTTCAGGTTGTACATACCGCCACCGACGTTATTTCCTTGGAATTCAAGGAGCACAATGTCAGCACCATCTTCCTTTGAAGAGCGGGCGTCACGAATCGTGCCTTGACGTAATGTTTGCATGGCGTGAGTTGTTCCTGACAACAGTGAATCCAACCGGGTCCCCTCATCGGGAATTGGGCGGAATGTGACCGAGTCAAGATATGGCAACTGGTTGCCATCCTGGTCGTTCATCCAGTAGTTCGGGTTGCGAACGACGATGGTCTCATTGTCAAGGTCACGCTTGTCCATCATGAAAGCACCAGTTCCGATTGGGTTCATTGAGTACCCGTCGAAATCTGCGGTAGCTGCTTCGGCATCGAAGGCAGCACCCAGAGGTGTCTGGACCAAGAAAGACGGGAACGCCGAGTGAGATGACCCGAGGACATACTTGACTGTCGTGTCATCGACAGCGACGACCTCAGCCAGTCCAGCGGCGGTGACGATTCCACCAGCGGCTGCGCCGACCTGTTGCATCGGGAACATATCAACCAAAGTCTGAGCGGTGAACGGCTTTCCGTTATGGAACGTCACCCCTTCTACAAGATTGAAGGTCCACTCGGTGAAGTCTTCATTCGATGACCAGTCAGTCGCTAACCAAGGGCCGATTGTGCCATCGGTCCGAAGCATGACCACCGTGTCGAAGACTGCGCCCACCATGGTGAGACACGGTGCTGAACACGCGTCTTCCCATGGGCGTAGGCCTGTAGCTTCAGCCTCAAGACCGATAATCACGTCTCCGCCGTAGCTACTCTCTTCGACTATTTCTTCAACTTCGGTGTCAACATCGCCTTCGGCCTCGGTGCCAGATTCGATGACTTCTTCCTCAGCAGCTTCCGTAGTCGCTGTTTCTGTATCTGAACTGCTCGCGGTGTCTGATGACCCGGAGTCGCTGTCACTGCCTCCACAGGCAGCAGCTATCAAAGCGATCGCAAAAAACGATGCGATGATTTTTAGCCAGCTTGATTTCATTTGAACCCTCCCTGAGTTCTTACTGAAGTACTAAAAGCGGAAGGCAGGCGCCTCACCGCGTGGCCCTCAATTATCGAGGGCAAAAGTTATTCAGGCGCTCACCTCCGCCTTTTCGGGAACAGAGACGAGTGGGTGATGACACGCGACATAGTGGTCTTGGGAAACTTGGCGCATCATGGGCTCTTCTTGAGCGCAGCGGTCTGTCGCATATTTGCATCGTGTTCTGAAGCGACAACCGGAAGGTGGGTTGATCGGTGAGGGCAGGTCTTCTTCTTCCACCATGGTGATATCGAGTTCGATGGTGGGGTCGGGCACCGGACTTGAGCTTAAGAGCAGCTCTGTGTACGGGTGCGCAGGCGCGTCGTACAAGGCGTTTGATTCTGAGACTTCACAGAGTTTGCCCAGGTACATCACAGCAACTCTGTCTGAAATGTTTTTAACAACGGCGAGGTCGTGAGCAATGAACACCAACGTCAATCCATAATCGGCTTTAAGGTCCTCAAGCATATTGAGAATTTGAGCTTGGACTGACACATCTAGCGCAGACACAGGTTCATCGCAGATAATGACCTGGGGGTTGAGTACGAGGGCTCGAGCGATTGAAATTCTCTGGCATTGACCACCGGAGAACTCGTGAGATCGTTTGTCTCGCGCTATGCCAGGATCAATCCCGACGGCTTCTAGCATTTCGTCGACGAGAGCAGTCTGCTGTTCTTTATTGCGAGGCCCCCAGACTTTCAGCGGTTCAGCTACCACCTCGCCTATTTTCCGGCGAGGATTGAGAGACGAAATTGGGTCTTGGAAAATCATTTGGAAATTCGTGCGAGCTTTACGTAGGGCCCCCCTGTCGAGAGAGGTCAAGTCGCTTCCGGAGTAGGTAACTGTGCCTGAAGTGGGGGGTGGGAGCTGGATGAGAGATTTTGCTGTTGTCGACTTGCCACAGCCAGATTCACCAACTAGTCCGAGGGTTTCTCCTTGTTTGACATCGAGGCTTACGCCACTTACCGCGTTGACAACGCGACCTTCAGAAAGAGGAAACTCGACAACTAAGTCTTCTGCACGTACCAGTACAGATTCTGGGTCTCGTAGGTGAGCCTTTCCGCCGCCAGCCATCAGGAAGCACCTGCGGTGAGGTCGACGGCAACTTCATCAACTATTTGTCCTCGAGCGACAGCTAGCGTTGAGAGTCGCCCGGAAGCGAGATTTTTGTCCCAAGCCTGTTGATTCTCGGGCGTACCTACTTGGTACCAGCAGGCGGTGGAGTGTCCACTTTCGCCGAGTTGTAGTGGTGGCTCTTCTTCGAAGCACCGGTCCTGGGCGTACGGGCATCGGGGGCTGAAAGAGCACCCCGTTGGCATTGTTATGAGATTGGGCGGTCGGCCAGCGATAGCGGCGAGACGAGTGTGACTTGGCTGGTCGGTTTTGGGGATGGAGCGCAGAAGGGCCTCGGTGTAGGGATGGGAGGTGTGTTGGAAGATTCGGTTGGTGTTTGCCTTCTCTACGATCTTTCCGGCATACATGACGATGATTTCGTCGGTTCGTCCTGCAACGACTCCTAAATCGTGGGTCACGAAGACCATGGCCATGTCACGTTCGTTTTGCTGAATGCCCAGGAGGTTCAATATTTGGTGCTGAACAGTTACGTCAAGAGCAGTCGTTGGCTCATCGGCAAAGAGGAGTCGTGGACCGCAGGCTAAAGCGATGGCGATGGATACCCGTTGGCGCATGCCACCGGAAAGTTGGTGTGGGTAGACGCAAATGGCTTCTTCGGCTTCCGGGATACGAACGCTTCTTAAGAGTTCAACAGCGAGGGCTGTGGCTTCTTTCCTTGATGTCCCTAGATGTTTTCGAATATGTTCGGTGATTTGGCGCCCGATCTGTACGACGGGATTCAAGGAGGTCATTGGGTCTTGGAAGACCATGGCGATGTCTTGGCCCCAAATCTCAGGCATCTTACGCATTGGGAGACTCAGAAGGTCTTGGCCGGCAAAGAATGCACGTCCTGAGGTGTGGACGTTGTTGCCGAGGTTGAGACGCATAATGGACCGTGAGAGGACTGTTTTACCTGAGCCGCTTTCTCCAACGATTCCGAGTGTTTGGCCTGCGTGAAGATCGAAGCTGACACCATCGACGGCTTTGAGTAAACCGGCGTTGATGGAGAAGTGGGTGCGGAGGTCCTGAACCGCGAGGAGCGGTTCATCGCGCTGAGAAGACGTAGCTTCGGTCACTATTGCGCTGATCCCCTTCCCAAGCGAAGTCCTGGAAGGGACTCGGCGCCAGTCAGCCTAACGTGCGTTTAGTCGCCAAAAACTAAGTCATTGTGAGCGGAAATAGCAAGAACTGACTGCAACAATTGCAAGACTTTTCTTGTCTCGGTGAAATGGGTGGGGTTTTGGTGTTCAAAGTCCGCGATTTAGTAACGCAGTTGATGCCCAAGATGCCTATGAGAACTGCCTCATAATGGTATTAAAGGTGGGACTCGGCCGCATTGCGGCGGCCGCAAGAGTTGGATCGGGAAAGTAATAACCCCCCACGTTCATAGGTCTTCCTTGGCAGTCTAGGAGCTCTTGGAGGATGGATTCCTCGGCTCCAGCAAGTTCATTGGCCAATGGGTGAAAGAGTTGAGCCAAGTCGGGATCTTCTGTTTGGTCTGCCATGGCTTGAGCCCACCACATTGCGATGTAGAAGTGGCTCCCTCGGTTGTCTAATTCGTTTACCTTTCGGCTGGGGGACTTTCCTTCGCTAAGTAGTCGGCCAGTGGCCGCGTCGAGTGCGGCTCCTAGGATCTGGGCCGTCGTGTTTTGTTCTGACTCCCCTAGATGTTCGAAGGAAACAGCGAGCGCCAAGAATTCACCCAAGCTGTCCCACCGCAAGTGGTTTTCAGCTTCGAATTGTTGAACATGTTTTGGTGCTGACCCGCCTGCTCCAGTTTCGAAAAGCCCGCCGCCGTTCATCAAGGGCACAATTGACAGCATTTTTGCGGAAGTCCCGACTTCTAAGATTGGGAAAAGGTCAGTGTTGTAATCCCTCAGGACGTTACCTGTGACGGAAATGGTGTCTTCTCCGCGGCGAATGCGGTCGAGAGATAGTCGGGTTGCGTCAATTGGCGAGAGGACTCGAATATCGAGCTCCGCCGTGTCATAGTCGCCGAGATATTCGTTGACTTTAGTGATCAATTGAGCATCATGGGATCGGCTGGCGTCTAACCAAAAGACGACCGCCACTCCAGTGGCCTTGCCTCGAGCCACTGCAAGTTTGACCCAGTCCTTGACGGCTGCCTCTTTGACGGAGCACATTCTCCAAACGTCACCAGTTTCTACCTCGTGTCGAATTAGGACGTTGTCCTCCGGGTCAAGTACCTCGATCAGGCCATCGTCGGTGACTTCAAAGGTTTTGTCGTGGCTGCCGTATTCTTCGGCTTTTTGTGCCATAAGACCAACGTTGGGGACGGAGCCCATTGTGGTTGGGTCATAGGCGCCGTGTTCAATGCAGTCCTCAATTACTGCTTGGTAAATTCCCGCGTAACTACTGTCGGGTATTACTGCCTTTGTGTCTTGCTGTTCACCGTTCGCATTCCACATTTGCCCTGAAGAGCGAAGCATCGCTGGCATTGATGCATCAACGATCACGTCGCTGGGGACATGCAGATTCGTGATTCCTTTGTCAGAGTCAACCATCGCCAATGCTGGGCCATCCTGGTAGGCCTGCTTAATCGATTCTTCGATCGTTTCTCGGGCGGCTTCTGGAAGTTCTTGAATAGCTTCGAGTAAATCCCCCAGTCCGTTATTGACGTTCACACCTAAGTCATTGAGGAGCTCGCCGTGTTCAGAAAACACATTGGCAAAGTAGGCGCGGACACAGTGTCCGAAGATGATCGGATCGGACACCTTCATCATGGTGGCTTTAAGGTGCAAGGAGAAAAGCACGCCACGTTGCTTACTGTCTTGGAGTTGTTCATCGAGGAAAACGCGGAGGTGTCGCGCTGACATAAATGTTGCATCGACAATTTCACCAGCAGAGACTTGGACTTCTTTGAGGGTGGCCACTGTTCCATTGGCAGATGTGTGTTGGATTCGTAGAGTTGTGTCGTTATGTGTGGTTATCGACTTCTCATTTGAACGGAAGTCATTGTCACTCATAGTCGCTACGTGGGTTTGCGAGGCAGAAGACCAAGTTCCCATGGTGTGCGGAAATTTCCGAGCGTATTCCTTAACAGCTTTCGGTGCGCGCCGGTCGGAATTGCCTTCCCGTAGAACTGGGTTAACTGCTGAACCTTTGATTTTGTCGTAGCGGTCCTGGATATCTTCTTGGTCTGAAGTCTGAGGGTCGGTGGGGTAGTCCGGGACGCGTAAACCGGCGCCTTGCAGTTCTGCGATAGTGGCCTGGAGTTGGGGAATTGAAGCGGAAATATTTGGCAGTTTGATGATGTTGGCTTCGGGTAGGAGAGTCATTTCTCCCAGTTCGGCCAAGGCATCACCAATTTGTTGCTCCTCGGTTAGATATTCGGGAAACGCGGCCATCACCCGTCCGGCAAGAGAAATGTCTCTTGTTTCGATGGTGATTCCAGCGGCCTTGGCAAATGCCTGCACGATCGGCAGAAATGAATAAGTAGCGAGAGCAGGTGCTTCGTCGGTATGGGTATAAATGATCTTGGACATGCCACTCCACTCAGCGTGTTGATGGACCGTCTAAAGGTACATCTTTAAATGGTCCGTGCATCGAGTCATGATGGTGTTCTAAATAGCTATCGTTTCAAACTAAGCACTTAAGCAAGAAGCGAGGTCCGTTCTTTATGTCACTCATAACGTCTATTGCAGATATTTCTCGAGCTCATGCTGAGGGTCAACCTGACAAGGCCGCGTTGATTTATGAGGGGCAAGAATGGACTTATGCCCAACTGAATACCGAATCAAGTCGTGTTGCCAATGCGTTGTTGGCTGCCGGGGTGGGTCCACAAGACCGTGTCGCTCATCTAGATAAGAACGGACCGGAGTACTTCACCTATCTAATAGGGGCAAGCAAAATAAATGCTGTGAGTGTGTCAGTGAACTGGCGCTTGGCTGCACCTGAAATGGAATACGTCCTGAATCATGCAGAAGTAAAGGTACTTCTAATTGGAGAGGAATTTTTGGGTCACTTGGAGCAGATGAACTTGGAAACAGTTGCGAAGGTCGTGGTCGTTGGTGATGGCGGCGATCATGACTCATACCAGGGTTGGTTGTCGGGGTACGGTGACGGCGACCCTTACGTTGAAGTTGGCTGGACTGACACTTGCTATCAGCTGTACACCTCGGGAACTACAGGGTTACCCAAAGGGGTTGAACTCACTAACAGAAATTTCTTCTCCTTTCTGCCGGTCGCGAGTGAGGAATGGTCCTTTGACTCAAGCAGCGTGAACCTAGTAGCGATGCCGCTATTTCACATAGCCGGAAGTGGATGGGGTGTTGTCGGTCTCTTCAACGGCGGGACCAACATCTTGCTACGGGAAGCAGATCTAGTGGAGCTACTCCGTTTGGTGGAGACATATTCAATTACGAATGCGTTGCTAGTTCCGGCGATCTTGCAATTCCTTCTGATAACTCCTGAAGCGCAAGACACGAATTTTTCCAGCCTGCGTTCAATGGTGTACGGGGCTTCCCCGATTACTGAGGAAGTTCTTGCCGGAAGCATGGAGATGATGGGATGCGATTTCGTCGGAGCTTATGGACTTACAGAAACCACCGGTGGAGGGACAATCCTACGAGCTGAATACCACGACCCAGGTGGCCCCAAAGCTCATTTACTGAGATCTGCAGGGCAGCCATGGGCTGATATTGAACTTCGTATTGTCGACCCTGAAACGCTTCACGATCTAGGCGAAGAAGAGGTTGGAGAAATTTGGCTCAAGTCAGTTGTCACCCTGAAGGGTTACTGGAAGGACCCAAAGGCGACTGAAGAGGTTTATCCCGAAGGTCGCGATGAGGAAGGGCGGGGCTGGTTTCGGACGGGAGACGCGGGGTACCTCTCCGAAGGTTTCTTATTCATCCACGACCGTGTTAAAGACATGATTATTTCAGGAGCCGAGAACATCTACCCAGCCGAAGTCGAAAATGCCTTGATGAGCCACGCTGAGGTGGCTGACGTGGCCGTCATAGGTGTCCCGCACGAAAAATGGGGTGAAACGGTTAAAGCGATTGTCACGGTAGCGCCTGGCTCCGACCCCTCCGAAGATGCCTTAATCGCTTATTGCCGTGAACGACTCGCACACTACAAGTGTCCTACGTCGGTGGATCGAATGGACCTTATCCCGCGCAACCCTTCGGGCAAGATTCTCAAAACTGAGCTTCGGAAGCCGTACTGGGAAGGAAAGGAAAGGGCCGTCAACTAGTTACTTGAGCTCCAGCGCTCTCTCCGGCTAACCGCCCAAAAACTGCTCCTGCCATTAGCCCGGTGCCTCCTGGGTAATTTCCGTAGAACAGACCACCTACTAACTCTCCGGCCGCGTATAACCCTGGAATTAAGTCGAGGGCGGTATCGAAGACCTGGCCTTTGTCGTTGATGCGGAGGCCGCCGAAGGTAAAGGTCAAGCCACAAGTCACGTTGTATGCCTGGAAGGGCGGCTCATCGAGGGTGTTGGCCCAGTTCGATTTGTTAATCGTGAGACCTTCAGTTGAGCGACCATCCTTAATGTTGGGGTCAAATGGCACGGCCGTATTCACCGCCTGGTTGTATGTGGAAATTGTTTCGAATGCTCTATTTGAATCTACGCCTTCCATGCGGGCGCACAGTTCGTCTAAGGAGTCGGCTTGGACTTTGGTGACTTGTTTGATCCGATACTCGTCTCGTAGTAGGTGATCAACCTTCGAATCAAAAATTTGCCACGCGGAATGACCTGGTTGGTTGAGGATTTCGCGTCCATATTTGGCGTAGGTGTAGTTACGAAAATCAGCGCCTTCGTCCAGGAAACGTTGACCTTCGTTGTTGATTACTACACCGAACGGGTAACTGTGCTTCTGGAAGGCATCGCCCACCGCTAGATCGCCGAATTCTGGGGCATTGTATTCCCAAGCGACCGCGTGGGCGCCGCTCCAATTCCCGTGCGGCATTGCTCCGATATCGAGCGCCATTCTGATGCCGTCGCCCGTATTGAAGCGGGTCCCTCTTACCTTCGCTAGATCCCACCCTGGACCTAGGTAACGTGTTCGCCATTCAGAGTTGGCTTGAAACCCTCCAGCGGCGAGAATGACTGCCTTGGCGTGGATGTCGACCATCGTTCCTGCGTGACGAACCCGAACTCCCTGTACTGCTGAACCATCAAAGATCAGTTCTTTGACCGTCGCGTCGTATCGGAGTTCTACTCCGCGCTCATCGAGCGTTCCGTGGAGTGCGTCAACAAGACCTTCCCCGCCACCCCAAGCTTCAACGGTTAAGCCGCCCCAAAATCTAAATTTGCCATCCACTTTGAACGCTTGACGCCCCCATATGGGGGCAAAACGAACCCCATTGCGTTGCATCCACATCACGGTTTTCTTGCTGTCGCTTACAAGGAAGCTGGCAAGTTCTGGATCTGTTCGATAATCGGTGACCCGTCCCATGTCGTCGTAGAACTCGTCTTCGGTGTAGGTGCCGAAATCTGTGTTGTCGATTTCAGTTTGGGTCAGATCGGGCATGAGTTCGACCAAATCCTCGACGCCGCTGTAAGCGAAACGAATAGCCCCGGCTGTAAACCTACTGTTCCCACCGGATTCAACTTTGGGGGCCCTTTCAAGCACCGCGACCTTGGCCCCTTGTTCTGCAGCTGACAAAGCGGCGCAGCATGCAGCGTTACCAGCGCCTACTACTACAACATCAAAATCTGACACCTAGGATCCTGTCCGTTTGAATTAGCCGACGACCGCGGGGTCACCCACGCGGGATCGAACGAGCCATTGAAAGATATGCCATCCGTTCGTTTCAGCGCCGATTGACGGATGGACCTGACGAGCAGCACTCGAGCTGATCACTCGGCCATCGGGAACTTTGACGCAAACCTCGGCTGCCCGTTCCGCATTTAGATAGAAACCAACAGCGGAAGCGACTGAGGTCCCTACCGTTAACAATCCGTGGTTGGCCATGATGACTAAGCGGCCTTGGCCCAAAGCATCTGCTATTCGCTGGCCTGTAGCGAGGTCAGTGACGTTCACCTCTTCACCTGTGTAGACACCTTGCAAGCCATGAAAGGCAACTGCCTCCTGACTAGTCATGGGGAGCGGCGTTGCCATCGCTGAAAAGGGTGTGCCATATGGGGTATGGGTATGGATAGCGCCAACAACATCGGGTCGAGTTGAGTGGATTGGCGCATGAATGTAGAACGCCGCTGGGTTGATTTCACCGGAGCCCTCAACGACGTCACCATGATGGTTGACCAAGACTAAATCACCGATATTCGCTTCGCCGAAGGGGATTCCATATTTCAGCAACCAGAAACAATCGGTGAGTTCTGGGTCGCGTGCTGTGATGTGTCCGGAGCCATCAGCTCCCCACCCCCACGACGCCATGATCCGGTACCCCAGGGCTGTCTCTTGCTTGCGGACAAGGCGCTCTACATCGTGGTCCGAATCCGGTGTTGGTCCTGAGGTTAAAGAGAAGTGGGTGTTTTCCAGAGCTTGGTTGGCGGCCACTGCATCCTCCTATTTTGAACGGGGTAGCTTGGCTATAACCCGGGGGCGTCGTCATCAATGCCGCTAATGACTCGGCCCGCTAGTTCCATTACTGGTTCAGCAACCATCATGTGTTGAGACGCCACATGGATATCACGAAAGTGCCGTTGCAAAGCAGATTCCTCATAAACCGAAGAGCCTCCTACGGTCGTATACATACTGTCGACGATGTTCATGGCGGTGGTAACGGCGTGAACTGTTGAAGTCCGGAGGAGCCGACGGGTTTCGAGCGACCCCACCCCATTCTGTGCTTCTTCCCAGGCCGTCGCTATGTCCTCATAGAACGCTGAACGGGCAGCGCGTAGCGAGGAGTCGGCCAGAGCTACATCTCTGTGGAAGGCGGGTCGCGATGACAATGTTCGATCTGAACCCGTAGGTGTCTTTGATTTAGCGACGTCCAGCGCCTCATCAATTGAGTCTCTCGCCATGCCCAGCGCAATTGCACCTATTGGAAGAGCCAAAAAACCAAACCGTGGAAACCGATAAATCGGCAATTTGGCAAAGGGTGATGAACGTAGCGCTTCGACGGTTGCAACTCGATAGTCCGCAAGCTCTAGGGCATGGGTTGTGTAGGAGCTTGAGCCTGACCCACGAAGACCACTGGTATGCCAATTGTCGAGAATCTCGATCTCGTTAGGTCGGAAGAATGCGCGAGCTTCAGTAGGGCGGTCGTTTGAGTCACGGATTGGCTCTCCGGTCTCATCGCACAAAATGACACCGCCGGATATCCAAGTAGCATTGCGGCACCCAGAGCCCCAGTCCCAGCGCCCATCAATGATCCAATGGTCTGGTTGGTCTAAAGCCCGGGTAGCCGTTCCGGAGTATGCGAACACGCCACTGGTAATGACGTTCGGTTGCTCTAACAGTTTACTAAGTAGCTGTGGCCCAACAGCCGGAAACATGTACTGCGATGTGGCCCCGATAAAAACGCACCATGCTGTCGACGCATTGCCAGCAGCGAGAGTTTCGCAAACCTCTGCCAAAACCCGCGGTTCGGCACCCACCCCGCCTAGCTCGGTCGGAGTGCACAAACGGTAGAAGCCCTCCTGAGCAAGACGGTCTGCGATGTCTTGTGGTACCGAACGTTTAGCGTCTATTTCTCTTCCGCGGGCGCGTAACTCTTCGACGTAGCTGGAGGCTATTTGGGGGAAGTCACTCGGCATGGTTCATTGCTAATTCGTGTAAGTGCTCAGGGACGCGCCTTCGGCCACGAGCTGTTCGATCAACGGTGAAATCGACCAGTGTTCACCCCCGAGGGTAGAGCCATAATGTTTGATCCGTTCGGCCACGTCGCTCAAGCCGACTGTGTCGGCCCAAAACATTGGCCCCCCTGTGTACATTGGCCAGCCATAGCCATTGATCCAAACGACATCGACGTCACTTCCTCGAATGGCAATTCCTTCGGCCAAAATTTTAGCGCCTTCGTTGACCATCGGGTAAAGGCACCGTTCGAGGATTTCTTGATCAGAAACTTCGCGTTGAGTAATTCCTCGTTGTTCTGCGAATTCCTTAATGATTTCTTCGACCTCCGGGTCAGGGGTCGCTGCGCGCGTCGCGGGGTCATAGGTGTAATAACCATTTCCATTTTTTTGTCCACGCCGGCCACTTTCGCAAAGCAATTCGCGAACGGTAGACCCAGAGGAAGTGGCTTCATCCCAGCCGATATCAAGTCCAGCAAGATCGCTCATAGCAAACGGTCCCATTGGTAAACCAAAATCGAACAAGACTTGGTCGATGTGTGAGGGTGCTGCTCCTTCGAGGATCATTTGCTCAGCCTCAATCCCACGCATGAACAGCATCCGATTACCAACGAACCCATGACAAACACCGCAGAGCACCGGGGTTTTGCCAATGGTGCGCCCTATGCCCATAGCAGTCGCTATCGCGATGTCAGACGTCTCTTCGCCACGGACCACTTCGAGCATTTTCATAACATTGGCTGGGGAGAAGAAGTGCATTCCGATTACAGCCTCAGGCCGGTTAGTAGCGGACGC
>Ga0066850_10000775_pt1 | contig 16905 bp, 16 predicted proteins | sample ETNtaG_4_FD_67282 | JGI IMG/M metagenome (GOLD analysis project Ga0066850, IMG submission 67282) | Marine microbial and viral communities from oxygen minimum zone, Eastern Pacific Ocean - ETNP201406SV67 | ecosystem: Environmental > Aquatic > Marine > Oceanic | place: Pacific Ocean: Eastern... | reverse complement strand
GGCTGAAGACGTTGTTTGGCAGCTTCCCCAGACCGTGGTGAACGGCGAGGGTTTCGTTGTTCAAACTGACAGCGAGGGCAAGGTTTCAGGTGAACAAGTTTTGCTCGAACTTGCCGGCGACACAGCTAAAAAGGCCTTTGATTTTTCTAAGCCGTTTACTCTTGATGTCAGACATATGATCGTAGAAGGCAATAAAGCGGTAGTGCAGCAGCGAATCACAGCGACAGCTCGGGCCACCGGTCGACCTTATGACAACCAATACTGTTGGATATATACCTGCAACGACGGGATGATTGTCCACATGGAGGAATACACCGACACCCTCGGGGCTGACCTTTCCATGAACCCGAATCGCTAATTCGCAACGCATTCTGATGTCCTGAAGGGTTAGGTCGGTCTCGCGGATGGTGTCGACCGTATTTTCGATCAATACTGGAGGTATGGGTGAGCGACTAAAAGACTGCACAGCAATAATTACGGGAGGCGCACGAGGGCAAGGTGCGGCAGAAGCTCGACGCTTCGCCGAAGAGGGAGCCTTCGTAGTGATAGCAGATGTATTAGATGGCGAAGGGTTAGCTCTTGCCAAAGAACTTGGTGACTCAGCCATTTTCCATCATCTCGATGTGACGAATGAAGACAATTGGTCAGCAGTTGTAGGTGGCTTGGTGGATCAAGGCAGGTCCATAGATGTTCTCGTGAACAACGCAGGCATTCTCCTATTCGATCGCCTGACTCGATCCTCCAGAGAGGATTTCGAGCGAGTCATGGAGGTGAACTGCACAGGCGTTTTCTTGGGAATGCAGGCTGTAGCTGATGAGATGAAGAAACAGCAGGGTGGCTCGATCGTCAATATTTCCTCCGTGGCAGGACTCCAAGGCGTCGGTTTCCAGTTCTCCTATTCGGTTAGCAAATGGGCGGTAAGAGGGATGACTAAATCTGCTGCCCACGAGCTTGCCCGTCACAACATCAGAGTCAACTCCGTCCACCCAGGCCTGATCGAGACAGCAATGCTCGACCAATTCCCAGATAATCTCCAACCCAGGGTGGAGTCTGTCGTTCCGATGGGCCGAAGCGCAGAAGCCACAGAGGTTGCCGAACTTGTGCTCTGGCTAGCGTCACAAGAGAGCAGCTACTGCACCGGAGCGGAGTTCGTCGTCGATGGCGGACTATCTGTCGCATAACAATTGCGTCGATATGACAATAGATATCGGGTAAGTCGCACTACTGGCGGTTTCTAGCGGGACAGATCACCTGTGACCCACCCGAGACACACATAGAAATCGAATGCGTAGATTGGGTCGAAACCATGGGTAGTCGATGGCCGAACAGTTCAACGAAGACGACGACCAAGGTGCGACCTAGCCCAGGGTTTGGGGCCAGTCCGTTTGAATGGACTCAACTGTGCTGAACTAGTGCCGGCACCACGTAGAAGGACGAGAACATGTCGAATTCTGAAGGACCACTGGTCTTAGGAGCTACCGCAGCTGATCCCAAGAGAGCGGTTCTAATTTGGAACGCCATCCGTAAGTACTTCGTAGAGGCCGGATTTCCTGTTGAATACGCCCTTTTCTCGACCTACGACGCGATGTCGTCGGCACTTCTTGCCGGCCACATAGATATCGCCTGGAATGCACCAATGGCCCACGCTCAGCTACTTGAGCAGAACTCTGACTGTCGCACATTAGCTATGCGCGACACTGACGAAAACGTAACGAGTTTGCTAATTGTCCGGGCCGACAGCGATATCAAAACAGTCGAAGATCTCCGGGGCCGTAACCTTGCATTCGGCGCGGAGACATCAAGCGAACTGTGGCTTCTACCTGTTCGCCAACTGTTCGCAGAAGGTTTAGACGTTAGAAATGAGTGCTCACTAATTGAGCTTGAGTCAACCCAATACTCTGATCTACAACATTGGGTCGACGACCGAACCATCTTTGAGGCAGTTGTAAATTATTCAGCTGACGCCGGCGTGATCTTTGAGCCATGGTTGCAGCCTCTTTTGCGAAAGCATGGACTTGAGGCTGATGAGATTCGAACCATTTGGCAAACCCAGAGCTACGCGCATTGCGCTTTCACGTCAAGCCCCATGCTCAGCAAAGATAACGCCCAAGACTTCGTTGACCTTCTGTTAGCGATGAGTTCGGATGACCCCGATATAGCAGAAATGATGCGGATGGAGCATCTGACCAAATGGGTTCCTGCTACCGATGACGGATGGTCAGATCTTCGCTCAGCCATCGTCGATGCCGACTTGGTGGGAAAGGTCTACTAAGTCCGAAAACGACAAAAGACCTTCCCGAAAGGAGGTCACCATCGGGGCGAGCTTGGCCCTGCGAGTCAGACCGCTCTGGGTTTTCCCTCCGGTCCGGTTGTCGGATTTGGTTTGGTATTCGCTCATGAGGGCGGTCTTGGTCATTTCGTCCCACGCTCGTGGGCCGTCGAGACCGGTGGGTTAAGGTCACATCTCTAAATAACAAACTGAAAAGGTGAAAAATTATGCTTGGTGAACATGTTGGCTCCATGGCAGGTCCCTCGCAAATGAAGGCTCTTCCAGCAATCAATGGAATGCCGTGCGCTGAAACCACGGCCACTACTGCAGGAACTTTGGCTGGTGTCGAAGTGCAGAGTATGGCTACATATCAGGCAACAATGAGGGCTGACGGGTCTTGGCAGGGAGAATGTCCTAACTCGGGTGTGGTCATGACTGCAGACGGGGTCGCGACATTCTCAGCCACCGGAGTAGGTTCACCAACTGAAGACGGTGGGTTTGTCTTTAAGGGCGTCGTATATTTCCAAACCGCAGCCCCTTCTCTTAGCTCCCTCAACGGTATTGCGGTTGTATACGACTGGACCGTAGACGCTAATGGTGAGGCCACATGGGAACTGTGGGAGTGGAAATAAGGTAACTCCTCAACTTGATCATCGGTAAGAGGCCGCCCTTCGGGGCGGTCTTTTGCTTTTTCTGAAGCTGAGCGATCTTTGTTATAGAAGAATGAGACCGGCTTAACTGATGCAAACGGAGGTACTGCTATGGCAGAAGACAGGCCGGGCGCGGCACATGCTGAGTGGATTTCGAGGGTGGTTGAAGGCGTCTTAGAACCTGAACTTCCCATTTTGGATCCTCATCATCACCTGTGGCTGGATGATGGTCATACGGGTTGGCCGTACACACTTGATGAGTTACATAAGGACACTGGAAGCGGTCACAACATTGTCGGCACCGTGTTTCTTGAATGTCATGCCGAGTACCGAAAAGATGGTCCGACCCATCTTCGTTCGGTAGGGGAGACTGAGTTCGTTGTCGATGTTGCTGAAGAAAGCGCTGCATCGGGTGACGCTGAGATTAAAGCGATTCAAGGGAACGCAGATGTTTCCTTAGGAGCCGCTGTTGAAGAGGTTTTAGAGGCTCACGAAACGGCGGGTCGGGGTCGCTTTCGCGGTGTCCGATATATCACCGCTCAGGATGATCATCCGCCTTTAGCGATGTACGCCAACGCTGCGATGAACGACCCGTTCTACCTTGAAGGGGTTCGTCGCGTCGGTGAGCTGGGATACACCTATGACGCGATGGTCTACCACCCGCAGTTATCTGAATTTGTTGATGTAGCGCGCGCATGTCCGGGAACGCCAATTGTTCTCGACCATTTAGGCGGGATATTGGGCACTGGGCCTTACAAGGATCAACGAACAGAAATTCTTGATTACTGGAAGGTTCAAATGGCCGATATTGCGTCCTGTAGCAACGTGTTCTTGAAACTGGGTGGTATCGGAATGCCGATGATGGGCTTTCGATGGGACAAGCGTGACCGACCTGCAAGTTCGGTGGAACTAGCCGAAGCCTGGAGTGACCCAATCCAATACGCGATCGAGGTTTTCGGAGCAGACCGGTGCATGTTTGAGTCGAATTTCCCTGTCGATAAACGCGGCGTTGGGTACGTCCCGTTATGGAACAGTTTCAAAGTCATCGCAGCTAGTTGTTCGGCTGATGAGAAGCGAGACTTATTTCACGACACAGCAGCTCGGGCCTACCGACTTCCGCTTCTTGCACAAACTTGAACTAGGGCGACCAATGACGGTAGGGACCACTTTTTGTCGGATGAAAAATGTTCGCTATATTCTCCGGAATTAGCAAATAAACCAAGTCAACGACAACACCTGGTCGACGCTGGTATTGGATTGACCTGAAAAACGCCTGAACTTCGCTGGTTACTGTTGTGCTTTCTAGGCTGCTGAACGTTCGTGTTGGCGGAAGCCGCCATCGGGCCAGTTGCGGTGGCCTTTCGCTTTGAATAGTGCTCGGATGATTCGACTCACTATTCCGTGGCTTTTTGTTTCTGATCCGAACTCAGGTGGTCCTTCATAGGTCCAGTTCTTAATTTCTTCTTCGGTCCGGGTGTCGTATTGGACTCTGTAATTCTTCATACCGTTGCCTCTTTTACGGTTTTGTTGTTTGTTCATTTCCGTCACCATTTTAACACTGAACTACCGTTCAGTAACAATGTTTAAGCAACTAGATCAAGGGTGGTTCGAGTAAAGACATAAGTGAGGCGAAATGGCCAAAAGACTCAACAACTTGAGACCATGGTCAAACTCGCATTGGACAGAGTCACGGGACCGAACTTATCGCCCGGTGTAAACTCCTAATAGCTTTAGGAACTTCCGAGATGACTCTGTGGCTCCCTCTCTAATAAGCTGAGGCGATGCACAAGCTGACTGCCCTGCTGTCCTTTTTCCTTCTTGCGGCGGCTTGTGGGGGTTCTCCGTCTTCAACGACAACTGAGACGACCCAGTCTTCGGCTGCATTGCCTGCTTCAACTACATCCGTTCAGGTTGAAGATTCGCCGACGCCAACAACAACAGTGACTGTCGCGAAAACTGCGACGTCTACAACCTCGACCACCCAAATCGAAGTCGACCCTGTTTACGAAGAGAACCTCAAGAAATTCCTCGAAGTGAAATCTCTTATGATGAGAACCGGAGACTTCAGCCCCTTTGATTGCGTGACATCGATCTTGGGCGCCAGCCGAGCGACCGAGTTCCTGAGCGTGAACCCGACCGCTGAGGAGCTCTCTCTTCTTGAGCCCTGTTTGGAAGAGACCACCTCAGAACCAGAACAAGCTGCACCACCGACCACCGTCAAGCACGGCTCGCCCCCCACGACAGCCGCCCCAGAAGCGCCCTGCGTGGATCGGCCACTAACTGCTCTTCCAATCGCTAGGGCCAACCTGGCGGGAACAGTTCCGTTAGGTCACATCAACGTTCCTGAGCACACGATTCCCACAGATCACGTGTATCTCTTACTTCCCGGATACAGCGATGGCGCATCTCCTTCAGTACCTTTGTCCTCTCCAGGGGATCTTAAGTTGTTTCGAGTTACCAGGACCAGGTACGACGTAGTAGGCGATACCGAGTCCTACAGCGACTGGGGTCTGGTGTTCAGTGTCTGCGACGGCCGAGAACTGCGATTCGGACACGTGTCGACTGTGTCAGATGAAATTGTGGAAGCGACGACTGGGGCCACGGAGCGATGCAACAGCTACGGCTACGACGCTCGCCAATTTGAATACTGCTCGTTTGAGCTATACGACACTTGGGAGAGGCTAGATGTCAGAGTCATTTTCGAAGAAGGCGACCCCATTGGCACTCTTGGCGGACTAACAACCCCGAATACCCAATTAGATGTTTGGGCTTATGACTACAACCTCGGACCGATGGCGTTCATCAATTTGGACCGCCAACCTTCTGATGCTCAACATGCCGTTTGCGGCTTCGATTGGTTCGTAGAAGACCTCCGACTTCTTATGTACGGCATGCGACAGGAACTCAGTGGACGCGTAGCCGACGCTGCGATCGGATGTGGAACAATCGTTCAGGATTTGCCCGGGACAGCGAAAGGCATCTGGTACACGGTTCAAGAAGTTCAGGGTGATTGGATGGACAATCTTGCCCTCGTTGATGACAACACCCGTTCGGATCACCAACTCATAGCCGTTGCCTCAACGCTCACGGATGCGAGCGATTGGATCTTTAAGAAAACTACTAGCGGTCGTATCAATCTTGACTTTGCGAAAGTAGAGGCAGGGTCAGGGATTTACTGCTACCACGAGTTCACTGCTGACTCGCGAACTAACAGATCAGCAAGCGCTATAAACCGGCTACTTGTCGACGTTAGTTCTTCTGAAGTGTTAACGATCGAGCTTCAGTCGGGTAGCTGCACTGGTAACGATGCGTTTAGCTCTCCCACCAAATACCAGCGCTAATAGCCAAATCAAACGCCGGTGTTCCCGAGTGACACGGTGTGACCGGGTTTGATTAAGCGACAATTAGAGAGGTGATGAATAAAATCTGTTTTCGGTTCAACTACCGGTGACGTCTGCGTCCATCCGTCCGGTAGTGGGAAAACCACGCTGTTCGATCGCCCGATGTCGGGCCGTGATCGATTCAACGATGTTGGGGTCGGTGTAAATATAGAACTCGTCGTTAATGACCGCGTTGTGAACAATTTCGGCCACTTCGTGAGCTGGGCGACCCGACGCGATGACATCGGACATAGCTGAGGTGACCGATTCGGAGTGTTCCGACGCGACAGGAACGGGAACTGTTTGGAAACGTTCAGGTCGGTGAGCCTCGTCATGCATGATGTTTGTGGCTACGGGACCAGGACATAATACGGAGACGTTGATACCAGAGTCCCGTTGCGAGAAATCGTGGAATTGGCACTCAGATATCGCGACGACGGCATGCTTCGCCGCGTAGTAGGCGGCGCTGATGACCGCACCTGAGGTGAGTCCTGATTGTGAGGCTGTATTGACGATGTGACCATCTCCATGGGCAAGGAGATGAGGGACGAAGGTGCGGATTCCGTGAATGACTCCCCAGAGATCAACATCAAGCACCCATTGCCAATCCTCGATGGTCAGTTCGTGTGGCGCGTGGCCTGAAGGCCCCGCGACGCCCGCATTGTTGCAGACAAGGTGAGCGCGGCCGAAGTGATCAACGGTGAATGCAAGTAGGTCTTCAACTTCGGAAGCTGCGGTGACATCGACAACCAGTCCCGCAGTGGGTCCGACTTGGGAAACCTCGGTGACGGCGTTGTCGAGTGCCACCTCATCGATGTCTGCAATGACGACATTCATTCCCGCTTCAGCCCAGCGCTTCGCCATTGCTCTACCAATGCCACTCCCTGCGCCTGTCACAACAGCTGTTTTTCCAGCCAACTCCTTCACAGCGTCCCCCTTTGTGGTCACATCAATAAATACAAAAATCCTGACACCAGACACCGATTCAAGCTCCCTATGTCAGGCCTCCTCAGGTCAAGTTCCACACAGGCACATTCTTTCACTCACGTGAGCTAAACAATGCCAAGCCGGCGCGGAGATTTGAACTCAAATGGTGCAGCGGGTCTTCAGTTAGGTTGTGGTTATGAACAAACCAGTTGTCCTCGTTCACGGTGCATGGCATGGGCCATGGTGTTGGGAGCGGGTAACCCCTTATTTAGATGCAGCGAACATTCACTGGGTAGCACCCGATCTACCGAGCGTCGCAGCTGCTTCCAGTGGAGCAAACCAAACCGAGGACAACGCTGCGGTCAGAGATGCTCTTGATGGATTACCCGGAAGTGAGAAAGCGATCTTGCTTGGCCACTCGCGGGGAGGCACGGTGATAACCGAAGCTGGAACACATGACCGAGTGGGACACTTGGTGTATCTCACAGCGTTTCTTGGTTTAGAGAACGAGGACACCACGCCCTACAGGTCTGACGATCTAAACCAGTGTTTAGAAGTTCATGATGATGGAACTATCACCGTTAAACCCGAATTAGGGAAAGCAGTGTTTTACACCGAACATGATGAAGACGATTTCGCGTGGGCGGCACAGCAGTTACGCCCCCAAAGCTTGAGGCCGTTCGACGGCAAATCAGAATTGGCTTGGCAAACTAAACCATCAACCTATGTGGTTTGCCGCTACGACAACGCGTTACCGGTCGCTGGCCAACGCAAAATGGCTGCCCGAGCTACGCAGTCAATTGAATGGGACACCGACCATTCACCGTTTGTGTACCACCCTGAACTTGTGGCGACGTTGCTGATCGGTATGAGTGTCAGCAGCTAGTGCGCTTCACTGAATTAAAAGCCTTGTCTCCATAGGTTGCTGGAGACCTAATACAGCTCGTTTCCTTCATGCCAAGATCCGAACCTGGTTTCCATTTCAGTGACGGTCTCGTCGGAGGTTGTTTGGTCACCAAGAATTTCCGCGTAACTGGCGAGACCATCAATATTTGGCCAGTCGCCAGGGGACCACAACTTTGACCGGATCACCGATTTCCCGCAATGAAACATCACTTCGTCGATCGTTACGACCAGTGCCAGAATGGGTAGACGGTCACCAATCGCCATTGTGGTCAGCAGATCAGGATCGGTAACGATCTGGCCAGTTCCGCTAACCCTCAAAACTTCACCCCTGCCGGGGACGACAAACATCAGACCGGTCTGAGGCCGCTCCAACAGGTTGTGCAGAGTGTCGAGCCGGCGGTTCCCAGGACGATCAGGAACAGCCAACGTTTCATCGTCGAGGATTTGAACGAATCCGGGAGGGTCACCCTTCGGTGATAAGTCCATCTTCCCTGCTGAGTCGACACTGGATACAACGACGAAAGGGCTTCGTTCAATCCATTTACGGCAGTGTTCATCAAGTGCTGACAGCACTTTGGTTTCCTGAGCCGGCCGGGGAGGCGGGACTAAGCGACGAAGATCGTCCGCGGTTGTTATCACATGTTGTGAATCGATCATGGATCCATTGTTGCTTCTACTGGGCTTATGTCAATCTCTGAGGTTTCAACCTGCTACTTCTAAGAATCCGGATCCAGCGTGACTCGTTGCGATTCGATTCGGCAGTCAAGTCATCCGAGTTGTTGGTAAATAGTGGACACAACGTCTGCATCGTTTGAGGCTTCTATAAGTACTGGAACGCCCGGTGGTCGGTTCTCGACCACCTGCATAGCGCTATCGATATCGTCCAATGACACTATTTTTGCTGTAGCGAACCCCATGCTGGCGGCAACCGAACAGAAATCGGGCCAATCATGAAACGAGGCAGCGGGATCGAAACCTTTAGCTACTAGTTGGATATGTTCTGCCCCATAACAACAGTCGTTGTAAACCACCACGACGAGATCAAGTCCCAAATGAACCGCTGTTGATAGTTCAGTGAGACCACCCAGCATCAAACCCCCGTCACCGACGCAAAGAACCGTGGGGCGACCCGGTCGACCTACCGCTGCTCCAATAGCAGTTGAGGTGCCCAAACCTATAGAGCCGAAGGCATGACTGGTAACAAAATCTTCAGGTGTAGGAACTGACAACGTGAGGGCATCGAACATGAACCGACCCCCGTCTATTACTACTTGGCGGTCTTGGGGGAGCCCCTTGTCGAGGCGCCTTGTCAAGGTACGGGGATCAACCGCTCCGTCATAGCTTTTATCGTCAAAAGACGTCGCAGGATTATCGTGCGCCCAACGTGCACAGGGAAAACGGAACGGAGCGGCACACGATTATCGCTTTGAGTACTGACTACTCAAAATTTTTAGGTGTTCATAATCGAGAGACTTGAAAAAAAACTTTAAACGGGGGGTGGATTACAGTGAGCGCCGTGGAGTCGTTGCTTGTCATAACTATCGGCCAATCGCCTCGTGAGGATATTCAAACTGAGCTCCGCCAAATTTTGGGAGAGCGCCCTATTGAGGTCCGCGGCGCTTTAGACGGGCTCTCAAATGAAGAAGTAGCTGAATTAGCGCCTAGTCGTGCGGCTGACACGTTCCACACCCGACTCTCTGACGCCACTGAGGTCGTCGTTTCAAAGGAGGCGGTCACTGGTCTCTTAACTGGGATACTTCAAGAAAGCGAAAGTCGTCCAGTGCTGGTTGCCTGCACTGGACAATTTGAAGGGTTGCCGAACTATCCGAATGCACTATTCCCGTCCGCAATTCTGGGACTCATTGTCGAGGCAGTCGCCCCAGCGCACAGCACGCTGGGTGTACTGGTTCCTCTCGAGGAACAAGTCGAATCGTTAACCCAGCAGTGGCACCGCCCTGATCGAGACGTCGTTGTTGCTGCGGTCAAACCCGGAGAAGATCCCGACGAAGCAGCGGCAACGTTGTCTGATGCAGGTGTAGACCTAGTGGTGCTTGACTGTTTCGGTTATGAAACTGCCCTGCTGAACCGCGTTCGAGAAGTTACTGGGGTACCAGTCTTGTCAGCTGTGCGCTGCACAGCCCATGTGGCGTCAGAGATGCTCGGATGACACGTATTTTGGACGCTCAGGACGTCGACGACCTCGCCGTTGGCGCTTGGGTGCTCGGCACCGGTGGAGGTGGAAGCCCGTATCTCAATCACCTCAACATGCAACGGATTGCTGCAGAAGGCATGCAGTTCGAACTTATCGATCCTCAAGAATTAGATGACAAGGCAAAGGTCGCGGTGGTGTCAACGATGGGAGCGCCACTGGTGATGCAAGAACGTCTACAAGACCCACGTGACGTAGCGCGAGCGGTAGAGGTAATGGCCGAACACACGGGATCGACCTTTGACGCAGTTATGGCAACCGAAATCGGTGGGTCAAATGCATTTCAGCCGCTAATGGCCTCAGCACATCTTGGAATACCAATCGTTGACGCAGACGCAATGGGTAGAGCGTACCCGGAAGCTCAAATGACAAGCTTCGCAATCGGCGGCCTTCAACCGTGGCCGTTAGCACTTGTCGACCCGCGCGGCGTGGAAGCCATCGTCACGCATGTCCCCACTTGGAAATGGATGGAACGGGCTAGTAGGGCCCTGACTATCGAAACAGGTTCGATGGCAGCGACATGCAAAGCGCCAAGAAGCGGGGTAGAGGTCAAGCGTTGGGGAGTGGCAAACTCAATGAGTTTCGCGATCCATCTTGGCGCAAAAGTCCGAGAAGCCCGGTTTGAGCATGAGGATCCAGTCGCAGCGGTATGTTCAGCAGCGAATGGTCGAGTTCTTTTCACCGGCAAGATTGTTGATGTGAATCGCCGCACAACAGGTGGGTTTTTACGTGGCGTTGCGAAGATTTCCGGCTTGGACCACTACGCAGGTTCAGAGGTTGAGCTTGAATTTCAGAATGAATGGCTCGTAGCGCGCATCGAGAATGACGCCATCGCGACCGTACCCCATCTCATCTGCTTGTTAGATGCAACATCCGGTGAGGCGATCGGAACCGAGACCGCTCGCTATGGGCAACGGGTAGCGCTCATCGGTATTTCTGCTCCTCCGCTCTTTCTAAGTTCGAACGGTCTTGAGTACGTAGGCCCGCGTGCGATGGGCTATGACCTTGACCCAGTAGACCCATGCCCATGAGACGGATTGGGATCGATGTCGGCGGAACTAACACAGACGGTGCTTTGCTGGACGGCGAGCAAGTAATTGAGACAATCAAGACACCGACCACCGCTGATGTTCTTGGTGGAATTAGAAAAGCACTTGAAGGAGTTTCGCATAGCGACATCGGCGCAGTAGTAATCGGTACAACCCAGTTCACCAATGCCGTGGTGCAGCGATCGAACTTGAATCGTGTCGGGTTTCTTCGAATTGGACTCCCAGCGGGCCGCTCGTTGCCTCCGCTATCTGGATGGCCGTCTGACCTTGCTGAAGCAGTGCGCGGTGAGACGTTCCTAGTTCGAGGTGGCATTGAATACGACGGACGCGCTTTCGAAGAACTTGATGAACAGGCAGTGATTGAGGCCGCTCGTCAGTTTGCGGACAGCGGAATTAACGCCATTGTGGTTGCTGGCAGCTTTTCGCCTATCGACACCCGACAAGAAATTCGAACAGCCGAACTCATTGCAGAACACCATCCGAAAGCTCAAGTCACGGTTTCACATCGACTTGGTCAACTAGGTCTTCTAGAACGAGAAAACGCTGCGGGTCTAAACGCCTGTCTTTTGGAGCTAGCTGAGTCGGTTATAGCGGCTTTTGCAGCTGCGATAGACCAAGCAGGACTCGGATCTCAAACGCGTCTGTTCCTGACCCAAAACAACGGCACGCTTCTCCGAATAAAAGAGGCGGTTAAGTACCCGGTGCTTACATTCGCATCGGGCCCTACGAATTCCATGAGAGGAGCGGCCGCTCTTGGAGGAGTTGATGATGGACTCGTTGTGGACGTAGGAGGGACAACCGCAGATTTTGGAGCGCTCGTATCGGGTTACCCCCGACAAGCGAACGCAGCAGTCGAAGTGGGAGGGGTTCGTACCCTATTTCAACTCCCAGACGTTCTTTCAATAGGGTTAGGCGGGGGCAGCAGAATTCATAGAAACCCCTTTCGAATTGGCCCCGATAGCGTCGGCCAGCAACTAGTTACAGAAGCACTTGCCTTCGGTGGGTCTGTGCCGACGCTCACCGATGCTGCGATAGCGGCGGGCTCGTTGCACGTTGATGGTGCCTCTCGTCCCGATCTACCAAACGCCGATGAAGTGCTCAACCATGCAGCAAAGATGATTGCTGATGGTGCTGACCGGATGAAACTTTCGTCGCTCGAAGTTCCACTGATAGCGGTTGGTGGTGGCGCTTTTGCTGTGTCAGACACGATGGGGGGGATAAGCGAGGTAGTCAGGCCGGTCCACGGCGATACCGCCAACGCAATCGGGGCTGCTTTAGCTGAAGTCAGCGGGGTGGTTGACCGAGTGTTCCATGACATGGGTCACGATGCAGCGGTCTCTGAAGCTATTCATCTAGCGACAGAAGATGCGCTGGCTTCGGGGGCTGACCCAACTGCGGTCGAGGTGATCGAAGTTGAAGACCTCCCACTCGCTTACCTTCCAGGTGACGCGCGACGTATTCGCGTTCGGGTCGTAGGTCCACTCGAAAGCCTCCACAGTTCCAACGGCTAACGTGGGTTATGGGATTTGATCAACCTGATCAGCCGAAGCGTGACCTTTCAGGCTCCGAACTGGCATCACTACAAGAAGACGGGGTAATTCGTGCTTCCAAAGTGCTGTCTGGGGCTTGGGTTGAGCGAATTGCGATGGGTATAGAGCACACTCAAAAATCTCCGAGCAAGCTCGGAGAGGCACTTTCCATTAAGGACCAGGGGTTCACCTCGGATTTGTTCATGTGGCTGCAGAACGACCACTTCAAAGACATAGTGTTCGGTTCACCGTTAGCGAGGCTGGCCCAGCAGGCTCTTGGTTCGTTATCGGTGACTCATTGGTACGACCAGTTGTTCTTAAAAGAACCGGGATCTGATGTCCCCACCCCTTGGCATCACGACCTGACCTTTTGGCCCATTACAGGCGAGCAAATTATCAGTATGTGGATTCCCGTCGAAAAGGTCACTTCTCAGTCAAGTGGACTTGAATTCATTAGGGCCTCACACCGCTGGTCGAATCGCTTCAAAGCAATCACTCCGGATTACAACTCCTACATGATTAATCCAGAGCTTGAAGATATGCCTGACATCGACTCCAACCGTGAGCAGTATGAGGTTCTTGCATGGGATCTCGAACCTGGGGATGTGTTGATCTTTCACCCCCTTACTGTCCACGGCTCGCAAGGTAACTCGTCACTGACTGACCGCCGCTGGGGGTTCGCCAGTCGTTGGGTTGGAGAAGACGTGGTGTATGACCCGAAGCCACACACGATGCCATTGCCGCCAGAACATGGGTTAGATCCAGGCGACAAACTCGGAGGGCCAATGTTCCCAACAGTGTTACAGGGCACCTGACTTCGTTTAGCTATGGGTTATTCGGTTGAGGATTGGCTGACCTTTTCTTGCGAGCCACCTATCCCAGCAGTGAGCTTCCAGCCGACGGTTAACAGAACAAACATTATTGCCGAAGCCGTGAGATAGGCGGCAGTATGCCCTGCGCTGGCATATACAGCAGCTAAGCCAAGTGCCGCTATGGCAGCGGTGCCAACCTCGATAGCGCTTGCAAGACCCTGCGCAGCTGCTTGACGGCTTTGAGGCACTGAACTTGACACCAGCATGGTCCCTGAAGGGAACCCAATGCCCTCAGCAAATCCACAGCCAATAGTGAGCAGTATCAACGCCAAAAGCCCTGGCACCAGGCCGAACAAAGCATTGAAAATCGAACACGTAGTTATCATCGCTAATGCCCATTTACGGGGACCGTAACGTTGAGCGAGGCCGCCGCCCCATGGAGCTAACACGGCGATGGGTAGAGCGATACAAGTCACCGTCACACCGATCTGCCATTGAGAAGCACCTCTATTGTCCATGTCGAGAATCCACACTGACTCGAACGCCCCTATAAACACGAAATACGCAGATACCACTGAGCATGCTCCGAGTAGCTGACGATTTTTCAACAGGTCAGATAACGGTTGACGCGTAACGTCTTTAGCGGCAGTGTCGCTTTGGGCTCGCCATGCGGTGGGAATGAGAAGCGCCAAAAAGATCGCCATAACCCAGAACGGGGCTCGGAAGCCGCCGATCGCGTTAAGCGCCGCAGCAGCTGCTGGCCCAACGACGAAGCCGGCCACGTCGAACGCTCCCAACCGACCTACGTTCCGACCAAGATTTTGAGGGTCGGCGACGATCACTGTGCGGCGAGTAGCTGGTTGAGCTACGCCAAATGCCAACCCCATCAAGACGCGACCCAACATGAACAACCAAAAATCTGTTGCAACTGCCATAACGATTAGACCGGCAAGACCCAATAAAAGCCCTGATCGCAGCATTAACGGTGCCCGACCTCGGTCTGCTTGAGGGCCTAGCGTTAACGCCGCGATAAAGCCTGCCCCGAGTCCGCCAGCGACTGACGCTCCGATGCTGAACTCAGAAAACCCAAGAGTGTTTCGAAATTCGGCTAAAAGCGTTACAACGCTCGCCAATCCCGCCGCCATCCCAAAGACAATCAAGTAATACGGCAACAAGCTTGGCCCTGATTCAAGCGTGTTCGACGATGTCATGTGGGGCGCTGCGCCTTTTCCGTACTGGAAGGCACGAGGATAACGGCGACCTCACCAAATCCCTTATATTTCGCCTATTGTCAGCGATATGGAGCTGTTTAACCTGGCCAACCTGAAAAAACATTTTGGCGAAGAAGAAAGCTGCTGGTACAAAGAAAGCTGAACAAAAGAAAGTAGAAATAGCAAAATGAAATACCCACACCACGCAAGTGGTCGGGCTCGGTCGTATCGAAGTACCTACAGATGCACCTCATGCCGCACTTCCATTCATTGGGACGGCACCGTCAAGGCCTATGTCTCTGACGAACAGTTAACCGAAACCTGTGCCAAGTCCTCAGAAGGCCACACCTGCTAATAAGCAACAAACCAGAATTGATTGTTAAGAGACTTCCACCGGCAAGGTGGAGGTCTTTTTTCCTTTTCTTAGCCAGAATGGATCTATGACGTTCTCTCAACTCAAGATCAGAGATGACTTCGTTATCGACGGTCAAGAACTTGAGTGGCAGTTTTCAACCTCGAGTGGTCCAGGCGGTCAACACGCTAACCGTGCACAAACACGTGCAGAAGTTCGATGGAATATAGCGACTTCCCAAGCCGGAACTATCGAACAACGCACGCGGCTACTTGATCGTTTCGGCGAACTCGTAACTATTCGCGCAGATCAACATCGTTCTCAGAAACGCAATAGGGATGAAGCGTTAAGACGGTTGTCAGTGAGGGTGGGCGACGCGTTGGAAGTTCAAACGGCAAGGAAGAATACTCGCCCGAGTAGATCTGTGAAACGTAAACGAACAGACGCGAAAGTCCGTCGAGGTCGACTTAAGCGCCAGCGAAAACGTCCTTCAATAGATGACTGAGATCTGTCTTCGGAAATCCTGTAACTCTCGGATAAGAGAATCGCCGGGAATATTTGGAGACGAATGGCATAGTCGCATAGCAGGATGCTTATGTGCTTATCCATCTATTCTCGCGCGCAACCTCGGAACAACTTCTTTGGCGAATCTTGTGAGGGAATCGTTCATAACGGAGGGCGCGAGGCCTGGAGGACCTCCCCAAGTCACAAGATCAGTTATGCCATGGTCGGTAATCAGTTGTTCTAGTTCTGTGACGCACTGATCAGGGGAACCGACCGTCCAGGCGAGAGGGTTGAGGGGGATGGAAGTCCGCGTCTTTTTTGGACCGGATCTGTCAAGCACTTCGGATTTGTGATCCTGGCTTGCTTTGATCAGTCCGACATAGATATCTCGCCTGTACTGTTCGGCAACGGCGACGGGCTCCCACTCCTTCTCCGGGTCGTCAGTAACGAAGACGCCTCGTATTAGACCGACACGACGATCACCTACGTCTTTAACTGCGGCCTTCCAAGGGTCAATGGTTAGGTGCTTTGGCCCTTGTGGAAGCAGGTGTGTCCCAAATGCTGCAGCCCGTTCGGCTCCGGCCGGACTAGTAGCAGCGAGCCACAAAGGGGGGCCACCTGGCTGAACTGGGTCTGGAGTGACTCGTAGATCGGAGAATCGATAACGTTTGCCTTCAAAACTGAATGGCTCACCGCTCCAGGCGAGCTGCAAAATTTGTAACGCTTCTTCGGTAAGGGAAACGCGTCGACTTATGGGAATATCAAAGCCGCGAAATTCGTGGGTCGCGTAACCCATTCCCGCCCCGAGTTCCATTCGCCCATTAGAGATGTTGTCGAGAATCGCTAGATCTTCGGCTAGACGCACTGGATGCCGGAATGGCAAAAGACAAATGTCAGTCGAGAACCTTATTCGGGTTGTTCTTGACGCTGCTGCCGCGGCAACCGGAACAAAGTTAGGTAGGTAGCCATCTTCAATGAAGTGGTGTTCGGTGAACCAACAGAGCTCTAGGCCTAGTTGTTCAGCGTGTTCGATCTGTTCGAACGTTTCTGCATACACCTGTGGCATCGTTAGTTCAGTTCCGTTCGGGCAACGAAAGTCGTGGACGA
>Ga0066850_10000772_pt1 | contig 16983 bp, 8 predicted proteins | sample ETNtaG_4_FD_67282 | JGI IMG/M metagenome (GOLD analysis project Ga0066850, IMG submission 67282) | Marine microbial and viral communities from oxygen minimum zone, Eastern Pacific Ocean - ETNP201406SV67 | ecosystem: Environmental > Aquatic > Marine > Oceanic | place: Pacific Ocean: Eastern... | reverse complement strand
AGTTCAAGCCAATGGTAGAATCCACCATTGCCTGTGTAGACTCCAAGACCCATGTCTGCGAATGCCTTCCCGTATCGTTCTCGCTGCCAATTGTAGTGCAGCTCCACGGCTTTCCGTGCTTGTTTGACGCGGCTGGGCTCAAGGAGTTTAACGGCATAGAGTTGTGATGGATGACTCACGCCACCCAAACCGAAGCTTGAGTAGTTGGACATCGTCTCAACGTTCTTCTTACTGGCAATGACCCAACCGACGCGAATACCTGGAGATTGCAGCCCCTTGGTACAAGCACCTGCAATGAACACGTTGCTATTGTCTAGATCTTGCACATACTGAATTCCACTCACAGAAGGAGAATGGAACATCTCGTATGCTTCGTCCAGCAGTATGCCATTCATTGGCTGCTCCGCCATTTGAATCAGTTCACGAAGTTCCTCACCAGAACGCGTCTGTCCAGATGGATTCTGAGGGTTGGAGATTACGGGCATGAGGCGAGTGTTTGCATCAATCCCCTCGCGGTCGAAGTAAGCGTCATTGCTCGGATGGAAGTTATTCTCCTTGGTGTACGGAACAACCTCGTAGTGAGTATTGGTTTGTTCCATAATGTCGAGATAGGCAGGCCACTCGATATTCCCCAGTCTTGCCTGTACGTGCTCCTTGAGGAAAGCCAGTACGGTGTAGATTCCAGGTCTACCCCCGGGGAATACCATGACATTCTCAGGTGTTATTGTAGAACCGTATTGAGAGTTGTAGTAGTCAACAATGGCCTCTCGCAATGCTGGGTGGCCCCATGCTTTGGGATAGAACCGGTCCTCCCAAGTGACATCAATACTAGATGGTAGAGAAGGTCCTCCAAACTTCTCAAGTGGTGTTGTCAAAGGAAATCCTTGTGACCATGGATGGGTGCCTTCAGTACCCATGAAACTCCCAAATGAGTCCTTGAACGCATAGAGTGTCTCGTAGATGCCCATCGGAGGGCAATTGTCAGAGAGGAAAGACTCCACTTGTGGACCCTTTTTGTCTGCCATGACGTTCTCACAAACATACTACTCTTGAGGTTCTCGCCCCGTCATTCTTGCAATTCCAACCACCTGAAACTGCTTTGAATATGAGCGCTCACGGGTGTATATGCGCGAGTACCCATCTGACCGTGTCGACCTTCGCAGTGACACGGTTACTCAACCCACTGCCGCCATGCGGTCTGTAATGCAAGGTGCAGAGGTTGGTGACGATGTATTGGGCGATGATCCAACTGTTCAGGCATTGCAAAATAGACTTGCAGAAATGTTGGGAAAGGAAGCAGCACTGTTTGTGCCTAGTGGCACGATGTCAAATGCAGTGGCCATTCGTACACATACATCTCCAGGTGACGAAATTATCACAGAAACCACATCTCACATTTACCAATATGAAGGCGGTGGATATGCCGCACTTTCGGGTTGTTCAATCGCGTTGGTCCCGGCAGTTAGGGGCATCCTCAATCCCGACGATGTTGCCAAAGCCATTCGAAAGGCCGAAGGCAGTCTTGCGCACTATCCTGACGGGTCACTTGTATGCGTTGAAAATACAGCCAATCGTGGAGGGGGAACTTGCTATCCTCAAGAGACATTGGATGCGATTGCAAAGATTGCTCATGATAATGGATGTGCTGCACACATCGACGGCGCTCGATTGTTTAATGCCGTCATCGCCACGGGAACCGACCCTGCTAGAATGGTACGCGATTATGATTCAATTTCCATTTGTTTATCCAAGGGATTGGGTGCCCCAGTCGGCAGTGTTCTGGTTGGTTCTTCAGAGTTTATCGCACGGGCCCATCGATGGCGCAAGATGTTTGGTGGTGGGATGCGACAAGCAGGAATCATCGCTGCAGGCGGATTGTATGCGTTAGAGAACCATATTCAGCGATTGGCAGAAGATCACACACGTGCACGTAGATTGGCGGAGGCAGTGAATGCCATGGAAGGATTCACAGTTGACCTTGACAGTGTGCAGACGAACATGGTCTATGTCGATGGTGAACTGAGTGCAAAACAAATCATGGCTGGATTGGCTGAACACGGCGTCGACGTACTCGATGTAGGTCCTACAGCGGTCCGTGCTGTGATTCACCTACACATCACCGATGAAGACATTGACAGAACCATCGCAGCATTTGCTGCACTATGAGCCGCATGCTTTAGAGATGGGATGGGCGTAGCCCATCCATGCGCAAGTTCCTGACTTTGCTTTTGTTCGTTGCATTGCTATTGCCGGCCCCGGTCCAAGCTGGTACCCCAATTGTGATACCTGACCAAGGAATTCTTGGCGGCCAAATGATTGATTTGGCTGGATTTTCAAACAATTCGACTACAGTTTCTGTTCAAGGTGACATGACAGCAACTCAAGTGGTTGAAGTATACACTGCAACGTGGTGTGAAAATTGTGTGGATTCAGAACATGCATTGATGGATGCACTTGAGAATCAAGATGCCACAGTATTGGTCCATCACCGTTACATTGGTGAATCACAGGACCCCTTTGGTTCACAGGCGGGTGATGAGCGCTGGATTAACCTGTATGGTGGCACTAGTATGGAAGTCGCAAATGGATTGGACAGAGCCGCTCCAACCGTAGTATTCGATGGTCACCGGTTCGTTGCAGGGAGTGCGCCAAATGGTGATTCTTTGGAATCTGATTACTCTGAGATGTTTGCAGATAAACATGAGTACAGGTCTTGGAACGGAGTTGAATCTGATTTCACATGGACTGGAGACAATAGTTCTGGAACCTTAACATGGAAATTTGACATTCACCCTGATGAACCTGAATGGATGATGTGGAGACATCGTTTGATGGTAGTCGAACATTCTGCATATTTCCCCGAAGGTGGAAATGGATTGGAACATTATGACGACATCGTAAGAGCTGTAATCAATCTCAATGAGACATTGCAAAATGATGGAACGGAATGGGGTGGCGAACAAGACATAACTCTCCCCGCTGCTTATGATGGTGATGACTTATCGTTGGTCGTGGTTCATGAATGGGATCAAACAGCCCCAATCATTGAACCTGAACCAGACCCCCCTCGAGGTTTCTTGCCTGGCTTCGTAGCCCCTCTCGGCCTCATTGCGCTAGGGGCGGGTGCATTGGCTCGTAGAGATTGACACAGTCCAATGCTTCAAGAACCCCCGCGAGAACCTAGTACGCTCACGGGGGGGTTGCAATGGATTTCGAATTGACTTTGGAACATATTCATCCCGGCCAATTTCCGGATTGGTTGTTTGAACAATTGTGCAAACAGGTCCTCGATCCGAGCCAGAAACCGTTGTTGGTGATTCATTCCTCAGATGCTGCACGGGCCGAAGTGCTGTCAAAATTGGAATCATCCAACATTGGACCAATTGACCGCTCTAGGCACCATACATTGACCTCATTATGGAAATCTTTGCAGGCTGATTTACGTTTGCCGCGCCTCCTTCCATTCAATGCGACTGGGCACCGCTTGTTACACGCTGAATGCGAATTAGCCGCAAAAGATGGTGAATTCCCATTGCTTCACCCCACCCCCGAACATCGCTGGGGAGACGGTCGAACCCGTGCTCTATCCAGATTGCTTCAGGCGTTCGATATAGAGGGTGATGGAGGTTGGGATGGTCCTGGTATCGATGCATTTGCGAAAATTGTGAACCGCATGTCACGTCAGATGAACGGAATACATCCATTACAGCACAGACGCCACATTATCGAGGCCCTTGCAATTCAAGATTCGACGCCTTTCACTCTGACTGGAATTACAGGCATTGTCTTGATGGACCAATTGCCAACTTTATCGAAAAGTGATCGAAAATTACTTCTGGATTTGAATCGATTCTGTGACCTACATCAATTGTGCCAGCATGGCGAGGCTCCAATCGGCAACTATCGATTGGGATTACATGGTGCCATTCTTGAGGATGTCCATCCCTGCACAGCAGAGACAATTCCAAAGTGGTTGAACAAACATGAAATTTGGGAACCTGAACCATGTGAAAATTCAGTTTCACGCCTTTTGGTCCCAACAAATGGGCTTGATATCCCTGCGACAGTTGAGGTGCTTAGGGATTGGAGTAACACTGTTCCAAGCCATTCCAATGCAGTCATCATCGACCCTGGCAAAGATGAACGAATTGAGAGTTGGAGAAGAGCCCTCATCGAAATTGGACTTCGTCCTCCTCCTGAATCATCATTGCTGAAATCATCCCCATCTATACACTGGCTTGGTGAAATCGCCTCCATCGGTAGAGGTACAGAAGCGTGGTCAATGTCGAGAATTCGAGGATTGGGAACACAACAGAGTTTGAAATTCAAAGAGGAATGGCTGTCTACTGAAAGCCACCCCGTCCATGGGGATTGGATTCCTCAAATGGACTCAAGTCGAATTGAATCTCTAGCCCGTTCATGGCACATCCTCGGTGGATTTGGTGCTCTGGCTCGCTGGCTCCGTGCACTTGCATCCAACCCACACCCTGCTCCATGGGAAGATTTGGATGAAGCTGGAAAGAAAGCAGAATGCACACAGTGGTGGTTCCTGTGTATGTTGAAACGATTGTCACCTCTGTTGAGTTCGGGTGAGAAAATCCTGTTAGAAGATGCTGAATTCATAGTAGGTTGTTACACAAAGCAACCCTTACCCTTACCAGAATCTCCAGCAAATGGCGATGAGTGGATATCACTCCTTGTTGAACATCTTGATTCAACGTCACAACTGAGTGATGCAGGTTCGATTCAGTTGTTACTTGATGAACATAAGAAATTCCGCCAATCTCAATCAATATTAGGTCACCCAGTAACTACATTTGGACCCCTGTGGGTAGAAGGATTCCTCGGATTGATAGATGATCTACAGGCACCTAAGATATTGGAAGCAAGTGATAAAATTCGTATTTTAACCCCAAATGAAGCATTGGGTATTACTGCAGACATCATTGTACTCACACATCTTACAGCATCCAGTTGGTCTCTTCGTACCGAGAAATTGCCCTGGTTGACCGAAGCAGATTGCAGGGAATTGGATTTGTGTCGAGCGGATTCTCCATTGCGTTCTGCACGACATATACTTCACCATCTGATGCACGCCTCTTCAGAAGTGATTTTGATTGATGCTACGGGTCTTGACGATGATTGCCAACCCGCCACTCCTCTTGCGGAATGGCTCCTTCATCACGCTGGTGCAGATACGGCTGAAACGGTTCCAAAACCATACTTTTTGGAACATTGGTCTACCGCATCGGGAGAGCGAACACGTGGCCACCACCTTTCGTGGAAACCTGCTACGATAGAAATGGTACAGGAAGACGGGATCACAAGAGCCGAAGTACGATTGTCGGGACGGGGGATTCGAGACAATCGTCAGCGCGCAGGCTTGTCTTTGCGTGCTTTCCGGCAGCCATTATCACCACCACTTCACCCTGCATCCATTTCGATTCCACTCGATTCTGGAGTGATGAAGGACCGGTTGCGTAGACAGCCTACAGAAATTCAATCGAGTGAAGAATATCTTGGCATGGAATTACACAACCGATTCTGTGGAATGGGCGATTTGAAAATTATACCTGGCAACCGAGGTGCCCCCGGTGAAATTACCCCACGTGTGGCGGAAAAATGGCCTGTTCTTGGAGGGAAAGTTGGCCGTAATCAATTGCTCGCAATTGATCCGAGACCATTCCGTCCAAGTGATACATCCCTCCCCATTTACGATGAACGTCATGGTATGGATGGCGGGGCAACAATCACCAGAAACCACTGGTCTGCAAGTCGATTACAACGATGGCAAGCTTGTCCGCGTCAGGGTTGGTTAGAACGACGTTTGAATGCGGCCAAAATGGAACAGCAAGAAGAAGACCTCGATGCAAGAATTCGGGGAGACCTTGTCCACCGTTCTCTAGGCGCATTGTTTGAGCAAGTGTTTACGTTGGTTGAGGGAGATGAGAGAACATCAGTTGGAGCCACCTCAGTGGCTCTTTCGGGCCACTCAATTGACGACATGTTCGTCTACATTTTGGACCACATCGGAATACACGCCCCATGGTTGGAAAGAGAAGATGCCACAGCTGCACAGCGACGGCACGACCTCATTGGAATGCCCCGTCAAACATGGCTTGATTGGCTGGCTTCACCACAACCGACTAACCCATCTGGTCGTCTGGGAAATATGTTACGTGCTGAGATGGGATTGTACAATTCCATCCCGATTTCGATAGAATGGTCATTGAATGGGATGACTTTGAATCATCCAGATGGCCGCACAATGAATTTGACAGGATACATTGACCGGGTCGACGTATTCAATAATCCAACAAACGAGGGTGGGAACAACTCGATTGCTCCTCTTGATTGGACTGAATTATCCGACTGGAAACCCAAGCGCTTGGTATTGATTCGTGATATTAAATCGGTAGACGGCCCGTCGAAAAGTAAGTTTGGCGATCGTCATCGGAAAGCATTGTTCGATGAATTGCAACTCGGTTTGTATGCAAGATGCTGGGAGATATCACACCCTGGAGACCTCGTAATTGGCGTTGGGATTTCTGAAGTAGGGACATCAACAAATCACAGCATTGAGATTAGCCCCGCGTTTGCAGAGTTATTGGAAGACAACGGTGTGGGTGCAATCACAACCCTCACACATGACACACACAGATTTCCAAATGAAGATTCAGAAGCAGAAAGCGATCCCTTCCGTGCTTGGATGATGGAGAGGTTAACCACTGCATTTGATGTTGCAGAGGCGGCAAATTCAGGGCGGGTTCACGCGACACCAGAAGAAGGTGTATGCACATGGTGTCGTGTCAAAGATGCCTGTGGACTTGCCTCAATTGTAGGGGGTGACACCTCTTGGAATTGAATGTCGGCCAGCGTCTAGCCCTCGCCATCGATATGCACTTGATTCTCGATGCAGGTGCAGGTACTGGAAAGACACAGAGTATCGTAGGTCGTACGATTGAGCATTACCTCTCTGTAGATCAACGGGCCACTCGATTACTGCCCCCTGGCCCCCGTCCTCTTCCTCTCAGTGGCGGTTCCCTACGAATTGGTTTGGCCGAGCGTGAAGATTTGACAAAATGGCAAGGTTTGCTACCCAGTGAAGTGGTCGTTCTCACATTTACAACAAGAGCGGCAGAAGAAATGCGCCATCGTCTTTGGAAGGAATTGAATCGATTACGTCCAGGACCCACCCTCGATGATGGAGGCGAGCGTCGGGATTCAAGGGTGACCCACGAGGGTCTTATCGATCAACTCACTGCGATGTTAGAAGATGCCCCCATCGGGACCATCGATTCCTTCCTGTCTCGCCTCATCGCCCCATGGCGCGCTGATTTATCTCAGCGACCTACGGACGAAGTTGTTGGGAATGCTGAACGACATGTGTTGCTTGAACAAGCCCTTGAAGGACTCTGGAGATTGCGTTCAGCAGGTGACGCAGTTGCTGCAGGTGTTTCCGGCGAGCGTGCCCCCCTCTTGATTGAATCACGCGATCGCTTGGCCCGTAGATTTGGAAATCGAAAAGCAGTACGAACAGTTCTCTCCTCTCTTTTGTCGAATCGAATTTTTGTTGATTCAGTCGCCCGGCGATTAGAATCGAATAGTGAAGTGGAATCAGGTGATGTCCATCGATTGGTTGAAGCGATTTTGGCTCCCGCAGATGCCCATTTTGATGCATTTGTCAATGAAATTCACCAAGCATGTCTTGACTGGGTCAATCATGCACGAACCTATGGTGGCAACCTCGATGTTGCAAATGCCCTCACCGGTGGGACGAGGTTCCAAACCTTGGTCGAAATGGTAGATGTTGGACCACCCGCGACTCGTTGGGAGCGCTGGTTGTGGTTGCATGGACTTTGTATGGTGACCTGTACAACCTCTTCCCATCAAAGCACGAAGGTGAGTGCATTTAGTGGAGGGAATCTTGCCAATTCAGCCGATTGGCCCCGTGGTGTCGCAACATGGGGAGGTGTTTCTGAGGCCCATGCAAAACAACTTGCCAAAGATTTGGGGGCAGCTGTTGCTGATTGCTGGAATGGTGCTGAAGGCCGCTCATTCAGACCATTGGCACGGGCCGTTCACCTCCTAGACAGCACACCATTTACAGTGCCATATATGCCTGTAATTCCCGGTTTAACACCTCAAAGAATCGAGTCACCCTTGCCCCACACTGCCCCTGGCGAAAACCTCGCCTTTGGGATCGATGAGGAAGCCTCACATCTCCAAGATATGCTGCTTTGCCACCGTTCTCTTCTAGATATTCTACATGAACTCAAAGTTCGTGAAGGTGTCCATGAGTTTGATGACGTATCCTCCCTAGCAGCAGACCTCCTCCTCGCACGATGCCCTCGCATCATGCGAGCGGACTATCCAGTCGAAATTGTTCAGGCCTTGGATGCATTGCCTGATGATTCATGGAGTGATGAGCATATTCTGACCGCCTTGTCACTCATGCAGGGTTTTGTGGCTGATCCAAAATTAGCAGGCTTGTCCTCAAAGGAAGCCTCACGCTTGCTCGAAGATTTACAATCAAGGTACACTAGATTGCGCGACATTCGCTCACGATATCGTGCGTTTATCATCGATGAAGCACAGGACAATTCTGCGCAACAATGGCGCCTACTGGGTCGATTATGGGGCGCGCGCTCATTGCCCGAGGGTACACCACAACCAGACACTCCATGGGAACCCACGATTTGTTGCGTGGGAGACCGGAAGCAGAGCATTTACGCATTCAGACAGGCACAAGTTTCTGGGTTTGTGGATTTCGGCAATGCATTACGCAATATGAACGAACACGAGTTCCATAGTTTGCCCGCATTGACCCGTTCCCCTGAACTTCGCCGTCAGAATGCAGCCCGTGACCCAAGATACAGTGCGGATGGTGGCTTCGCCACAGCGTCCAATTTACCCGAATCAAGGAGCAAATCCGAAGGTGCTTGGGTTCGTTTTGATGAATCCGAAAAAGGCAGTAGTACCTCGGTTGATTCCCTCGCTCGTTCACAAGGGCATGTAGAGTTGGTTGTGAATTACCGAACAGCAGCTGGGCTGCTAAATCGAATGAACGATTGGTGGGAAGATATCTTTTCTCCAGTTCACGACAGGTTCCCGGGGGATTGGTATGCCCGCCCTCAAGCCCTCATCCCTGCCCGTAGCAACGCTGAAGGTCGCTTTGAGTGGCTGGTTCCAGCCAGTATATCGAACACAGGCCATCCTAATTCAGATTTGACAACTCCATTAGATCCCTTCAGTTCAGGTTCTTCAAATGAAATGGAAAATGCACTCATCACCGCTCGCATCCGTGCTCTCCTCGATGGTTCGCCAACTCGGGTTGGTGAAATTGATCAACCGGAATGTGAACAATATTCTCCTGGGGAAATTTTGGTTTTATTGCCGAGCCGATCAAATTTGGAGGATTTGATGACACGGCTAGAAGCTGCTGGGATTCCCGCTGTGGCTGACAAAGAAGGAGGCCTTCTTCTTCGCCCGGTGATTCGCCCATTACTCGGTTTAACCCAGTGGATTGCACGCCCATATAGTCGACATGCTGCGGCCACTGTTGCCCGTTCATGCCTCGTGGCAATGAATGACGAAGAATTGCAATTATTCCTTGGTGAAGCGACGATTGGTGAAAATCTCATCCAGAGGTTGGTTGAAACATTGCCCGAAGGTCCACACAGAGTTCTCGTTGAACATTGGCTCAATCATTCACAGCGGGGCACAGTCGCTGAATCATTACATGATACTCTGAATCATAGCGACCTTCTGCTTTCTCACCCTGGTACATCAGAACGAAGTGATGCTGAACAATTCCTTCGCTTAATTGAGAATCAATCTGTTGAAGTCGGAGGAGATCCAATTCTTCTTGCAGATCGTATTGCACGCCTTGCAGATATTGCCGGTAAAGACATCACATCTGCGAGTATACCAACCGCAGATTCGGTACAGGTAATGACCATTCATGGTTCCAAAGGATTGCAACGGAAATGTGTCATAGTGGGTGGCTTATTCAGCGAAGGTCAGGGCAATATCAGTCATGATTTACGGCAGCGTGTCATCGCAACACCCAGTCTTTTTGCATCAAACCCACGACCATGGATTACGCAATCAAGTTTGGATAGTGGGATTTGGACATTGGCCCGAACGCTACAAGAAGCGCAAATCCAAGCAGAGGCCAGACGCCTGTTCTATGTCGCTTGTACCCGCGTCAAAGACCTCCTAATCCTCGCTGGGGGACCCACTGATTCTACGCGAATTGCAGATACAATTTCGATGAAACTGAGAACACTGCCAATGCCAACATTCGGTCATATGTGGTTCGATGCATTGGACTGGCAACCCGATGATGAAGATGGTCGCCATCATATCGACCCCAAATCGCTTCCTTTTGCAGTACATTGCCATGAATCTGAATTGGGTGGTGCAAGCACAAATGTCAGTACATTGGTGCGTATGGCTAGATTGAACGAGTCCGCTCAGATTGCTCACGAAAGTGTATCCTCACCCGAGCCAATTCAATCACCAACGCGTACCCGTGGTTTACGAATATCTCCACACCAATTGGACAAAGCTGCCATCTGCCCGTCATGTTATTTGCAATTGATGCGTTTGGGGCTCACACCTGATGCTGTGTCACAGCACACGTCCTCACATTCGTCACCATCTGCCGCTGAGCGAATCGGTTTACCACCTGCAAATGTCATAGGTTCTATTTTCCATCGCGTGATTGAGATTGGTTTACAAAATCCTGGTCTTCAATCAGAAATTAGTGTGCCATTGCCATCTCAGTGGACTGAACAAAGTGAGAATTTGCTCGAGGATGATGACGTCATACAATCGGCTCTCGATGAATTGCTTCCACCGAATGCGGATGCAGATGCCATGAAATCATTGCTCAAGCAGATGTCCAAGGCTGTCATCAATGGCCCATTGGGTACACTCACATCTGGCCTTAATTGGAACGGAGAAACTGTTGAAGGTCTACGAACTGAATGGCCATTTAGCCTTCAACATGCTTTGGACATTAGAGCAGATGATCAAGCGTGGACTCCACACGGTCCACATCGCTTGGCCAACATTGAGCGCTTCATATTCTCAAGCACTGGAATTACAGACTTGGTCCTATGTACACGTTTAGATGATGGAAGTGGAGCCATTCGAGCGATTGATTTCAAGACTACAGGTGCAGCACATTTGCACGCTGGTTGGAATCACCCGCTTCTTGAGGCGGAGGGTAAATCGCGACACGAATCAGAGCAAGAAATGCTCGATGATTACAGGATGCAATTGGCGTTATACACATTGACATTAATGCGTCAAGAACAGGCGCGAGAGCGTGCCGACCTTCCTTTCCGAAAGGTACTCCCACCCGCCATCCTATCTACAACAACAGGCCGGATGATTGTGATGACCGATGACGAAATGTTCCTTGCAATTGAAGAATTGACTGCATTGCTTCAACAAATTGCAGAATTTGCTTTGCAAGATGAATTAGAACAGGAATGTAATTGCTCACTAAATCTCAGCAATATCCGCTTGTTTTCTGAATCAACAAACGAGTCTGACTAAGAGCAGTCCTTTTGCCTCCAATCGTTCTCGCGATATCATGGCGAACATGGACCTTGCAGCCATTCATGCTTGGGTAGAGGAACAATGGGAATCTCATGCATTACCCAGTCTCGCTGAATTCATCGAAATTCCAGCGCTTTCCCCGGCCTTTGACGATGATTGGGCGGCAAATGGTTACCTTGATGACACCATCGACCTTTTCCTTGGTTGGTTGAATTCATTGCCAATGAAGGGAATGTCTTGTAATGTCCATCGACTTGAAGGAAGAACTCCCGTTCTAACGATCACAATCGAAGGTTCAGGTAAAGGAGAGGTTCTATTCTACAGTCACCTAGACAAACAACCACCATTCACAGGTTGGTCTGAGGGCAAAGGTCCTTGGATTCCGGTCCGTGAGGACCCATGGTTGTACGGACGGGGAAGTGTTGACGATGGATATGGCGGATACCTCAGCATCCTCTCAATCTTGGCCTTACAACAGCATGGAATATCGCACCCGAAGGCAACATTCCTCATTGAAACATGCGAAGAATCTGGCTCATTCGACCTACCCGCTTATCTCGACGAACTGTCCGATACATTGGGTTCTCCAGATCTTGTGGTTGTCATGGATTCGGGTGCTGGTGATTACGAACGGCTATGGGTCACAACAAGTCTCCGTGGATTGGTTGGTGGAACACTGAAAGTTGGTGTTAGCCAAGAGGGAGTACACTCTGGGATGGCTGGTGGAATTATCCCGTCATCCTTCCGTATCGCACGCTCGATTATCAGTCGAATCGAAGATGAATCAACAGGTGAAGTACTGTTACCCGACCTTAGTGTTAGTATCTCTGACGAACTTAGAGGGGAAGCACAAGGAATTGCAGATGTGCTTGGAGAGAAAGTTTGGACGGACCTTCCAGCCTTGGATGGATTAGAACCACAAACCCCGGGACTTGCTGAAATAGTGTTGTCAGGAAATTGGCGTCCATCGCTTTCGGTTACAGGAGTAGATGGTATGCCTGCGTTGAAGGATGCGGGTAACGTACTGCGCACCCATACATCACTGAAACTCAGTATGCGAATTCCACCTGGTGTGGATGCAAATAAGGCAGAAGCCGCAATGACCAGAATTCTGGAAGCCGACCCCCCACATGGGGCCCATGTCTCATTCACACCCGACGCAGCAGCCAATGGCTTCTCTGCACCAGACATGGATGCAAATTTCCGTGAAGCCCTCAATTCAGCTAGTCTTGTGACATTTGGAAATCCGATGCAGGTATTCTTTGAAGGAGGGACGATTCCATTCCTTGCGATGATGCAAGAGAAATACCCAAGCGCTAATTTCCTCGTTACGGGAAGCCTGGGTCCCGGTGGAAATGCCCATGGCCCTGATGAGAAATTGCACATTCCGGCCACAAAAGCAGTGACAACCTGCCTAGCGGCTGCAATTGCATCGCTAAACGATTGATAGCATTATTTCGGGAACACGTAGTGTTCCCTTGCTTTCTGCATCCATTGGGGAGCGGGTTATAAGACAGGGCTAACGGTGGGATGTGCCGAGGGATACGATGTCCGACGAAGATGGAGATACTGGAACACTCACCCCAGAGGTGCGTTTGCGACAGTTGGAAGACCGCCTCAGTGATGAAACTGAACGTCTTGTCAAACTCTATGATGCCTATGAGCAGCAAGAGAAAGAAATCGTAGGGCTGAAAGCCGAGATTGAAGTTCTTGAGAAGGAAGTTATCGATAAGGAAATTGATCGAGAAGGTCTTGAACAACTCCTTACCGAGAAGGACAATCGCGTTCGTGATTTAGAACTTGAAGATGCCAAGAAAGGCAAGCGAATCGAGCACTTGGAACCAGAACTTGAGAAGATGGAAGAGAAATACACCCGTGAAAAGGAGCGTCTTTCTCGAGTATTCGAAATCGCAGAAGAACTCGATGGCGATCTCCGCCTCGCTGTGGCTGAAATGAAGGCACGTGACGATTGGTATGTTGACCATATGCAAATCTTTGAAGATCTCAACCGTGCAATCAAGACACGATACGATATGATTGAGAATGCTGTAGAGGCAGAACGCAAGTCCTCACATATGCAGCGAGCACTCAAAGAACGCCTCGATGAGATTCTGAGTGCACCACCAGAGGATGCTGCTGACATGGTCAAGGATATTGCAGAAGACCTCGAAGACGATGGTGTACTGAACCGTTCCAATGAAGAAGAGGAGTGAGCGCATTGGGCGGCATCGCCCAAGGAGGAATCACTCCAATTGCTGTTTGGTTTTCAATGGGTGTTGCAATTGAGGCAATTGCTCTCGCCATTGATGACTTGAATGGACTTGCTCATGTCCTCAGTATTGTGTGTCTCATTGTTGCAGTGATGATTGCCAACTTCTATCGGGACCCCGATCGCCCAATTCCCAAAGATGAGGGAATTATCGTTTCACCTGCCGATGGTCATGTGATGTTTGTCGTTCGAGAACGTGCAACAGGCAGACGCCCCTCCACGGATGAAACATCTGTTAGTGACCCTCTTACAGGGGATTGGCACGAAACACCCTGCGAAGAACCACTGCAATTCCTCAATGAACAACGTTGGGAAGGCGTTCCAAATGGTGAGGAATCTGATACCGATGCATGGCGCGTAGCCATATTCATGTCACCATTGGATGTTCATGTCAATCGCGCTCCAATTGCAGGAACAATCATTCGAATGGAACACAGAACAGGAAAGGGGTTCCGTAGAGGCCCGTTTGTTCCAGCTTATCGAAAGGAATCAGTATGGAATGAGAGAATTCGAACAGTGTTTGAAGATGATGATGGATTGCATATTGAATCAACCCAAATTAGTGGTCGTCTCGCACGTACCATTGTCCCTTGGTCAGGTGAAGGTGACACCTTACGCAGAGGTCAACGATATGGGATGATTCGCTTGGGTAGTCGAGTTGATGTGCGCGTCCCCGCCACTCTCTTTGAGCCAACTGTGATTGGAGTTAATGCAAACAATCCGGAATTTCCGAAAGGGGAATTCGTACAGGCAGGAACTTCAATCCTCTTCAAATAAATCGGATATTCATTCTGGCCTGGAACCATCTGCACGGAAAATGCACTTGGCAGGAATTCCTCCCCAAATTTCACCTGGTGGAATTTCTGTAAACTTGGGTAGGACAGCCTTTGAGGCAAGTACTGCTCCATCACCAATGACACAACCAGGATTGACTTGGGACCGTGTTCCAATGACACATTTAGAGCCAATGACTACCTTAGCCAAATGTATTCCATTACTTTCAAACAGATGAGCATTGATTGAGGCCTCCCCACCAATCACAGTCTTCGAACCAATTTCGACCATGAAGGCATCGTTAATCTGCGTGGAATTTAGTTGGGACCCTCGTCCAACTTTCGTTCCAACCATTCGGTAGTATAAATCTCCAAAAAACGAAGGAATAAACCACGTTAGTGCAGGCTTTGCCAATCGTTGAAGGAGTGACATAAAGCCCCATCGGATGGTTAACCAACTATGGGTAGGTGCCTGAGCATTTTCCGTACGTGGACGCATGATCATACCCACGAATCCCATGAATAGAAGATCGAGAAGGCACCAAGCCATCAGTCCCATTCCAATCGCAGCACCTTGTGCAAATAGTCGTACGAATCCTTCGTCAATCGTACTTGCTTCTTGGAACATCCAAATCCCTGGAATTGCCAATAGTCCCCAAATGAGGAAACCACAAGGCATCAAAAGGAGTGATAAAACTGCCTGAATGGTTCCAAAATGTTTCAATGGTTTTTTCGTCATTCTTCTTCCACCCACTCTTCTGCCACTAATGATGTAATTGATTCAGATGCATTCGCATTGTTTCGTGCATCTTCTTCTTCTGCTACGCGTATCCCTTCCTCAATGTCAACTTTGCTGGTCAGATAGGTTCCAGCTAGAATGACAACTACGATTGACAACAATGCAACTCGACTATCAAAAGTAGTACTTGCAATAGCGTAGAGGGCAGTACCAAGCATGGCCGCTGATTTTCCAAGGAATCCAAAGAATCCAAAGAATTCAGATGTACGTGTTTTCGGGGTGAGAACAGAGAACATTGCACGCGCTTGAGCCCCTGCTGAACCCATGGCACATCCCACAAACAATCCAAGGATAATCCATTGTACGGTCACACTGATTCCGAGTGGTGCCCAGACCAAATTGCGCATTGTTGAGGGCCACCAATCAACAGGTCCACCTCGGTCGACCATCGTTGGGTGAGTATTGCCGACTTCCGATGCACCAGATATGTTCTCATTTCCACCGATGACAAGAATGGCAAATCGATGTTCGTTCCTGTCCTCATCTGTTTCGTTATTGAAAGCAGCAACAAGTGCAATGGCTTGCTCTTCTGAAATCGTCTTGGTTATTTCCTCCTCTGTAGTTGCACCTTCCGCAAGGAACGAGGCTCCAAAGATCCCAACACTAACGAGAAGGAATGCTGCAATCACACCCATCCATCCCATTTCTCTACTTTGCAACCACATGATGCCAAGTCCTAGTATGGAAACCATAGCCAAGATAAACAAACAGACCATTAAACCGGTACCAATTGTGCTGTCTCCAGCCGCTTCTACACTGTAATCAGTTTCAGGAAAGTGTTCTTGATAGGCATCACGGAAGGCAGCATCACCTTCAGAATCATTACTAATCCAATCTTCATACGGAATATCATACAATGTTGTCATCACATATACGCCATCATCTGTAGAATTATCCCCATCAGGGTTGGCATCCCATTCAAATGTGAAATCATAACGCTCTGCATCATCTGGAACACCATCCCCATTGCTATCAGTTTCAGGATCCAATACGAGAGGCGCAAAACCTGCCGCGGTAACCGCGACTGCACAATAGATGAGCAAGGCCAACATCAATGCAAATTTCGTCCCTTTCTTCGCAGCCAATTTCCCGAAAACAAATGTCATTGGAATTGCAACGACATTGACCGTTAGTAAGAGTATGATATTCATTGATTGATTGAGACGCAATACGGAGTCACCAAACGCACTGGCCATACTGGCAATTGTATTCACGCCATCATAGAACAGTAGATAGGCAAGCAAGAAGAATGCAAGGACCTTGAATTTTCGAATCTCCTTTGCGGTTTTGTATACTTCAACATAAGCAATCTTTGCTGCCCCCATAAATCGTGTTACGTTGTTTTTCCCGAGACCTTCCCATTCCATTTCCGATGCGATTTCGGGCTCCGGTGTCCATTTGAACATCAATGCTCCAAAACCCCACCACCAAAGTGCAGAGGTCACAAAGATGACCGCGAGTTTGAAATTCGTATCCCAGTCAAAGGGCCCCATCAGGATGACGAGATGTAAAATGAGTAGTATTGAGCCCCCCATGAATCCATACATGTATCCCCATGTAGACACCTT
>Ga0066850_10000770_pt1 | contig 17012 bp, 17 predicted proteins | sample ETNtaG_4_FD_67282 | JGI IMG/M metagenome (GOLD analysis project Ga0066850, IMG submission 67282) | Marine microbial and viral communities from oxygen minimum zone, Eastern Pacific Ocean - ETNP201406SV67 | ecosystem: Environmental > Aquatic > Marine > Oceanic | place: Pacific Ocean: Eastern... | reverse complement strand
AGAAAACTAAATCTGGTTTTCTTAATGCTAATTTTTTCAAATCATTTTCAGTATTAATCTCGGTAATTGAGACTTTTCTATAACGCTTAGATAAAATCTTTAAAATGGATTTTTCATCTAATACAATGCCAACATTTTGTTGATTTGCTGTTATGTCAGCTAATTTAGGAACAATAACAATTTCAATCGTTTTATCAATTTTATTAGGAAAAATATTTTTTTTAAATGGTAGAGTGGCGTCTGTTGTTAAAATTTGTTTCTCTATTATATCTTTTATAATCATAATAAATCTATTGCATTGTTCACATATAAAATACGTGAATGAAAAATTCTCTTTAGATGGGTACTTTTCGAAAAATACTTGCTTAAGTAATGAAGTATAAAATTATCTGGCAGTATCTAAAAAAAACCCTTTGTATCAGTTATTATTAGCAATAGATAGAGTTTTATATGATAAACTAGCATCAAAAGAGACAAAACAAGAATTGAACTAGTATGAACGAAGATAATCGGTGCCAGTTGTGGAAAGTAATTCAGGTAGCTGGTGATTATTTAAGGGGTTAGACTAACACACTTTATCCAACATTTTAAAGTCGCATATATTATTTATAATTGGATTTGGTATAAAAATATATATAGTTAAATATGGATAGCATTAAAGATTCTCTCACATTTGATGATGTAAGTTTAGTTCCACAGCAGTCATCAGTTGTTCCTAACGAAACCATTACCTCGGCAAGACTGTATAAAAATTTAAATCTAAAAATACCTCTTATTTCTTCTGCTATGGACACTGTAACGGAATCAAAGATGGCCATAGCTATTGCAAAACTGGGCGGGATAGGTGTCATTCACAGAAACCTTTCAATAGATAAACAAGTACAAGAAGTCAAAAAAGTTAAAAAAGAGAAACTCATAGTTGGTGCTGCTATCGGAGTGAACAATACTGATTTAGATAGAGCAAAAAAACTAAGCAAAGCTAATGTTGACTTGTTGGTAATAGATACAGCTCACGGTCACACAAGTAAAGTTTTAAAAATAATAAAGAAAATAAAAAAAATAATAAAAAAAACACCTCTTTGTGCAGGAAATATTGCAACAGGAAAAGCTGCAAAATTTCTTGCAGACTCTGGAGTTGATATTGTTAAAGTTGGAATAGGACCTGGATCAATATGTACTACAAGACTTGTTGCTGGCGTTGGTGTTCCGCAACTAAGCGCAATAATTGAAGTTAAAAATGCTTTAAGGAACCGCAAGACAAAAATAATTTCAGATGGAGGTATTAAATTTTCCGGCGATTTAGCAAAAGCTATCGCAGCTGGAGCAGATGCTGTAATGATAGGCTCTCTTTTTTCAGGTACATTAGAAAGTCCTGGCAAAGTATTAAAACGTAATGGAAAACTTTATAAAAGCTTTAGAGGAATGGGATCAGCTGGAGCAATGTCTGTAGGTTCAGCAGATAGGTATTATCAAAAAAAATTTAAGGATCTTTCAAAGTTTGTTCCAGAGGGAGTAGAGGGCATTGTAAAGTTTAAGGGTCCAATAAACAAAATTATTTATAATTTGGTTGGGGGATTAAGATCTTCGATGGGTTATTTAGGAGCAAAGACCATCAAGGACTTACAAAAAAAAGGTGAATTTGTAAAAATTACCAAAGCAGGTTTCTATGAAAGTATGGTTCATAATGTTGATCAAATAGTTAAGTAAAAATGAATCAAAACAATTTAGAAAAAATTATCATTATTGATTATGGGTCCCAGGTAACGCAGCTTATTGCAAGAAAGGTTAGAGAAGTTGGCGTTTATTCTGAAATTATTAATTTCAATCAAGCAAAAAAAATAAAAAAAAATAATTTTATTAAAGGAGTCATATTATCAGGAGGGCCTCTTACTATAACCAAAAGCAACTCCTTAGATTTACCTAGCCATATTTTAAATTTAAACAAGCCCATCCTTGGAATTTGTTACGGCCATCAAATTCTTGCTAAAAAATTTGGTGGTAAAGTAAAAATATCAAAGACAAGAGAGTTTGGTTATGCGAAAATTCAGAGCGATCGGAAAAGTCCGATAACTAAAAATTTCTTTAAAAACAAAAGAAATTCAGTTTGGATGAGCCATCAGGATATTGTTACAAAAATTCCATATGGTTTTAAAAAAGTAGCATCAACACAAAACTCTAAATTTGCAATCATATCTAATGAAAATAAAAATTTTTATGGGGTACAATTCCATCCAGAAGTGACTCATACAGAAAATGGCAAAGTAATTTTAAAGAATTTTGTAATAGACATTTGTAAAACTAAAAAAATGTGGAACCTTAAAAAACAAAAAAATGCAATAATATCTGATATTAAAAATAAAGTTAAAAATGAAAAAGTGATATGTGCCTTATCAGGCGGTGTAGACAGTACTGTTGTTGCGTTTTTATTAAATAGAGCAATCGGTAAAAAATTAAAATGTGTATTTATAAACACGGGTCTTCTAAGAAAGAATGAAGAGCAAGAAGTTATAAAAACTTTCAAAAAAAAATTAAAGTCTAATTTAATCTATGTAGATGCCTCTAAACTCTTTTTAAATAAGCTTAAAAATGTTACCGATCCAGAGATTAAAAGAAAAATAATTGGAAAACTTTTTATAAAATTATTTGAGCAAAAAGCAAAAAAGATAAAATTTTTAGCACAAGGCACTTTATATCCAGATTTAATTGAGAGTAAATCTGTTACTGGAAGTCCCACTTCAAAAATTAAATCACATCACAATGTGGGCGGGCTACCCAAAAAAATGAAATTCTCATTAATAGAACCTCTTAGAACATTATTTAAAGATGAAGTAAGAAAATTAGGCAAAGAACTTTTAATACCTAAAAATATTCTTCATAGACATCCTTTTCCGGGTCCGGGTCTTGCTATAAGAATACCAGGAAAGATTTCAAAATATAAAATTCGAGTTTTACAAGAAGCTGATTTTATATTTATTGATGAATTAAAAAAATCAAATCTCTATCATAAAATTTGGCAAGCTTATGCTGCTTTACTTCCTTTAAAAACAGTAGGCGTTATGGGTGATAGTAGAACTTATGAATACACGTGTATGCTTAGGGCAGTGACATCTCAAGATGGAATGACCGCAGATTTTTTTAATTTTGAAAAAAACTTTATTCAAAAAGTATCTAATAGAATAATTAATTCCGTGAATGGAATTAATAGAGTTCTTTATGATGTAACCTCCAAACCTCCGAGCACGATAGAATTAGAGTAATAAAATAATTAAGTAAACTTTTGTAATTGATCTAATGGTTTTAGGTTTATTCCTGATTTTATAAGACCATCTTTTATCAGTTTAGCTGTACCCACAGCACTTTTGCCATCACCATGAACACAAATAGAATCAATTTCACATTTAATCTGTTTTCCTGAAAAACAGTTTAAAGATTGAGTCTGAACCATTTTAATCACATGTTTTTTTGCAATTTCTGGATCAGTAATAAGTGCATTTGGTTTTGATCTAGAAACTAAATTACCGTCGTCTTCATAGTTTCTATCAGCAAAAATTTCTGCTGCTACTTTCATATTTAATTTTTTACCAGCTTTCTCCATTTCAGACCCTGTTGGAACTAAAAAAATTAAATCTTTATTTGTTTCTTTAATAGATTTGGCAATAACACTTGCTAACTCAAAATTTTCACATGCCATATTATTCAAAGCACCATGTGGTTTAACATGCGTAACCTTCATAGAATTTTTATTGGCTATTTCAGTCAGAATATTTATTTGATCAATAATCAATTTCTTAATTTCTTGACTAGGTAATTCAATTCTTTTACGACCAAAGTTGTCTGGGTCATTAAATGATGGATGCGCACCAATGCTTACACCATTCTTTTTTGAAATTTCTACAGTCTTCATCATGGTAGGTTTATCACCCGCATGATAGCCACAAGCAACATTTGCAGAGTTAACAATACCTAATAACAGCGGGTCATTTTCTGTGGAACAGAACTTTGAGCTTTCTCCAAGATCACAATTAATATTAATTTCCATATTTTAAACCATTATATAATATCTATTATAACAACTTATGTTAAAAAAAATAAGCAATATTGGAGACTGCAGCATCACATGTGATTTTGGTGATGAAGTTAGTAAAAAAACAAACAAAGAAGTAATTAAGCTTTTTAATTTTATACAGGAATCTGTAAACAGTAAAAAAATCAAAGGAATTTTAAATTACACTCCCTCTTACAATAAGCTCATTATTAACTTTGAGTTAGGAGAAATTAAGTCCAGAGAAATAATAGAATTTATTAAGGGCAGCGATTATTCTAAAACGAATTTGTCTGAAAATAACAAACTTGAAGAAATACCAATATGTTATGACGAGGAGTTTGCTTTAGATATAAAAAGATTAGAAGAAAAAACTAAATTAAGTTTTAAGGAAATAATAAACGAACATCTTAATACAGATTTTTTTGTTTACATGATAGGTTTTATTCCAGGACACCCTTTTATGGGAGATTTAGTTAAAAAACTTCAAACAGATAGGCTGGAGACACCTAGGGTAAAACTTCCTAAAGGTTCGGTTGGAATAGTTGAAAAATTTTGTAACATATATCCCTTTGAAAGCCCTGGCGGTTGGAATATTATTGGAAGAACTCCCTTAGATTTATTTAACATTAATAAAAAAAATACAAGCGTACTGTCACCTGGAGACACAGTAAAATTTAAATCTATAACAAAGAAGGAAATATTATCTTTTAAAAATGAGTAACTATTTTAAAATTTTAAGACCAGGCATTAATTCTACTTTCCAAGATCTAGGCAGGTTTAGATTACAACACCTTGGTATTCCACCAAGCGGATGTATGGATAGATTATTACTCTCTCTTTCAAATAAATTAGTTGGGAATAAACTTTCAGAAGGAGCTTTAGAATTTGCCTACCAAGGACCGTTGTTCGAACTTGTCGGGGGGCCTGCATTGGTAGCCGTTTCAGGGAAAGTTAATTTTAATATCATTAATAAAAATGGTGAGATAAAGGAGGGAACACCTAACGAGAGTTTTATCGTTTCCAATGGAGACAAGATCGATATTCTCTCAACAATAGATTCTGTTTACGGTTATTTTTCAATCTTGGGAGGCTTTAAATTAAAAGAAGTAAAAGGAAGTGTTTCTACATTAGTAAGAGCAAAAATTGGTCCAAACAATGGTGAGAAATTAAAATCAGAGGAAAAAATATTTTTTAAAAAATCTAGTTCAGCAGGTAAAACAAAAAAAATTCAATTTGATTTTGACAAAGACAATATGATTAGAGTTATGAAAGGATTACAATTTGATTATTTTTCAAAAAAAAGCCAAGAAGATTTTTTTTCAAAAGAATATAAAGTTACCAAGCTAACTGATCGAATGGGAATGAGACTAGAAGGAGAAAAATTGGAAAATACGGTTAGTAAAAATATAAGATCAGAAGGTATTACAAAAGGGTCGATCCAAATACCAGGAGATGGTCAACCCATAGTTCTTTTATCTGACCATCCGACGATTGGAGGCTATCCCAAGATAGCCAATGTAATTACAGCTGATTACGATAAATTAGTTCAGAAAACACAAGGGTCAAAAATAAAATTCAAATTGGTAGATTTAGTTATGGCAGAAAATGCATTTGAAGATTACATTACGAGACTTAATAATTTTTAAATGCAATTTCTTTATAAAATTCCAGGGTACATCTTGTGCCTCTTTGCAGGGTTTTGGTTAAGTTTTGGCGGACCTTTAATTAGGTCTTTCGAAGTCGCTGGTCCTTGGCAGATTCTTTTTTGGAGATCTTTATTTTTTCTATTGGCTTTAGTTACATTCCTTATTTTAACTTACAAAAAAGAGGCCTTTAACATAATTAAAAAAGCTGGATTTCCAGGAATTCTTGGTGGATTTTTTTTGTCGACCAGTTTTGTAGGGTATATTTTTTCTATAACAGAAACCACAATAGCCAATGTAGTTTTCATTATTAGTTCTCAAACTTTATTTCTAGCTGTTTTTGGTTACTTTTTTCTTAAAGAAAAAATTTCATTAAGAAGTTTTATGGCAATTATTCTAGCTGTGTCTGGTGTGATTTTGATGGTTGGAGACTCTGTTTCTTCAGGATCATTAATTGGAAACTTAGCAGCTCTTTTAATACCAATAAATTTTTCAATTCTAATAATAATAATAAGAAAACATCCAAACTTGGATATGGTACCTGCGATTTTCTACTCAGGAATTTTAAGCGCTATATATGGCTTTATTTTATCTGACAGTTTAATTATATCTCAAAAAGACTTAGGCCTTTCATTTCTTTTGGGCGTACCACAATTAGCTTTTGGATTTATTTTTGTAACGATTGGTTCTAGAACAACTCCAGCGGCTACAGTTGGATTGTTAATGTTGACTGAAAGTATATTTGCTCCTATTTGGGGCTGGTTATTTTTTAATGAGATACCTCCAACCAGTGTATTCATTGCCGGAGGAATGATAATTACTGCGGTTATTATTAGAAGCTTGGAAAAGACCAAACCAGCTACAGGTTAATTCTAATTGACTTCCTCACTAAATTAAAAGAAAATTATCATATAACGGGAGAGACCAATTTTGGCGCCGAAGGAGCAACGACCCAGGAAACTCTCAGGCAAAAGGACCGTTAACATAATAACTCTGGAAAGCAGGCAATAGCCTCACCGAAGGAGCAAATCTCTCAGGTAACTAGACAGAGCGGGTTTACTAGGAGTTATTATGAATACACAAAAAACAGCTTTATACGATTATCACAAAAGCCTTGGGGCAAAATTTGTTCCTTTCGCCGGTTATGAAATGCCTGTTCAGTATTCTTCCGGTATAGTCGAAGAACATAAAACCACAAGGAGCAATGCAGGTTTGTTTGATGTCTCACACATGGGGCAGTTACTAATAGAAGGAAACGAAGATTTAGTAACAGAATTGGAAAAAATTATTCCTACAGATTTAAAAAAAATAAAACTTAATCAATCCAAATACTCTTTTCTTATGAACGAACAAGGTGGGATTTATGATGATTTAATTATAACTAAAGTTGAAAAAGGATTTGGTATTATTCTAAATGCAGCATGTAAAAATAATGATTTTAAAATTATCAAAAGTGCACTTGGAAGTAAATTCAAATTAACTTTATACAACAATTTATCTTTGGTTGCTTTGCAAGGACCAAAGTCTTCAGAAATATTAGAAAAAATAATAAAGGGAATCTCTTCTCTTAAATTTATGAATGGAAACAAATTCTCTTATAATAACAAAGACATTTACATAACAAGGTCTGGTTATACAGGTGAAGATGGATTCGAGATTTCTATACCAAATGAACTTGTCGAGGATTTTGCAAAAAAATTAATTGCCCAAGGAGTAAAACCAATTGGTCTAGGAGCTAGAGACACTCTAAGATTAGAAGCTGGATTGTGTCTCTATGGTCATGATATCAATGAATCAACAAGTCCAATAGAAGCAAATCTTAAGTGGGCAATTTCTAAACGAAGAAGAGAAGAGGGTGGTTTCGTAGGTTATGGAAAAATTAAATCAGACATGAATGGGAGTTTAGCTCGATTAAGAATAGGTGTTAAACCCGAAGGAAAAATTATAGCAAGAGAGGGAGTTAAGATTTTTTCTAAGGATAACGAAGAGATTGGATTGGTTACAAGTGGTACTTTCGGTCCAAGCGTTAACCAGCCTATTGCTATGGGTTATGTGAAATTAAATTTTTCAAAACCCGGTACAAAAGTTCTACTGGAAGTCAGGGGTAAAAAGCATGAAGCAAATATATCTGAACTTCCTTTTTATAAAAAAAACTATGTGAGGTGAAAAATGAGTGAGAAAAAATATTCAAAAAAACATGAGTGGGTTTCTATGGAAGGAGATGTCGCAACAATTGGCATTACAAAGCATGCCGCGGAAATGTTAGGCGATATAGTTTTTGTCGAATTACCTGATAAGGGAAAAAATGTTGAGAAAGAAGGACAGGCTGGAGTAGTAGAATCAACAAAGGCAGCAAGCGATATTTATACTCCGGTTACTGGAGAAATTACTGAAACCAACCAATCCATCACAAAGGATCCTTCCGCAGTAAACAAAGATCCAGAGGGAGCATCTTGGTTTTTTAAGATTAAAATAAAAAATAAATCAGAATTAGATGAATTAATGAACAAAGCAGACTATGAAAAATTTGCAAAGGAAAACTCAAATTAGATGCTAAAAAATGCTCAGAAAGATTTTATCCAAAGGCATATAGGATCTTCTAAAGAAGAACAAAAAGCTATGCTTAAAGAATTGGGTTATAACAGCTTAGATGAGTTGATTGACAAAACAGTCCCAAAAAAAATTCTTTCAAAGGAAGATTTAAGTATTGGTGATCCCAATTCAGAATACAAAGCACTTAGAAAATTAAGAGATATCTCTCAAAAGAATAAAATTTATTCAAATTTTATAGGAATGGGATATTACGGAAATTATACTCCGTATGTAATACTAAGAAATATTTTGGAAAATCCAGGATGGTATACTTCTTATACCCCGTATCAACCTGAAGTGGCCCAAGGAAGACTCGAGATGCTGTTAAATTTTCAGCAAATGATAATTGATTTTACAGGCATGGATATTGCGAACGCATCTCTCTTAGATGAGGGTACAGCCGCAGCCGAAGCTATGGGCTTAAGTTATAGAATTTGTAAAAGTGAAACAAAAAAAGTTTTTGTTTCTAAAAATTGTCACCCCCAAACCATTGATGTGATTAAAACAAGAGCTGAACCATTGGGTTTAAAAATAATAATAGGAGATGAAGATAAAGATATTAATGAGAATATTGTTTGTGGGATTATACAATACCCAGGCACTTTAGGAGATATCAAGGATCCTAGCGAAGCTATTAGCAAAATACACAAACAGAATGGGAAATCAGTATTGGTTTGCGATTTATTAGCCCTTGCTAAAATTAAAACACCCGCCGAACTAGGAGCCGATATAGCGGTGGGAAGTGCCCAACGTTTTGGAATTCCAATGGGTTACGGAGGTCCTCATGCTGCATTCTTTGCTACTAAAAATGAATACAAACGATCAATGCCAGGAAGAATAGTTGGTGTTTCAGTAGATAGGCATGGCAACAAAGCTTACAGATTGGCTCTACAAACAAGAGAGCAACATATAAGAAGAGATAAAGCTACAAGCAATATTTGTACCGCTCAGGCTTTACTTGCAATAGTTTCAGCTGCCTATGCCGTATATCATGGCCCAAAAGGAATTAAAAAAATAGCAGATACTGTTTCACAATTAACTAAAAGTTTTGGAGATAAATTAAAACAGTCTGGCTATGAACTTTATTCAAATTATTTTTTCGACACTGTTACTGTAAAAACATTAGATAAAACAGATAAAATTTATAAAAATGCGTTACGTCAACAAGTAAATATCAGAAAAGTAAATTCTGAAATGCTGTCAGTTTCTTTTGATGAAAGAAAAAATCTTTATAGAGCTAATCAGTTGTTAAAAATTTTTAACTGTTCAGAAACGATTAAGGAAACGACTAAGGAAACAACGAATAAAAGCTTATCTAACCTGCCAAAAAATTTATTAAGAACCTCAACATATTTAGATCATCCAGTTTTTAATAGTTATCATTCCGAGACGGAAATGCTTAGATATTTAAAAAAATTAGAAGATTCTGATATTGCATTGAATAGGTCAATGATAGCTTTAGGTTCATGTACGATGAAATTAAATTCAGTTTCTGAAATGATACCTGTAACATGGAAAGAATTTTCACACCCACATCCATATTCTCCCATCGAACAAATGGATGGTTACAGAGAATTATTCACTGATTTAAAAAATTGGTTAAGAACAATAACGGGTTTTTCTGGCGTTTCTTTGCAGCCAAATGCTGGAGCCCAAGGAGAATTTGCTGGCCTAATGGTTATTAGAAAATTTCATGAAAAAAATGGTCAAAAAAATAGAAATGTTTGCTTAATACCAAGTTCTGCACACGGAACTAACCCAGCTAGCGCACAAATGGCTGGTATGAAAGTTGTTGTTGTTAATTGTGACTCATATGGAAATGTAGATTATGAAGATTTAAAGAAAAAGGCCGAAGAACACTCAGATACTTTGTCTGCATTAATGGCAACTTATCCATCAACCCATGGAGTTTTCGAGGAAAAAATAACCGATATTTGTGATTTAATTCACAAACATGGTGGTCAAGTTTATATGGATGGTGCAAATTTAAATGCATTAGTTGGTATCGCAAAACCAGGAAATTTTGGACCTGATGTTTGCCATATTAATTTACATAAAACATTTTGCATACCTCATGGCGGAGGAGGACCAGGAATGGGTCCAATTGCATGTAAAAAACATTTGGAAGTTTATTTACCAAACCATCCTATAATAAGTGACTGTGGGCCAAAAACAGGAATAGGTGCAGTTTCAGCAGCACCTTGGGGAAGCTCTAGTATTCTTTCCATATCGTGGATGTATATTAAAATGATGGGCTCAGAAGGCTTGAAACTCGCTACTCAAAATGCAATTTTGAATGCTAATTATATAGCCAATAAACTTAAAGATCATTTTCCAATTTTATATAAAGGGAAAAATGGAAATGTAGCTCACGAATGTATTATAGATATTAGAAAAATTAAAAACGAAACAGGAATAACAGAAGAGGATATTGCAAAAAGGTTGATAGATTTTGGTTTTCACGCACCTACAATGTCTTGGCCTGTTCCAGGAACAATAATGATAGAACCGACAGAAAGTGAAAGTCTATCTGAAATCAATCGGTTTTGCGAAACGTTAGTAAAAATTAAAGAAGAAATTAACAAAGTAAAGAATGGAGAATTTGACAAAATCGACAATCCTTTAAAGAATGCGCCTCACACTCATGTAGAACTTACTGCTAATGAATGGAATCATAAATATGATAGAGAAACTGCCGCATATCCTTCTCCGATTTTAAAATCTTATAAGTACTGGCCTCCAGTTGCCAGAGTAGATAATGTTTATGGAGATAAAAACCTCGTCTGCTCTTGTCCTTCAATGGACGAATACAAAGAGACAGCAGCTTAAATTATATCTTATGTTGTGATGAATAGTAAATATTTACCTTTAGTATTAATACTTTTGATTACATTTATTGCATCTGGCGTCGGAAGTTTTGTAACTTCTTCTTTTAAAGAACCTTGGTATTCAGAAATTATTTTACCAAGTTTTAATCCTCCAAGTTGGGTTTTTAGTCCAGTCTGGATAATTTTGTATATACTTATGTCGGTTGCCGCATGGTCTGCTTGGCACAAGAAATCGGATAAAAAAATTTTACAAGTTTATTTTGTTCACTTATTTTTTAACAGCATATGGAGCGTCATATTCTTTGGTTTTCACCAAATCTTTATTGCTTTAATTGATTTGGGAATAATATTAATTTTTATAATCTGGTTAATGAGAATTTATTATCAGGTTAATAAAATAAGTTTTTTACTAATGATACCTTATTTGTTATGGTCTTCTTATGCTTCAGTCCTTAATGCAACTATTTTTTACTTAAATTAACTATGGACGACGTAGTTATAATTGGTGGAGGGATAATAGGCGCAGCTTCAGCCTATTTTTTATCTAAAGAAGGAAGAAAAGTTAAGGTTATAGAGAGAGATCCGACTTATAAAAAAGCCTCGTTTCCCCTATCTCTTGGAGGTTTTAGAAGACAATTCTTTCAAAAAGAAAATATTTTATTGGGTAAATTTGCTAGAGAGTTTATTTTTCAAATACCAGAGCTGCTGAAAACTGGAAAAAACCCCAAGCCTACGGCAAGTGTAGTTCCAAATGGATACTTATTCTTATTCGGATCTGAACATGCCCCCGAACAGTATGAAGCCTTAAAAAACCACAAAGCCTGTGAGGCTGGTACAAAAAATATTAAAGGAAGTGAATTAAAAAAGATATTTCCCTACGTTAACGATGAAGGTATTGAAACCGTAACTTATACAGACAATCAAATAGAAGGCTGGATGGATCCACACATGTTTCATGCTGCTCTTAAAAATAAAGCTATGGAATTGGGTGCCGAGTTTGTTAAAGGAGAGATAAAAAATATATCGGAAATAAAGGCAAAAATTATTATTTCAGCTGTAGGCTATTGTACGAATGAATTATTAAAGGATATACCGGTGTTTCCGCAAAAACATACAGTTTTCAGAGTTAGTTGCCCAAAACACATTCCAGAAATGCCTCTTACATCTGATTTTACCACAGGAGTTTATTGGAGACCTGAGGGAAAAGAGTATTTAGCAGGCTCTCCTATATCAAAATTTGATGCAAAAGATTTAGAACCAGAATGGAATGATTTCGAAGAATTGGTGTGGCCAGCTCTCGCAAAAAGGATTCCTATTTTTGAAAAATTGAAATTAACTGGAGGTTGGGCAGGATATTACGATTGTAATAAACTAGACAACAATGCTGTTATAGGGAAGCATCCTAAATATGAAAACTTATACATTGCCTCAGGTTTTACTGGCAGAGGTTTGATGCAGGCACCCGGAGTTGGTAGAGCACTAACTGAATTAATTACTACAGGCTCATATCAATCTATCGATTTAAGTGGACTTGCTGTTGAAAGAGTACTAGAAAATAAAAAAATTCCAGAACCTTATGTGCTATAGATGAAATCAAGTTTTTTAAACAGAATTTACAGAGCAATCAAAATAGATCCAAATCTATATGAAGAAGTAGAACATGATAAATCTGCTACCATTCAAGCTGCTTCGGTTGTTATTTTATCAAGTTTAGCAGCTGGTATAGGTGCGATCCATTTGGGAGTTTCCAATTTTATTTTGGGCCCGCTTCTCTCTCTAGTGAGCTGGTATTTTTGGGCTTTCCTGATTTATATAGTTGGTACAAAATTATTTCCTGATAAAGAAACAAAAAGTGATCATGGTGAATTATTAAGAACAATTGGTTTTTCAAGCGCACCAGGACTAATAAGAGTTTTTGGTTTTACTCCAGAGTTAATGACTGTAACTTTTATTGGCTCATCTTTTTGGATGCTTGCATGTATGGTTGTTGGGGTAAGACAAGCTCTTGACTATAAAAGCTTATGGAAAGCTTTTGGTGTAGTGGTGGTATGTTGGTTTATCCAAGCTTTCTTATTACTCTTAATTGTAATGTTATTTAGTAAATAAAATTTTATATTTTTGTAGGATTGGGTTTGCCTTTGTAAACAATATTTGGATCAAATTTCTTTTTCTTGTCTTTAAATTCCATTTCTACTTTTTCAGAATTTTGAATCTTTCCAAGTGAAATACTTCTATAAAAACAAGATTTATACCCAACGTGACAGCTTGCTCCATCACCAATATCTACACTCATCCAAATGGAGTCTTGATCATCATCAACTCTAATTTCAATAACTTTTTGAACAAAGCCGCTCGTATCACCTTTGTGCCAAACTTCTTTTCTTGATCTACTCCAATAATAAGCTTCTTTGGTTTCGATCGTTTTTTTTAGCGCTTCCGAATTCATATAGCCATGCATCAATACTTCTCCAGTTTTACAGTCCGTGGTTATAATAGGTATAAGTCCATCCTTATCAAATTTAGGTGATAGTAATTTTCCTTCCTCTATAGCAGTGACATTTTCTCTTTTTTTAAACATTTGATTAAACTAATAAAAAAATAGTAGAATAGCAATTTGCATTAATGAAAATTTTTGTATATGAAGGGTTCGAGCTATGAAAATTGTTAAAAACACTGAAAAAATTAACGAAAGTACACCAAGAGTCTCTGATAGAGAAGCTGAAGAAGCCTTTAAAACAATTATTAAATGGATTGGTGAAGATCCAAATAGAGAAGGGTTAGTCGAAACTCCTCGAAGAGTTCTAAAAGCATTCAAAGAGTATTTTAAAGGATACAATCAAGACTCCAGATCGGAATTACAAAAAACATTCAAAGATGTTGAGGGTTACGACGATATGGTGTTGCAAAAAAATATATCTGTATCAAGTCATTGCGAACATCATATGGCACCAATTATTGGTGTGGCTCACGTTGCTTATTTGCCTAATAAGAAAATAGTTGGCCTAAGCAAACTGGCAAGAACGGTGGAAGTTTTTTCAAAAAGACTTCAAACACAGGAAAGACTAACAATGCAAATTGCCAATACTTTAATGAAAGGTCTTGATGCCCATGGTGTTGCAGTTACAATTGATGCAACGCATCAATGCATGACTATGAGAGGAATTAAAAAAGAAAAAGCTACTACTGTAACAAATTATTTTTTAGGTAAATTTAAAAATGATCTAAGCTATCAAAACAGATTCTTAAGATATATTGCTGACAAAAATTAGTTATTAATGCCCAAGAAATTCAAAGCCATTGTTATTGATAATCAGGATGAAAATTTTACTAGAGAGGTCAAAGAGCTAGACACCGATGTTCTTAAAGACGGAAATGTTCTAGTCAAGATTGATTATTCAGGTTTAAATTATAAAGATGCCTTAATATTAAACAATGGTGGTCGGATTGTAAAAAAATATCCCTTTGTTCCAGGCATTGACTTTTCAGGAACCGTAGAAGAAAGCAAAGACGATAAATTTAAAAAAGGCGATAGAATAATTTTAACCGGTTTTAGAGTAGGCGAGGTTTATTTTGGTGGTTTTGCTGGTTATGCTAAAGTTAATTCTTCTTTTTTAGTTAAAGCTCCTAAAGAATTAACAAATTTACAAACAATGATGATGGGAACTGCGGGATTTACAGCACTCCTATGTTCCTTTGCAATAAAAGCTAGAGAAGAACTATTGATGGGAGAAAAAGTAAAAGACGTACTTATTACGGGTGCAACTGGTGGAGTAGGAAGTATTGCTGTAATGGTTTTATCAAAAATGGGTTATAATGTTCATGCGGTTACTGGAAAAAAAGATAAGCATGATTATCTAAAAGATTTAGGGGCAAAAAATATTATAGATAGAAAAGAATTTCAGGGTGAAAGCAAATTATTAGAAAAGGGAATGTGGGACGGAGTGGTAGATACTGTAGGCGGAGAATCTTTAACTAAAATTTTAGCACAAACAAAACCTAATGGAATTGTTGCTGCGTGCGGAAACGCCGGAGGAATCAAGTTAAATACAAGTGTTATGCCGTTTATAATTAGAGGAGTTAAATTATGGGGAATAGATTCTTCAGCATCAAGCATAAAACGTAGAGAATTTGCTTGGAATGAGGCCAAAAATTTAGTGAATTTTGATAAGTTAAAAAAATTAACAAAAGAACATTCTCTTGAAGATTTAATCAAAATTTACCCAAAAATGTTAAAGGGTGAAATTTTTGGAAGGGTTGTGGTTAATCCAAGCAGGTAATTTATGGATTGGGATAAATTAAAAATTTTTCATACAGTAGCAGAAGCTGGAAGTTTTACGAATGCATCGAGTTTATTAAATTTAAGCCAATCTGCTATTAGTAGACAAATTCAAGCATTAGAAAACGATTTAAAAGTTCAACTTTTCGAAAGACACGCGAGAGGCTTAGTCCTAACCGAGAATGGTGAATATCTCTTTAAATCTGCACATGAAGTAATTTCTAGATTAAAAGATGTAGAGTCTAATCTTAGTGGTGAAAAAGATAAGTTACATGGCAAATTAGCAGTTACCACCGTAGTAAGCTTCGGAACTACTTGGTTAACACCACGTATAAAGGAATTTATGGATTTACATCCTGGCATTAGAGTTGAACTTATATTTGATGATAAAGAACTTGATCTAAGCACACGAGAAGCAGACGTTGCTATTCGGATGAGAAGACCTAAACAATTAAATTATATTCAAAAAAAGTTTGTTAATTTTAATTATCATATATATGGGTCTAATCAATATTTAGAAAAAAATGGATATCCCAAAACAATTAAAGATTTAGATAATCATAAGTTCATTACTTATGGTCGAGGTGCGCCGTCACCAGTTTATAATCCTGATTGGGTAGTAAAACTTGGCACTAAAGAAGGAAAAAAAAGGAAATCAATAATGAAAGTTAATAGCGTGTATGGTTTATTATTGGCTGTACAAAGTGGCGTTGGTCTGGCGGCATTACCAGACTATATTGTGCACAACGTTCCAAATTTGACTAAAGTTTTACCTGATGAGTCAGGAAAGCCAACAGAAACTCATTTTGTTTATCCTGCTTCTTTAAAAAATGCAGCTAGATTAACGGCGTTTAGAAATTTCTTGTTTAGCAAAATGAATGAATGGAAATTTTAACTAGTACGTTTCAGCTTTTATTTTTAGTCTTGCTCCTTCTTCTATAGAAAGATTTTTCTGGTTTAGCACTCCATCTACATCAGCAGTTGATTTAACTCTAACTTTATCAGAATTTACGTTTCCTTTTAGAGTTCCTCCTAAACTGACATTTGAAGAACTGATATTACCAGTTATTTTTGAACTTTCAAAAGTTTGAAGAGAGTCCGTGGTTATATCGCCTTCAATTTTTGAGTCAGTCATTAATTTTTCTTTTTCTACTATGTTACCCTTTATCGTAACATCAGATAATAGAACTGAAGTTTTTTCACTCATGGCGGTAATTGTACAATTATAGGTTGATTAAATCAAATGTTTAAAATATCCATTAATCCGCTAAAAAGGCATAGCATATAAAGAAAAAATGATACCTTTAAAAGACGATAATCCGATCAACTCAAAACCCATCGTTAGTTACGGGATTATAGGTTTTTGCGTACTTATATTTTTTGCCCAACTAGGTTTAAGTGAGAACGAGTTAAGAGATTTTACTTATTCTTATGGATTAATACCCTCTGTCTTGATGGGAATAGATCAATTACCTAGCGATCTTTTTAAAATTTCTCCGATAGGTACCATTTTTACTTCAATGTTCATGCATGGCGGATGGATGCATTTGATTGGAAATATGTTGTATTTATGGATCTTTGCAGACAACATTGAAGATGATTTAGGGATTCTAAATTTTGTAATTTTC
>Ga0066850_10000759_pt1 | contig 17165 bp, 15 predicted proteins | sample ETNtaG_4_FD_67282 | JGI IMG/M metagenome (GOLD analysis project Ga0066850, IMG submission 67282) | Marine microbial and viral communities from oxygen minimum zone, Eastern Pacific Ocean - ETNP201406SV67 | ecosystem: Environmental > Aquatic > Marine > Oceanic | place: Pacific Ocean: Eastern... | reverse complement strand
CAGCGCAGTGGATAGATCGAGGCAATCGGATGTATGAAAGAGATAAAAATCAGCCTTCAATTATTATGTGGTCAATGGGCAACGAAGCCGGAGATGGTCAAAATTTTAAAAAATTATATAATTTTTTAAAAACTAAAAAAGACACTCGTCCAGTTGTATATGAACCAGCTAAAGATAAACAACATACAGATATTGTATTTCCAATGTATAAGAGTGTTAATGCAATTAATCAATACGCAGAATCCCAACCAGACAAGCCGCTCATTTTATGTGAATATGCGCACGCCATGGGAAACAGCGTTGGAAATTTAGTTGATTACTGGGATACAATAAATCGGCACGAATCACTTCAAGGGGGCTTTATATGGGATTGGGCGGATCAAGTCTTAATTAAAACAGATTCCAATGGAAAAGAATATTGGGGCTACGGAGGAGACTTTGGAATTGAATATGCCGAAAACGATTCAAATTTTTGTGCGAATGGTTTGGTTGCAGCAGATCGCAGTTTAAATCCTCACATTTTTGAAGTAAAAAAGATTTATCAGCCTATTTCATTTAAGTCTATTGATTTAGATAGAGGTGTGATTGATATAACAAATAATTATAATTTTTCTAATTTTGATAATTTGGATTTTGCATGGTATATAAAAGGTGACGATAAGACTATATCATCAGGAAGGCTTAATTCACTAAAGCTTGAGCCAGGAGAGTCTAAAGAAATATTTTTTAATACCTCAAATATTGTGGTTAGGCCTGGGGTTAGATACTATTTAACCATTGAAGCTAAAACCAGAAATGCAAAACCTTTGGTTTCCAAAAAACATTTAGTAGCCTGGGAGCAATTTGAACTACCATTCTATATACCGCTAGCTCCTAAGGTAAATAATGCAGTATCAAGTATCGATTATCTTGAATCTCAGATAAAAATAGAAGTGCAGGGAGTAGATTTTAATCTTGTTTTTGATAAATCATCAGGATTGCTTGAGCAGTATATTGTTGGCACTACAAATTATCTAACCAAACCATTAGCACCTTATTTCTGGAGAGCTCCAAATGATAATGATCTTGGAAACAAGATGCCTAAACGTACAAATATTTGGAAAGATGCTGGGGCTAGAATGAAGTCTCTTGATTTAAATGTTATCAAGGCTGAAGGGCTGGTAACCGTTTCCTCAGTTCACATAGATAGCCTAACTGGTACTATACTTAATACAGTATACAATATTGATGGAGATGGTGCAGTAAAAATTGATCGAAAAGTAGAAATAAAAAATAATGACTTACCTGAAATACCTCGTATTGGCGTGAAGCTATCCCTTAATGGATCTTTTAGTAGGGTTAAGTGGTTTGGTAGAGGTCCTCATGAATCATACTGGGATAGAAAACAATCCGCTGCTATCGGGATTTATTCTGGATCGGTATGGGAACAATCATTTCAATATATAAGACCTCAAGAAACTGGAAACAAAACAGATATTTTCTGGATGGCGGTTTACAATAATGATAGCGGCTTGATGGCAGTTGGCTTGCCAAGGTTTGATGGAAGTGTGCATCAGTACCCCTATGAAGATCTAGACTATTATCCCGGTAGTCAGCGTCACGGAAAAATTGATATTACACCACAAGATCAAACAGATTGGTTAATTGATTACAAGCAGATGGGAGTTGGTGGTGATAATAGCTGGGGCGCTAGGCCAATGAAAAAATATACACTATATCCTGGTGTTTACGAGCATTCATTCTTGTTGATACCATTTCAAATTGGAAAAAATTTAACCAGCCTCTCTAAGAAACGAATTTAATTAAGGAATAATTAATGAATACCATTTCAATAGTAACATTTATTCTTGCGACAGGGTCTGTAGCGTATTTCACATACAGGATTGTTAAAAAAATGAAAAAATCTAATAATGCTACTGAAGAATATTTTACGGGTGGACGTGCGCTTACCTGGCCTGTTGTGGCTGGCTCCTTACTACTTACCAACCTCTCAACAGAGCAACTTGTTGGATTAAATGGAGATGTGTTTGGCGATAAGGCTATGGTGGGTTTGGCCTGGGAAGCTCTTGCAGCATTTGCGATGATAGCGACAGCTTTGATCTTTTTACCTCGTTATTTAGCAAGTGGATTTACCACAACACCTGCTTTTCTTGAAAAAAGATTTGACAAGACTACACGCTCAATGGTTTCGGGACTATTTTTGTTTGGCTATGTGACTGTGCTTTTACCCGTGGTACTATACACTGGTTCATTGGCATTAGAGCGTATGTTTAGCTTGAGTATTCCATTATGGCTAATTATTATTTTGATTGGAACCCTAGGAAGCTCTTACGCGATTTTTGGGGGTTTAAAATCAGTTGCTGTTAGTGACACTATTAATGGCGTAGGTCTACTGATAGGAGGTCTAGCAATCCCTTTTCTTGGCCTTTCTGCTCTTGGTGATGGATCTTTTTTTAGTGGGGTTTCTACGCTCTTAAATGATAAGCCTGAGTATTTGAGAGTTTTGGCTCGTACAAATCTCGAAGGGAAAACGGTATCGGTTCCCTGGCCAACTTTATTTACTGGTATGATGTTTATTCAAATCTTTTACTGGTCTACCAATCAAGTTATCGTACAAAGAGCGATGGCGGCAAAAAGCTTAGCTGAAGGACAAAAAGGAGTGCTTTTTGCATCAGCAATGAAGCTAGTAGGTCCTTTAATGTTGTGTTTGCCAGGCATTATTGCTTTACATATGACCGAACTACCAATTGGGAGGCAAGATCAGGTTTATGGAGCCTTAGTTAGATATGTATTACCGGATTGGTCACTTGGCCTTTTTGCAGCGGTTCTAATGGGCTCTATACTAAGCTCTTTTAATTCTGCGCTTAATAGCGCTTCTACACTTTTTTCGCTTCAATTTTATAAGGGCTATATCAATAAAAATGCAACCGGAGATCAAATTGTTAAAACTGGAAAGCAATTTGGGATTCTACTTGCGGTAGCCTCGATGATCATTGCCCCTTTATTAGCGCAGACCCAGTCTATATTTCAGTACCTCCAACAGGTTAATGGGCTATATAGCGTACCTATTATTGGCATATTTTTGCTAGGCATAACTACAAAGCATGTCCCTGCGGTGGCTGCAAAAGTTGGCATGGTTGTTGGTATGGCGATCTATGCATTTTTCTCATTTGAGAATATTCATAATGTACCCGATTTCTTTGCCGATGGATCAGGCGATCTACATTGGCTGCACGGATATTTTATAAGCTTTGTTTCTGCAGTCTTGGTGATGCTCGCCATAGGAAAGTATCAGCCAAAAACACCCGAAGAGATTGCAATCAGTGACCAGCGAGACCCAGCGCCAGTTGATATGACTCCTTGGTCAGAATCAAAGAAAGTATCTATGGGGATTATGGGTGCAACCTTTGCGATTTATCTGTTATTGTCAATGGTAGCACAATAAATGCACTACATTGATTGAATTAAATAAATTAAAACAGTTTAAGCCCCCATCTGATTGGATACAAATTCAGACTCTTGAAGCGCATACTGGGGGAGAGCCTCTTAGGGTAATCTTGTCAGGGTATCCTATATTAAACGGCGACACAATCCTAGCCAAGCGTCAAGATATCTATCAAAATCATGACTGGCTACGTACCGCTTTAATGTGGGAGCCCCGAGGTCATAAAGATATGTATGGAGCTTTGTTAGTAGAGCCAGAATCCTCCTCCTCTGATATTGGTGTAGTCTTTATGCATAACAATGGATATTCTACTGGTTGCGGTCATGCCGTAATCGCTTTGACAAAAATAATTATCGAATCTGAAGCTGTACCTATCGTAGAACCAATTACAGAAATTGTAATGGAAGTACCATCTGGAACAATCAATGCCTATGCGGCTATTGAAGATAGAAAAATTACCAAAATTTATTTTGAAAATGTCCCTTCTTTTGTTCAAGAATTAGATGCAACTATTCAAGTATCAGATATTGGAAGCATTAAATATGATCTAGCATATGGTGGAGCATATTATGCGGTTATAGATATAGATCAATTGGGAATGAGTCTTGATCGTAACTATTTAGATGAAATTATTTTGGCTGGAAAAAAAATAAAAAAAGCTATCTCAAAAAAAATAGACTGTATACATCCTCTTAATTCTGATATGAATAGCTTATATGGAACAATTTTTGTTAGCCGAGCAGATAACCCGCAATGCCACAGTAGGAACATTTGTATATTCGCTGATGGAGAACTTGATCGAAGCCCAACTGGAACTGGTGTCAGCGCACGAGCAGCAATCGAATTTGCAAAAGGCAATTTAAAATTAAATGAAAGTTTAATGATAGAAAGTGTCACCGGATCTATATTTACTGTTACTGTTCATAAATCTGTTAGTATGAAAGATAAAGAGGCAATCATACCGCAAGTTTCCGGAGATGCTTCCATGACAGGGAGTTGTACTTACTGGATTGACCCTAAAGACCCTTTGAAGAATGGATTCTTATTACAAAAAGATTATAGGAGCAAAGAATAATGAAAAGGCGCCAGTTTATAAAATCTACAACAATAGCTGGACTTGCCACTGCGTTTGCTCCAAAAAAATTATTTAGTGCGAATGAGCGACTGCAAATTGGAATCATTGGAACAGGGCTAAGAGGTCAATGGAACACTAAACTTCTTTTAGACAGGCCCGATGTTGATATTCCTGTAATCTGCGATATCGATCAACGAATGATTAAAATGGTATTAGATCTTTTTTCAAAGGCTGGAAGGCCTAAGCCTAAAATTTATGATAAGGGATCGGAAGACTATCAGAATATGCTCTCCAATGAGGATCTTGATGCTGTAAATATTGCAACACCTTGGGAATGGCATCATCCGATGGCAATCGACGCGATGAATAATAAGATGCATGTTGGCGTAGAAGTTCCTGCAGCTTTAACTATTAAGGATTGTTGGGATTTAGTTGATACATCAGAAAAAACGAATAAACTTTGTATGATTATGGAGAATGTCAATTACCGAAGAGATATCATGGCCATATTAAATATGGTTCGACAAGGAATTTTCGGTGAATTGATTCATTGTCAAGGCGGCTATCAACATGACTTGCGCCATGTCAAATTTAATGATGGTAAAGGACCTTATGGCGGCGGCGTTGAATTTGGCGACAAAGCATTTTCTGAGGCCAGATGGCGAACACAGCACTCGATGGATAAGAATGCAGATTTGTACCCAACGCATGGCCTTGGGCCTATTAGCCCTATGTTAGATATTAATCGTGGGAATAGAATGCTCCATCTTACTTCAACTGCGAGTCAGAGTCGTGGTTTAAACAAATATATCATTGACAATGGAGGAGCAGATCATCCCAATGCAAAAATAAAATTTAAATTAGGAGATGTGGTCACAACTACGATCAAATGTGCAAATGGCCAGACTATAGTTTTGAGCCATGATACAAATTCTCCTAGGCCATATAGTTTAAATTTTCGCGTTCAAGGTACCAAGGGATTATGGATGAAGGATTCTAAATCTATTTATATTGAAGGAAGAAGTCCTGAGTCTCATAGATGGGAGAATGATGAGCAGTATTTATCAGAATATGACCACCCGCTATGGAAGCGGTTTTCAAAAGCAAAGACGACACTGAGTCACACTGGGCATGGTGGAATGGATTTTTTCATTATCCGAGCATTTGTTGAGGCAATTAAAGAAAAGCAAAAGCCGGTCATTGATGTATACGATGCAGTCAGTATGAGCTGTATTGTTCCTTTGTCTGAGCAGTCAATAAAAAATAATAGTACTTCGATAAAAATTCCTGATTTTACGCGAGGAAAATGGAGAACAAATCAACCCATTTTTGGATTGGACGATAATTATTAGATGAATATGGCCACTATAGATTGGGTTATTATAATAGCCTATTTTTTAATTGCATTAACAATTGGAATTTGGGCTTCTAAAAAAGCGGGATCTAATACAAAATCTTTTTTCTTAGCTGGAAGAGATATGCCTTGGTGGCTGCTTGGTATTTCCATGGTAGCTACCACATTTTCAACCGACACTCCTAACTTAGTAACAGATCTCGTTAGACAAAAAGGCGTTTCAGGTAATTGGGGTTGGTGGGCTTTTTTATTGACAGGCATGTTAACGGTTTTTATATATGCTAAACTGTGGCGAAGGTCTAATGTATTAACAGATATCGAATTTTATGAATTACGATACAGCGGTAAAGCCGCAGCGTTTTTAAGGGGGTTTAGAGCATTATATCTAGGTCTAATTTTTAATGTTCTGGTTATGGGTACTGTAAGTTTAGCTGCAGTAAAATTTGGAGAGATTATTCTAGGCTGGAAAGGTTGGCAAACATTATTGATCGCTTGTTCAATTACGCTAATCTACTCAACCCTAGGAGGTCTTAGAGCGGTAATCATTACAGATTTTGTTCAATTTATATTAGCAATGATCGGCTCTATCCTTGCAATGTTTTATATAATCAATTTGCCACAAATTGGTGGTATAAAAAATTTAACTCTACATGAAAATGTTATAGATAGCCTATCATTAGTACCTGATCTATCTGACCCAAGTGTATGGGTACCTGTCATGCTTGTTCCTCTTGCAGTGCAATGGTGGGCAAGCTACTATCCAGGAGCGGAGCCTGGAGGTGGAGGGTATATAGCGCAACGAATGTTCTCCGCAAAAGATGAAAAAAATGCAATAGGAGCGACATTATTATTTAATATTGCACATTATGCCCTACGTCCATGGCCTTGGATAATAATTGCATTATCCTCTTTAATTATTTTTCCCGAGTTATCAGATATTCAAAGAGCATTCCCAGATTTACCGGCTAACAAGCTAGGGCATGATGTTGCGTATCCTGCTATGCTCACATTATTACCATCAGGGCTATTAGGCCTTGTTGCCGCCTCCTTGATTGCTGCATTTATGAGCACAATGAGCACCCAGCTTAATCTTGGAGCAAGTTATTTAGTGAATGATTTTTATAAACGTTTTATCAACCCGAACGCCAGTGAAAGTCAATTGGTCGCGATGGGAAGGATATTTACCGTTATATCAATTGTTCTAGGTGCAGGGTTAGGGTTAATGCTAACTAGCGCCTCACAAGCCTTTGATCTATTGCTTATGATTGGTGCTGGTACAGGATTGATTTATTTATTGAGATGGTTTTGGTGGCGCATTAATGCTTATACAGAAATTGTTGCAATGATCAGTTCTCTAATTATCGCTTATTATTTTAATTTCTACAGCCACAACCTTGAAAGCTGGCAAGAAATAATCATTGGAGCGTTATTAACCACAGCTACTTGGATAATTGCTACATTTATTACGCCCCCGGATGATGAAAAAACATTAAAGAATTTTGTAAAAAAAGTAAATCCAGGTGGCCCAGGTTGGAAAAATTATTCATCTAATCATGCGGGTGAACAATGGTCTGTACCTATTGGATTGCTTTGCATGCTATGCGGGACCACATCTGTATATGGAGTATTGCTCGGGGTTGGAAGTGTGATATATGGACACTATCAAACCGCAATCATTCTAATTGGCATATCTATAATTTCATCATTCGTACTATTTAAAGCTTGGTTCAAGCATTCTAGTAATACCATATAGATGAAAGTAATTACCCCAGGTAGAATATGTCTTTTTGGCGAGCATCAAGATTATCTGGGATTACCGGTTATTGCATTAGCTATTTCACTTCACTCCTCGATTAGTGTATCCAAAAGGAAAGATAGAAAAATAATTATTAATATGCCGGATCTTGATCAGGTTGAGGAATTTTCTTTAGATGATTTAAATTACTTAAAAGATCGTGATTATTTCAAAAGCGCAATGAATGTATGCTTGAAAGAGGGTTTAGTATTTTCTAATGGGTTTGAATCTAAGATAGAAAGCAATATCCCAATTCAGGCAGGTACAAGTAGCTCCTCTTCAATCGTTGTTGGGTGGATACATCTAATTTCAAAAATAGCTGATAATCCCCCAAATTGGAATAATGAAATTATTGCCCGCCTTGCCTATCAAGCCGAAGTGGTTGAATTTAATGAGCCTGGTGGAATGATGGATCAATATAGCACTGCAATTGGTGGGTGTATTTATTTAGATCAACAACCTTTTAGCGTAAAGCAGTTACAGCCAAAGTTAAAAACGTTCGTTTTGGGAAATTCCAATCAACCAAAAGATACCATGGCTATTTTGAAACGTTGCCGTGATCAACGGATATCAATTATGAAAAAAATAAACATAATATACCCAGATATAAGTTTTAACAATTGCTCTGTAGAGCATGGAAAATCAATTCTAAATCACGATGAACAAATTTTACTTGAAGCTACAATTCAAAATAGAGAAATTTTATTTCAAGGAATCAAGGAATTGCAAAAAGGTGAAATTGATCATAACCAGATTGGGCAATTATTATCAGATCACCATTTAGTGCTAAGGGATAAGCTAAAAGTTAGTACTGAAAAAATAGATAATATGATTCATGAAAGTATCAAAGCGGGTGCTTTGGGTGCAAAAGTAAATGGATCAGGCGGTGGAGGCTGCATGTTCGCCTATGCACCAAAAAATCCAAACGATATAGCAAACGCCATTGAAAATGCAGGTGGAACTGCCCATATAATCCATGCTGACGATGGCACTAGAATAGATTAATTTCTTTATAATTAAAATAGGTATGTTATGCGCGATTTGACATTACTCGTGATGGCTGCGGGAATGGGTTCTCGATATGGCGGGTTAAAGCAATTAGATCCAATGGGTCCAAATGGTGAAACTATAATTGACTATTCAGTATATGATGCCATTCAGGCTGGATTTAACAAAGTGGTTTTTATTATACGAGAAGAATTTAAGTCTGATTTTGAAAATCAGATTACTAGTAAATATAATGATAGCATTGCTATTGAATTTGCAATTCAAGATCTTAATGATTTACCTGATGGTTATTCATGCCCTGATTTTAGAGAAAAGCCATGGGGTACAGGCCAAGCGATACTTGCTGCATCAGATATAATAGATGAGCCATTTGCTGCAATTAATGGTGATGATTTTTACGGTAGAGAATCCTTTCAATTAATTGCTGATTACTATAATAGTGATTTCTCTGGTTTTAGCATGGTTGCATTTCAATTGGATAATACTTTATCAGATTTTGGAGGCGTCAGTAGAGGCGTTTGCACTGTAAGCGATAATCATTTAATTAATATCGTTGAAACGCATGAAATAATAAAAACTAAGAATGCAATTTCTTCTAAAGGAGTACTAGCACTAGATGGAAGTGAGCCGGTATCTATGAATATGTGGGGATTCACGCCAAAATTGTTTTCATATCTTAAAGCAGGCTTTACTTCTTTTTTAGATGAGCGCGGGGAGCAGGAAAAAAGTGAGTATTTAATTCCTTCTGTAATAAATGAATTAATTGAAAGCGAGCAAGAAAAACTACGTGTTTTACAAAGTAACGCTTCATGGTTTGGCGTAACCTATAAAGAAGATAAGCCATTTGTAGAATCTCAAATATTAAAACTGGTCGAATTGGGAAATTATCCGTCCAATTTATTTTGATGATTTAAAATGAAGGATATTAGTAAATGGTTAATAATCATAGGTATGATGACGATTGTACTTGGTTTTATATTAAATATTTTCTCTGATAAACTAGGTTGGTTGGGGCGACTTCCTGGAGATATTCGATTGGGTTCCAAAAACGTAAGATTTTACTTTCCAATAACAACATTAATAATCATAAATTTGTTGATATATTTAATAATGAGGCTAGTATCTTGGTTAAAATAAAATTATTTGCTCTATTGTCATGTGCATTATTGTTTTCATGCGATGATTTAAACAGTAATTCCAACGCCCTTGAAACTATGAAGAATGATATGCTTCTTAGGTCTGGTGTTTTATGCGAATTAAAACCTGATCCAGGTCCCTGTAGAGCTTGGATTCCAAAATACTATTTTGATCAAAAAACGCAAAAATGCAAAGAGTTTGGTTGGGGAGGCTGTAATGGCACAGTCCCTTTTGAGACTTTGAACGAATGCATGAATGCCTGTCAGTAATCGCACTTTAATTTTAGATGGCGCAATGGGGACGCAGTTGATGGAGCGCGGCCTAGAGCTACCTTTGCCATTATGGTCCGCTGAAGCTAATATTACAAATCCAAAAGATGTGCTTTCTGTTCACTGTGATTATATCAATGCTGGTGCTGATATAATCACCACCAATACATTTAGAAGCACTTCATGGTCTTATCGAAAAATAGATTTAAGCCCTAGGCGAGCTAGTGAGCGCGCCAAGTTAAGCCTGATGAAAGCAGTAGAGTCTGCATATAATTCAAAAGCATCCTTTATCGCAGGGTCTATCACATCACTGGAAGATTGTTATCGACCAGATTTATTTCCTGGACAGTCTGCTGCAGAAGATAGCTATGGTGAAACATTAATGTGGTTTAGGGAAGCGGGTATAGAAATAATTCTTTTTGAAACAATGGGCCATATTGAAGAGATAGAAATTGCCCTTAAAGCTGCAAGTGGTTTTAGTAAAACATGGCTTAGTCTAATTATTAAAGATTCATCGCATCTTCTTTCAGGGCATAGCCTTGAAAGTGTATACGCCTTAAGCGCAGAGCAGGTTGGTTGTATGTTATTAAATTGCAATACTTTTACTAAGTCCAATCAAGCTTTAGCTAAATTTAAAGAAGAGTGGAATGGTAACTGGGGTATTTACCCTAACCTTGGTGAATCAGAACCTGAGCCAGATGGAGCGATGGATAAAAAGATTGATGAGATCTCTTTTGAATCTATGATGACGAATTATATAACTGAATCCCCTGCAATTATAGGTTCTTGCTGCGGCTCTAGCCCTAAGCATACAGGGGTAATCAAAAAAATTCTTGATAAAAATTTATTAACGAGATGATTTGAATTATTTTCTTAAGCTTTTTAAGTTCGCGGAACTTTTTTAATGATATTTTAGTAACAATAAATAATTTTTTAGAGACAGTAACTCAAAAATTGAGGTATTTAATTAATGATTAAAGTTAAAGATCTAAGTAAGAATTACGGATCTGTTGAAGCCGTAAAATCCATTTCATTTGACCTTAATGATGGAGAAGTGATAGGGTTTTTAGGCGCAAATGGTGCAGGAAAAACAACTACTTTAAAAATGATGACAGGCTATCTAGTTCCAACAAATGGATCAATCACAGTCAATGATATGGATATTATAGAAGATGTGCATTCTATACAAAAGCAGATTGGCTACCTGCCTGAATTAAATCCGTTGTATGCTGAGATGAGGGTGTATGATTACCTTGAATTTTTAGCATCCATTAGAGATATAACAGGTCCACAGTACAAAGAGGCCTTAGCAAGGGTTGTTGAGCAGTGCGGACTCAGGGGCGTAGTTCACAAAAATATATCTGACTGCTCTAAAGGTTATAAGCAGCGTATTGGGCTCGCCGCAGCAATGATTCATGATCCAAAAATATTGATTCTTGATGAGCCGGTCACAGGGCTTGACCCCAATCAAATTATTGAGATCAGAAGCCTTATTAGATCTCTTGGTAAGGAAAAGCTGGTATTTATGTCGAGCCATATTCTTCAGGAAATACAAGCAACGGTCGATCGTATAATTATTATTGATGAAGGAGAGATAGTTGCTAATGGAACCAGTGAAGAGTTAATGGCAAACTTTATGGGTAATGTGCTACTTACCATGGAAGTAAAAGGAGCAAAGGTTGATTCAATTAAACATATACAGGCCACATTGCCAAATGTAAAATTTATCTCAACCAGTAAAAATAAAAGTATTGATACAATTCAATTGGAATATGAAAAAAACAAAGACCCTCGCGAAGATATTTTTAATTATGCTGTAAAAAACAAATGGTCAATATTGAAAATGAGCCCTAGAACAACTAATCTTGAAGATATATTTAGAGATCTTACGATGGAAGGTGGTGCAGATGCGTAATACAAAGACCATTTTCTACCGCGAGCTTGTTGGATTCTTTAACAGTCCAATGGCTTACATCTTTTTGGTCATTTTTGCTATTGTAAATGGATATTTTTTCACCAATAGATTTTTTCTCTTTGGCCAGTCGGACTTAAGGTCATTATTTGATATCATTCCATTGGTTTTTTTATTTTTTATTCCAGCTATCACAATGGGTTTAATTGCACGAGAGAACGATATTGGAACGATGGAGACAATGTCGACCTTACCTTTGAGTACTTTTGAATTTGTCATGGGAAAGTTTTTTGCAGCGCTCTGTTTAATTCTTTTAGGTCTTCTTGCCACAGCAATTCATTTTATTACATTGGTATTTGTTGGAACAAATATTGATTATGGTGCAATTTTTAGCGGGTATCTTGGCTTGGCGCTTATGGGTGCTACTTTTGCTGCAATTGGCACCTACGCAAGTAGCGTAACTCAAAACCAAGTTGTTGCATTTATTATTGGCCTCTTTATGGTTCTGATAATATTTATGCTTGATAAAACATTGATTTTTGTACCGACTTCAATTGCAGGGTTGCTTCAATTTTTGGCAATAGAGTATCATCTGTCAAATATGTCACGCGGTGTGATTGATTCAAGAAATTTAATTTATTTCATATCAATGATTGGCTTTTTCTTATTTCTTACTATTCAAACGCTAGAGGTAAGGAGGTGGAAATAATGAAGAAATTTTTTCAAAAGATTGATCTCAAACGATCGGTAATTGCACCTGGATTAGTCTTATTTATAACCCTTTTCTTATTAAATACAATTTCGACAAGCCGATTTTTCCGCATTGACTTAACAGACAACAATATCTTTTCCTTATCAACTTCAAGCAAGTCAGTCATTAAGGACGTTGATGATTTACTAACTATGAAAGTTTATTTTTCTGATGACTTACCTGGTGAATACGCTAATAATCGAAGATATCTTCAAGATATTTTGGAAGAATATGCTGCAATATCCAAAGGGAAAATAAAATTTGAATTTGCTTCTCAGGAGAAGTTAGAAGAAGAAGCTCAAAAGTCTGGTATTGCTCCACTCCAATTACAAGTTATCGAAAACGATAAAGTGGAGGTTAAAAGAGTACTGATGGGGATGGTAATTCTTTTTGAAGATAAAAAAGAAGTTTTACCTGTTATTCAAACTACAACTGGACTGGAATATGAGATTACAACCAAGATTAAAAAACTCGTAGAAACCAATAAGCCTACGGTTGGAATCGCGCAGCTTGAAGGACAAACAGAGCAGTACCAAAATATTCAAAATGTCCTAAGGCAGCGATATGATGTTAGGGTGATTAAGCTTAATGATGCAGTGCCGGTTGATATTCAAGCTATTTTGATGGGCGGTATATCGGATTCACTTACCATTAATGAAGGTAAAAACCTTTCTGAGTTTATGAATAGAGGGGGAAATATATTCATTGCTCAGAATCGAATAAAAACAAATTTGCAAATACAGCAAGCATTTCCTATCGAGTCAGATATTTTTTCAATACTCGAAGGCTATGGTTTTTTAATAGAGGCGAATCTTGTTACCGATAAGATTTGTGGTAGAGTGAATGTTCAGCAACAGATGGGTCCAATTCGGATGAATGTACCAATGGAATATCCATTGCTGCCTATTGTAAGAAATTTTAATGCGAATGAGTCAATCGTATCTGGCTTGGAGCAAATGCAATTAATTTTTCCAAGTGAGATTAAGCAGGATTCTAGCTCTATTGGGCAGGTTAAGTTTACACCTTTATTTTTCACATCTGAGCAATCAGGAGAGCTTAAGGGAACCTTTAATCTAAGCCCTGATCCAAAACAAAATCCTTTTATGCGAATATTTAATAAATCGAATCAGGTATTAGGTGCAAGAACTGAGCTGGTTAATTCTTTAGGGGCACTTAACCAAGTAATACTGGTTAGTGATTCAGAATTTATGGCTGATAATGGCGGAGGCCGTTCTCCTGAGAATCACATCTTTATTTTAAATTCAGTTGATTATTTAATCGGAGACCAAGACTTGATCGCTTTGCGTTCACGAGAAATAACTTCTCGACCGCTTCAAGATATTTCTGATGGGTCAAAAAGAACATGGAAATGGGCAAATATTATTACGCCTTCCTTATTAATTATTGGATTTGGATTAATTCGAATGCGTAGACAAAAAAGCAGAAGCGATGTATTGGAGGAGCTGTATGGGTAAGCAAATGAAATGGATGAGCGCTGCGTTAATAGTACTCCTAGCACTCTTTGCTATCAATAGTTTTCAGCAACGAAAATACAATGCAACCAGTGATCGTATTTTTGATTTAGAACGTGAAAATATATTTGCATTCGAAATTTCTAAAGGTGATGAGTTTGTATCATTATCTTTTGATGGTGAGAACTGGTATCTTAATGAGCATGATTCTTTAACAGTAAAATCCAATACCGTAAATAGTTTTCTCAACACAATCCTTTCTTTGAAAAAAACATCCTTGGTCTCAACAAATTCATCTAAATGGGATAAATTTATGGTTGGCGATTCTACAGGTATTCATCTCAAGCTATTAGACCACGACCAGCAAGCATTGGCTAAGATAACAGTAGGCAGGTCAAACGCTGAATGGTCATCTAGTAATATTAGAATAGGTGATCAACCTGAAGTATATCATACCAGTGAAAATATTACCTGGCAGTTGAATCCATCTCCAACGCACTGGGGTGAGGTAATTAAGCCTGATTCATCAGCTGGCGACCTAATTGATTAAATATCCTGTTTATTGTATAAATAAATCATAGTATTTTTCGACCCTAATTAATTTGTTATAACAAAAATTTAAAGCGAGAGTCTATAAATGGAAAATAAAGTCAAAAGTATTATTACCTGTGATTTGGATGGGAAAGTTGAAACTTTTTCAGAGGGCGCAGAAAAACTATTTAGCTATACTAAAAACGATGTTATTGGCAAAAAAAGAGTCAGTGATTTTAGTCCTGGAGAAGTTGTATTAGGTCATGTTGTCAATTGGTTAAAAATTGCGGTTGAAAAAGGTGCCTGGGAAGGTGAAACAGTTTTTCTAGATAAAAATAAAGCTGAAATACCTTGTCATATAAAAATCACACCCACTAAGAATAAGCAAGGTGAGCAAATTGGATATTGTGGAGTAACCACTCCATTAAAAAATAAAACCCCTGATGAAGTAAGACCGAAAATTAGCTTTTTCACAAAAGTTTTTAAATGGATGGTTATTATGCGACTACCATTTTTGAGCGCTACATTTGTTCCTATTTTTGCAGGAGCAGCAGTTGCAGCTATGCTAGGAGAAACGGTAAGCTGGGGATGGTTGGGTTTAACGTTATTAGGTGGAGCTTTTCTCCATATTGGCACCAACACTTCGAATGATTACTTTGACCATAAGAGTGGCACAGACGCATTAAATTATAATTATAGCAATGAAGGACTTAATGGTGGAAGCAGAAGTATACAGATGGGTCTTATTACGCCAAAAGGTATGCTAACTGTTGCGATAGTAGCCTTTGCCTTAAGTGCAGCTGTTGGGGTTCCGCTAATTATGAAATCTGGCATTCCTATTTTATGGCTAGGTCTTACCGGGTTTTTATCTGGACTTTTCTATACAGCACCTCCATTTAAGTTTTCTTCAAGAAGAGGTGTGGGAGAGCTATTGATCGGACTTAATTTTGGACCATTAATGGTTGCGGGTAGTACCTTGGTTCAAACTGGCAGACTTGCTCCAGAAGCTTTTTTAGCAGGGATACCCATAGGGCTTCTAATTGCCGCAGTTGTTTATATGAATGAATTTCCTGATCATGATAGTGATAAAGCTACCGGAAAGAATACATTAATTGTCGTTCTTGGTCCTGAGCGGGCACGAGCTGGATATGTTGCATTGATTGGTTCAGCATTTGTAAGCATTATTGTGATGGCGTTAAATGGTACTTTTCCTATGCTTTCCTTGATTGCATTGCTTGCTATTTATTTTGGATTTACTGCTACAAAAACTTTATACAAATATTACAATAATAGATTACTTCAGCCAGCTAATTGGGGAACGATCATTATGCATAGCGTAACAGGTATTCTGCTTACTGTTGGTATTTGGTTGGGTAATAGTATATAAAAAAAAATATTGAATGGTGCTTGTTATCAGCTTCTAAGGTAGGAAGCACCATTGATATCAATAATACATCCTGTTAAAAATTCATTATCTCCTGCGGCTAGCCACACCGCTGTATCTGCAATTTCTTGAGGTTTTGCTACCCGATTTAATGGACTTTGAGACTTAACTTCATCATCAATTAAATCTTTGACCCGTTCCGTATCAACAAACCCAGGTGCAATGGTATATACATAGATCTTATCTTTTGCTAGCGCTTTAGCCATAGATTGACCTAAGGAATTCAATCCAGCCTTACTCGCGCCATAAGCCGGCGCTGTTGGTTCTCCCCGAAACGCACCCCGTGATGATATATTGATGAATTTTCCACCTTTATTATCTTTCATAATCTTCGATGCTAAATACATGATATGCGCTGAACCCAATAGATTTGTATCGATCGTACGTTTCCACATATCTCGCCAATCATCATACGATAATGAATCAAGCTCATGACTTTCAACCACTGCTGCGTTATTGATTACGATATCAATCTCATCTATCGCATCAAACATTGTTTCAATTTGTTCTGAGCTTGATAAATCTGCCTGAACAGTTCTATGTTTATTGTCTGGTAAACTTTGCAGTAGCGATTCGGCCTTATCTTTATTTGAATTGTAATGAAGGATAATCGTACCATTTGCTTCAGCAAAAGAAGCGCATAGAGCTTGACCGATACCCCCGGCAGCACCCGTGATTAAAATCGTTTTATTTGAGAGGTCATTTTTCATTTGAAAGCGATCTAAAATATGTGATTAACGCAATTACTTCAACCATCATTCCAAGTACTAGCAAGGCAATGGTAAAAGATTTAAGTAAATTATAATCAATTATTACAAATAAAATATAGCTTAATCCACCCATCGTAATAATTTTTTTACCTACTTGATGGAATGGATCTGACGTATTAATTCTTTTCATGCTTTTTGGATATTCTTTTTCTACCCATGCATCCAATTCTTGCTTTTCTTCAGGCGTCATCCTCATGAGATA
>Ga0066850_10000751_pt1 | contig 17251 bp, 17 predicted proteins | sample ETNtaG_4_FD_67282 | JGI IMG/M metagenome (GOLD analysis project Ga0066850, IMG submission 67282) | Marine microbial and viral communities from oxygen minimum zone, Eastern Pacific Ocean - ETNP201406SV67 | ecosystem: Environmental > Aquatic > Marine > Oceanic | place: Pacific Ocean: Eastern... | reverse complement strand
AGGAGTTCGCGCCCTTCATCAAAGTCCATCCCTTCCACGTGAGATGCATGGGCTCCCATGTATAAAGATTCACGACCGTCGGGGTGACTGGCTTTCCTCTTGTAGATGCCGGCATGCGTCAACTACGAGCAGAAGGTCTGATGCACAATCGGGTCCGGATAGTTACGGCTTCTTTCCTAATTAAGGATCTCCACCAAGACTGGCGACTCGGTGCCAACTACTTCATGTCCCAACTATTAGATGGCGACGTGGCTAGCAATTATCTCAATTGGCAATGGATAGCAGGCACTGGAACGGACAACAACCCACATCGAGTTCTCAATCCAACGACTCAAGCAAAACGCTTCGATCCTAACGCTGAATACATCGGCAGGTGGGTTCCTGAACTGTCTCGTCTAACCCCATCTGATGCTATTAATCCACCGATTTCTGTACGCAGTCAAACTGGCTATCCAGCAACTATTGTTGACCACCAGCAAAGTATCGAAGCTTTCAAACGTCGCCGATTGGCCCACAGTAAAAACAAATCAAAGTGACCTTCATTATTCAGACGCTGAAGTGCTATCCATTGCAACAATGAATCTTGGTCTTCCAGACAAAACCTTCGACTTTTCGGTTGGACATTCAACCCCCAAAGCTAAATGGGCGCGTCGAGCCAAAACTATCCCAGGCCTAATAATCATCTTCATCCTGACATGGTCACTATTGCCTGCACTAATTGTTGTGACATTCGTCCACGGCCTAACCGTCGACCGGACCTTCTCAACCATGCGACTGACAATCCTTGGTGCGTGGTGGCTTGCAATGGAATTTCTCGGGCTGTGTACCGTGTTTTTATTCTGGCTAATTTTTGCCCCAATCAAGAAGCTGGGCAGCGCGCGATCGCGTCGCTGGCACAGCCACCTCCAAAGGATCTGGTCACGAAGCCTTGCCTTCGGAGCGAAATACACAATCGGGTTGCATTGGGTTACAGAAGGAATTGATTGTGTGCATGGAAAGGGCCCGCTGATCGTTTTGGCACGCCACGGAAGTCAAGGGGACGCTCTTCTGACAGGCGCACTGTTGGCAATGGAAGGGCGCCGACTTCGATTCGTCCTCAAACGGCAACTCTTATCGGATCCTTGCATCGATGTGTTCGGTCACCGAGTACCCAACTATTTCGTTGACAGGGATTCGCCGGACAACCGAGAGGAGCTTGAAAACATCGGCCTGCTGGCATCCGACCTCGGCGACGATGAAGCCTTAATTATCTTTCCTGAGGGAACCAGATTTTCTCCTCAAAAACTCGCAAAGGCAGTTGCTGCCTTGTCCCAGACAACGCCTTCACGCACAGCGTTTGCCATACAGCTCCGATCTGTTCTGCCAGTACGCACGGCGGGGACACTCGCAGCCTTAGCAACATCAAAGGCAGACATTGTTATTTGCAACCACGTGGGCATCCAAGACATTTCTTCTCTTCGTCAACTCCGGGACGCCGTGCCACTCAAAAATACGCTGCGGTTCAAATTGTGGCGAACTGCTCGTTCCGAAATTTCATCAGAGAATTGTGAAGACGAAGTAGTCCTCTGGTTGGACAATCAATGGGCAGCTGTCGACGACTGGGTCACCAGCAACGCGAAAACAACTTCACCAAAGACGAAGCATTAGAAGCGGTGTCGTCTTCTTATATTCATCGTAAGAGGGGTCATCTGCCCATCGAAGGTCAGACTTTGCTTCCAACATTGGGACGCCTGAAATTCTCATCAAAAGAATCCAAACAAAGGCCGGGGAAATCATAGTGATTAGTTGCCAACCGTTTAGAGAAGGAAGTGCTGCTAACGCTAGACCACTCCATAGAACAATTTCGCCAAAATAGTTAGGGTGCCTCGACCTACTCCACAATCCAGATCTGATGAACGAGCTGCTACCAGCAAGTCGAAACTTTCTTTTTTGTTCGTCAGCAATCGCTTCAATGCTTATTCCGAAAAGCCAGGTGAGCAGACCACCGATTTCGATAAGCCCAATCGGCTGAGCGACTCCATCACCAATGACAGTCATGACCGCACCGGCAGTCACGACTACCCACGTGCCCTGCAACGTCCAGGTCATTAAGAACCAGAAAAAGTTCCGTTTAATTGCCTCAAATCGTTGGTCGGATCCAGCAAGGTGGATACGGGCCGTCAAGAAGCACCCAAGCCTCACCGCCCACACAATCACTGCCGTGGCCAATAAGACATCCAACGGCCCGAGATGAGCGCTCGACAAAAACATCGACAACAGAACAACCATCACAAAAGTTGCCGAACCTGTTAAGTCAAAGAATCGCTCAGATTGAAATCGCCAAGCAAACATAAAAGCAATCCATTGCACGCCTACGGCGGCGATTGCGCCGGTGACGACAGGCGGCAAGGCAAACTCGTCCCACAGTCCAAATGAGCCTGCGGCAGCGACCCCTGCCACTAACAAGAGGCCAAAGAAGGTACCCGTAATTGAAGTTCGCTTACTCACAAATTTCTCTCGTTCAATCGTTAGTAATCGGTGTAGCTTCTGCGTGTTTCACGATTGCTTTTAGCATCCGTCGAAAGATCACTGCATGGGCTGGAACTAGGGCAAGCCAGTAGCACCGCCCCGATAACCCACGTGGGACAAAAACCGCTTTTTGTTCGATAAGGCAGCCTGAGTCAACGCTCTCAATGCGCCACTCGAGCCAAGCGTGGCCCGGCACCTTCATTTCGGCCCTTAACCGCAATAAATTAGGTTGAACCTCAACTACTTCGAAAAAATCTAAGGGGTCACCGACTCTTAGTTCCGTCGGGTGGCGTCTTCCCCGTCGCAGCCCCACGCCGCCTAGGAGCTTGTCCACGAAACCTCTCAAGGCCCACAGCCAGTTGAAGACTAACCAGCCCGTGTCGCCTCCGAGACTTTGAACAACTTTCATCGCTGACCCCTGGTCACGCGCGCAGTGCTCTTGCCGCTGATCAATGAAGATCCGCCCTCCCGCCCAAGATGGATCGCTAGGGTCTGGAGCGGCAGCTCCGAATTCATCGTTTCTGCGTCGGTCGTTGCTCCAACGAGTAGGCAACTCTTGCCCCCGTACTTTGGACATCGCGTATCCGATTGATTCCTCAAGGCTTTGGTTGACAGTGCTTCTTGCGCAGCCATCGCCTTGGTCGGCAACAACGACATCGCTGGTGAGTGAATCGATTAAGGGGCGAGCGAGTTGGATCGGTAGTGGGCTCACCAAATTCACCCAGTGCGAGGAGAGCCTTGGCGTCAAAACCGGGACTGGGACAATGAGGCGACGGCGAAGCCCCGCTACCCGAGCGTATGAATGCATCATGTCTTGGTAAGTCACGACATCAGGTCCACCAACATCAACGGTGACGTCGTAGAACTCTGGACGGTCTAAGACATGGACGAGATCTTCTAACACGTCGGTAATCGCTACAGGCTGGCATAACGTCTGCGACACCCATTTCGGGACCACCATGAAAGGAAGCACCTCAACCAGAGATCGGAGCATCTCGAACGAAGCGCTACCCGAGCCTATGATTACCGCTGCTCGCAATTCGGTTACGGGTGTTTTCCCTGAAGCCAACAAACGACCAACCCGGTGACGACTCGACAGATGGTCAGACTCATTGACGCCATCATGCCCTAGGCCTCCCAAATAGATAATTTGGCGGAGGCCTTCATCTTCTGCCGCATGCGAAAACTGAGCTGCCATCGATGATTCAACCTGGGCGAAATCGTCTGATGAAGACATGGAGTGCAACAAGTAGTAGGCAGCGCCCGCACCCGTTAGAGCTCTAGAAACCTCATCGGGTTGGGATAAGTCAGCCTCGACAATCTCAACTTGATCTTTCCACCATCGATCCGACAATTCTTCGGGTCGGCGAGCGACACATCGAACGACATGCCCCGCTGCCAACAACTGCGGCACCAACCTTCCTCCTACGTAGCCAGTCGCGCCTGTGACGACGACCGGTGAGTTCTCAAGCGTCACTAAGTTGTTCCAGTTGATCCAGCATTGAAGGGAAACCATTTAGCGACAAGACGTTGTCAGGTAAGTCCGGCCAAACGCCTCCGACCATGATTGGGATACTAGGAAGCGCTCTATTTACATTGTCAACAACGTCCAAAATTACTGGTTGCGGCGTGGAGCTAACAGTGCTCAACACAATGGCGACAAGCTCATCAGTCGCGATAGCGGCCTGGACAAGAGAGTCGACGGGGGTGTCAGCTCCGAGGTTAATTGGGCTGAAACCACGGGTGCGTACCAGTTCAGCGCAAATAGCGGCAGGCAACCCGTGGGTTTCGAGAGGTGGACAGGCAACAAGGACAGTTCCTCGCTTGCGTCCACGACGCTGCGGCAACCCCTGCAGTCGCCCCAGCATGGACAAAACAATGGTTGATGCCCGATGTTCTTCGAAGATCTCCAGTCGGCCGCTAGCCCATTCTTCTCCGACTGAGCGAAGCGCTGGCACGACTACTTCACAGATGACATCTTCAACACTCGCCCCTACGTCTAGGGCCCCTTGGATAATCGACCAAGACCCTTGCTGGTCCCCGGCAAGTATTGACTGCAGAAATAGGCCAGATTTTTTACCCAACGCTCTGTTCCCTCTTCCCGAGGGCGCAGGTTTAACCTCGGAGAAATTCTCTAGATCAGTTAAAGATATTTCCCAACTTCCTCCGTTTTTTTGGGCCGGTAATTTGCCAGAACGAACGTATTTGTAGATGGTCATGTAGTGAAGACCGAGGCGTTCCGCAGCTTCGTTCAACGTAATCATCTTATTTTTGCCACTCATTGTTCTACCCCCTTGTAAACCCAACTCGACCCCGTTTCTCGGTGTTCATCAATCTGTCCTGCATCACTTCTCTGCGATTTGACAGGTCACGCCAAGTCAGCACTTCAACTTCGTCTCTAATGCCAGCGGCCCTCCGAAAGGAGGACTCAGATACCTCCAAGTCTTGAACAGACAGGCCTAATTCAGCCGAAACTCGAAACCCATGTTTGGTTAGGAAGCCAGCACTAATTGCTGAAAATTCACTTAACAAATTCATTTCGGGGTCCATTTTTTGAATAAAGGAAGCTAAATAGGCAAAGTTTTTGACGAAGAGCATCAGTTCTTTAGGGATACGCGCGCCGCTGGCAAGTAGTTCTTTCAGCAAGGTTTGGAATTCCGAAACGAACTGCTCTTCGGTGAGCTGGAGGGGATCAAAGTCATCACGATCTAGCTGAAGCTTTCGGATTAACTCTTCGATGTCAGCATCAGGGGGAAATGCTCCCAAATCGCGTACTGCGGACACTTGCGTTCTTACATCGCCTGACATCAAACCGGTTACGTACCGGAGGAAGGAAACGCGTCGCTCATGGTCGAGCCGCCCAACCATGCCGTAATCGACGAGCCCTATCACACCATCGTCGAGGACAAAAAGATTGCCTGCATGGAAATCCCCATGAAATATTCCATGCAGCGCAGCGCCTTCTATCAAACTGTCAACCATGTTTCTAAAGACATTGCGTGCGTCTTTCTCACTTAACTGATCCGAGTCAAGTCGGGTTAAAGGAGTACCGGGGACGCGTGACATGACAATGACCCGCGCTGTCGTTTTATTTAGGTTGGGTTGTGGAACTACCCACCGACCGCGATTCCCTCCAACTAGTGACCTACGAATCTCAAAGAGATTGGCGACTTCGAGTCGAAAGTCGAGCTCCTCGGAAATGGTTTCAGCAAATAGCTGCACTAATGCCGGCGGATTAGCCAGCGCTGCGACTGGAATCTTTCCAACTAGGCGGGGGGCCACCCAGGCCAAAACACGCAGGTCCCGAACAACTTTTTTCTGAATCGAAGGGCGTTGAATCTTGACGACGACCTCTGTGCCATCTGTAAGGACAGCATTGTGTACTTGAGCGATAGATGCTGCCGCGAAGGGCTGTTTCTCGAACGATTCAAAAGAATCAGACAAGGGGCCGAGGTCTTTGCGAAGAATGTGTCTTATCTTGCGCCATTTCGACGGCTTAGCTTGGTCACGACAGCGCGAGCATTCGTCTATCAACGCTTGTGGAAAGACGCCCTCAGCTGCCGATATGAGTTGCGCTAACTTCACATACGTCGGACCCAAACGTTCGGCAGCAATCCGTAGCCTCCGATATAGAGACTCGGTTCTTAATTGATTCGAAAGGCCTCGATCGAAGAGTTTCCAGGCCAGAAAAGCCCACCCAAATCGCAGAGTGGTGTGTGTCAACCGAATTGCTGGCGGAAGCGAGGGTGCGTTTACCAATCGTGGCACTCCAGCAACAATCTGCTGTCTAAAGGAGTGGGCGCCTTGAATCCATAAATTTTCCGCGTCGGAAGCGGATGATTCGACCAATGCCAGCGGCAGTCCTGCTTTGTTGTCTCCCGGAGTTCTTACTTCATTTAGGTCGGTTGGCTCATCGAGAACCAGGAATTCCAGCTTGTCGGGTCCCCATATACCCATAGAAAGAGGCTTCCATGAAACTGGAGCTGCCAATTCGTAGGCAGGAACGGCATCTAGAAAGGAGCTGAGGGCTTCCTGCAATTCTGCGCGAGCCAAAGCTGCCCCGAGGCAGTGGTGGGCTCCTAGCCCAAAAGCTAAGTGGGGAGCTCGGTCATTCCGGTCGAGATCAAATCGAAACCCATCGTCTGGTTGGCCTAGCCCCGCAGCGTGCAGTCCTAGCAGGACAGTGGTTCCGGAGGGAAAAAACATCCCGTCAACTACTAAATCTTTGCTGGCAACACGCGCTGTAGTCCGAACGGCGCCTATATAACGTAGAGATTCTTCAACGGCAGATGGGACTAAAGATCTGTCATTTCTTAGCCGCTGGTACTGGTCTGGCTGCGTTGCTAGTACCGCAAGCAATGACCCCAGTTGATTTCGGGTCGTGTCAGTGCCGGCTAGGAGGATCGCCTCAATCATGGCAACCAACTCATCGGCACTCAAACGGTCTTGTTCGTAACTTGCTTGAACCAAATTGCTCACGAGATCGGCGTGGGGGCACCCTTTGCGTTCAGCAACCAACTCATTCGCATATTTGTCCAGTTCACGTTGGGCTGAAGTTATTTGGTCTAACCGTTCTAGAACCGCTTCGGCGTCGGCATCCAAGCCAGAAAAAATTATGTCGGCCCATCTGCCAAACTGCTCCGAATCCTCATCGTCAATACCTAGCAAGCGACAGATAACGGGTATCGGATACGGTCTGCAAAACTCGGCCACCAAGTCACCGCCGCCCTGGCGAACTATCGGTTCTATGAGTCGATCTGCGTGGTGTCGCATGAACGGACGCAAAGCTTCACTACTGGCAGGTGTGAAAGATGAACTGACAAGTCGTCGAAGACGCTGATGGTCGTCTCCTTCAACTGACAGCAGATTTGGACGCATCTCAATCTGGTCACCCGCCCCGGGCAACATGTCACGCGCTTTTTCAAAAAGGCTCTCGAAATTAAGGTCATTACGTACTTCTGTTTGGAGCGAGGTCACACCAGAGAGCACTGTGATCCACGAGGAATCTCGGAGAATCTCGCGAGTCTGGTCATACCCGACAACAAGTGGCCCAGCTGGAGTTTTAACCACCCAATGGCCGGTCGATTGAAGCTGTTCAGTGGCCACCATTAGTTCATCAAAATCGGATATCGCGAAATCGACAAAAGGGAGAGCGCCCGGGTCAGTCACGTTGATGATCTGTACAGTTTCTCGTTCGCTGCTCACCTAACTCACTTTCATTTATAGAGTTAGTTTAGCACTAAATAAACCACAAACCTCTCCGGTAAGTGTTCTATCGCTCTTCCATCGCTGTTTGGGCTGCCTGACGACCTGAAACCAGGGCTCCCTGAATAGACGGAGTAGCTCGATGGTCGCCGGCTAAAACAATATTTTGTGGACCATCCTGTTTCCGCCGAAAGGGGGTTCCCGGCGCAAAGAGCGGCTGAGCACCGGCCACCACACCCGCTTTGAGTATTTGCCATGACTCGACTTGGCTCCCGAACATTTTCGTTAATTGCCGCTGAACTTGTGAGAGCGGTGCTTCACTTTCGGTCGTAGGACCTGCAACAACAATCAGTGCCGCATCTTTTGGCGCATACTCCGGCGCGACATTGCTCAGAACTGCCAAATTGCGGCACGGACCTTCGTCAGCAGGTAGGAGATGAATGGACTTACGGTCGTTAGGTGGTTCAGGCGCGGAAAAATATGCGTGCCATTGCGATCTGGAGGAGCCTTGTGGCACTCCCAGGAGGCGTGCCGCTGCTCCCCCTTCTGTGGCGAGAATAACCTTTGGAGCCGAGATTGCATCTCCGTTTGTCATGCGAATTCGCGTGCGATCAATATTTTCGACTTCGGTTCGAACGCGTATCGCATCACTGGGCAAGTTCGATGCCATCTGCTGTGGAATAGCTTGCATGCCATTGGCGGGGACAGCTGCAGACCCCAACATCAAGCAACGCAAGATTAGACATGCGAGTCTCGCTGAACCTTCGAGGGAAGGCGTTAGCTGAATGCCACTAAACAAAGGCTCCCAAAGCAACGCCACTGAGTGGCTAGAGAACCCCATTTGTTCGAGCATTTTTCCGGTTGAACAATCTTTGTCTTTGCTTATGAGACCATCATTTGATCGTAGAATTTTGATGGCGAACCGGAGTAGTCGAATCTTGTCTCCCGGGGTTAACGCCCTTGTTCGCAATGCGTTTACCGAGCCACTAAGCGAACTACGCGGCTCCGACAGTTCTATAAAACTGGTCTTGTCCCACACGCTTGCACCACGAATAAAGGGACGAAGGTTCAGCTGAGAAAGGTCTAAGTGGCGCTCTAGTTCCGGATAGGTCGTCAACAAGACTTGGAATCCTCGATCGAGCACAAAGCCACTTTCGAAGTCTGTTCGTACTCGGCCACCGACAGCGTCGCCGCGCTCGACCACCAATACTTCTTTGCCGGCGCGGTGCAGCGTCATGGCAGCGCTCAAGCCTGCCAGGCCTGCCCCGATGACTAAATACTCTGGTCCATGCGTGGCGAGGGTCGCTTTGCGCGATGCGTCTATCGAATTCATGACCTGGGACCATCTAGGTGGGTCTGCATGTAGTTCAACGGGCCGATCATTTGTTTGACAATCCAATTTGAAGATACCCAGAGGACCATCCGGTCCCACAGATGAACCCAAACTGGCCGTGCTGCACCATCAATATGGGATGGCTTTAACACCTTTGTCGAACCCGGCCGTTCTATCTTGTGGGCAAGCAATTCGGAACAGTCGTGAAGTGACTGAAACACAAGGAGAACACAACTGATGGAACAAAATACTTGGGTTCAGCTAATGAACAACCGCGGCAAAGACGCTCAAGCTGTCATCTTGCCGTACGTCTTTTCAGTACTCGGAACCTTCGTGTTCATTATTTGGGGCGGCGACGCGCTTGAAACCGGTGCAGTTCAATTAGCTGTTGCTGCGTGGGTCGTTTTGGGGTCATTGTGGACACTTTTGTGGTTCGACGGAGTACTTGCCGACCTCTCCGCCGGAATGAAAGACATGGACAGCGAACTTGCCGGCAGCAATATGGGGCAGAACTTCGCGAAAGCTCCCTTCCCCATGTTTCGCGGGTTCAACGCTGTAGTGATTGTTGTGATGGCAGTGCTGCAACTAGTAGCCCTGTATTCCTAGGGGAACGGCCTTGCCTGTGATCGACCCATTGCTCGGTCATAGGTACGGCGCTTCCAACACTCAGTCCCCGGTCTTTACCGGTCAGAATTTAACGGTGCACCATGACTAACTTGCCGTATTTGCAAGAGGCAAACAATTCTTTTTATTCCCTTTTCGAAAGCGCTGACATTCAGGGAATGGCCGATCTTTGGATCAACTCAGATGAAGCGTGGTGTACACATCCAGGGTGGCCCACTATTTTTGGATGGGAACAAATACGAACGTCGTTCGAACAAATATTCTCGGGCCCAGAACCACCACAGTTTCTAACCTCGAATGTGAGAATCCACGGAGGTGATCAGGTCGCTTGGGTCTTCGTTGAGGAAAACCTTCTGGGCTCTTCTTTGTCCGCAGTGGCTGCTGTGAACATATTTAAGAACCTTGATGGTGACTGGAAAATGGTAGCTCACCAGGCTGCTCCCCTAATAGCCGAGTTAAACCTGGGGGCTAATTAGTCAGCTGACCTACCAATGGTTTGGAAGCGACCACCGCAACCCACACATTTCGTGGATTTTCCTGACGAGATTAACTCTGTAGTCCCGCAGTATGGACAGTATTGAGCCTGTTTTCCATGTCTAGCGGTGTTCGTGCCTGTGGTCCGACGAGACCCTATGAAATCAATCACTGCAAGCAATGAACAGGCGGACTGGCCGACAGCTAAAAGTGCGAGAACCTGTCCAGGAAACGGGTTGATTTCAAACCAGATAAGAACCAGCACATAGCAGCTATGACCCAGGGCGCCGATCCAACAAATGAGACGTAGACCGGCACGCTCAGCTATAACCGAAATTACGGCACAGTAGGTGACGGCAACAGCAACTACTGCTACCGACCCGAGAGGTCGCGCAAAGCTGTCTGGGGGTCCGAACCCCCATATCAACGCAATCACCGTTAGGCCTATGACAATCGAACAACTAGACCCGATCAACCACACACCCTTGAGTTCCGATCTAAATTTTCCCTGCTCAATAGCAACCAGGCTTGCCGCAATTATCACGAGCAAAAAGCTGGTTCCATGCACTCGAGCTATAAATTCGGGGCTGCCCCCGGCCACGATCCCTAGCGCAGCCAAAAAAGCATTGACGATGACAATCCATTTCAAGATGCGCTTTAGCTGGGATTTGTTTGGCTTCAAGATCCGAGCGATGGAACTCACAGGCTGGTCTCCTGTTGTGTGATCTCTTACAAGCACGGTAACGGGTCACACCATCGTGGCGGGGTCGGATAGTGGACTCATTAATTTTTTGAAGAAATATGATGAGTTGGGTTGTGTTTGTTTGGTATTTAGTACTAAATTACATTCAGAGGTTCCCCCACCTCTTCCAAGCCTTCGGGTCGGCCGTTAACGATTCATTTCTGTCGCTGACCCGAAGGCTTGCCCCCTTCCTCGGACCCTCTAAGTTGATAACAATCTGTTTCCTCTCACGAACGGGCAGCGTCCGTAGCTCGCCCCCCTCGCCTATGCCTTTACCAATGACATTAAGAAATCGATACCAAGTCTTGTCTCTGACGGGTTACCTAGTCGCTGCGGTGGCCCTCGTCACTGCGAGCGGTTGCAGCTCAGGACCGATTAGAACGGTCTCGCAAACGACCGTTGCCCAGGAATTGGTGACATCTGATACCCCACCTTCCGGCACCAAAGACGGGGCCGCTTGTGAGGACGATGTACGGGGCGACCTTCAATACCGGATCTCAGCGCAAATTGAGGCTTTAGGCCGCAACGCCTTTGAAGAAGCAAGAGGGCACGCTTCGCCATCATTTCGACAAAATGTCACCCCCGAGGCGTTCCGAGCATTGATCCAATCTGGCTTCTCGTTCCTGTTGAGCGGCCAACCCGCTGCTTTTGGTCGATGTCGGATAGTTGACGGCACCGCAACCGTTGAAGCGCGATTCAGCCAGGTCGCCACTGTGACTCTCATCTATTTCTTAGTTTGGTGGGAGGATCAGTGGTGGATCGATGGCGCTTCACCAGCTGTCAACCCACTTTCGGACAAAGTCGAAGCATCATGACTCTCCAAGAGCGACTCACGTCAAGCGTTGTTCGACTGTTCTCAGAGGGTGGACAACCGTTGGCGCATACACACCTCTATCCCGGTGACCCCGGCCTCTTTGGTCCTGGCAGTGTCAGTTGGAAAGTGATGGGGGACGTTTCAAGTTTTGTTGGAGGCGTCAGGGCCTTGTTGCTTCAGGCACTTCACCCTGAAGTAGCTGCTGGGGTTGCCGACCACTCTGAATATGAAACAGATCCACTCGGCCGACTTAACCGCACATCACTGTTCGTCACCACCGCTAATTACGGTTCAATGCCAGAAGTACATTCCGCAGTTCAAGTGGTTCGCACGGCGCACAAACCTGTATTGGGAACCTCCGAACGCGGAATTCGCTACGCAGCGAACCAACCGCAACTCGGAGCGTGGGTGCACAACACCTTGACCGATTCTTTCTTGGAGGCGTACCAGACTTTTTGCCAGGTACTCCACCCCAATGAGGCTGACCAATTTGTCCAAGAACAATCCAAAATTGGCGGATTACTAGGTGTCACCGAACTGCCGTCAACAGCTGGCGACCTCCGAACATGGATCACAGAACACCCTGATTTAGGTGAGTCAGAGGCCCTCAAGCAAGCATGGAATTTTCTACGAAACCCACCCCTTCAACGAGGGCAACTGCTGGGGTACAAGGTGGTGCGCGCAGCTGCTGTAGCAACATTGCCACATAACTTGGCCCACCTCTCGGGCGCATCACCGAGGAAGGGCGCTCTGTTTGGCGGGCAACGTCTCATTTCGTCATTGCGGTGGGCGATGAAACACAGTCCAGCATGGAAGGCAGCTCTCGATCGGTGCGACACCAGTTACGACGCAACCAAGTTTCGATCCTTCGAAGACCCTTCTTAAACCAGCCGCCCCGGCAAAGAATCGAACCGACGAGGTTTTCTGACAATACGAACGAACCAAGCCCTAGAAACTCATTCGCCCCTTCGTTGGGAGCGCACATGGAACGAGTGTTTCCTCGCTCGATCTCGGCCATTACTCCCCCTCTTTTCAGTGTGAGGCTCAGCAGCGTGCTACTACGGTGCTATGACTGAAACACATAGCGGTGAGTCTGGCCGGTATATCCGGTACGAGGTGGCTGACCGAGTAGCACGCGTTACCGTTGACCGACCCGAGTACCGGAACGCCCAAAGTCGGCTCTTACTTGAGGAACTTGACGAAGCATTCATGAGTGCGGCGAAAGACCCTGAAGTCAACGTCATATGTCTTTTTGGCTCCGGTGACCACTTCTCAGCAGGTCACGACTTAGGTACACCTGATGAGCTTGCTGATCAAGCGGAAAGGCCCTGGGAAGCAGGTATCCGGGGATGGTATGACCGTACTTGGGACCAATTTTATGCGAACACAAAACGCTGGCGGGAGATTTCGAAACCGACCGTGGCTGCTGTGCAGGGCTACTGCATCTTTGGCGGTTGGATGATCGCATCCGCAATGGATGTCATTTTTGCCTCAACCGACGCCATGTTTTTGGGAAGCCACTTCCAATACTTCTGCATGCCATGGGATCTTCATCCACGGAAAGTCAAAGAATTGTTATTTGAAAGTCGGTTCATCGATGCGGACGAAGCATGTGAACTTGGCCTAGTAAACCGGGTACTCCCAGCCCCCGATCTCACCGCATACACCACTGATTGGGCTCAAAGAGTCGCCAAGAACGACCCCTTCCAATTGCGGATGATGAAGATGGCGGTCAACCACGCCGAAGAAACGCAGGGCTTCACTGCGCACACTCAAGCTGCGCATTCAATGTATGTGCTTGCCCGCATGGGTGAGAAAGACCCAGGAAGTTACATTGAACAAACTGACGAGAAGCGACGCCCGATGGTCGAAGTTGCGCTGCAGAACTATCAGCGACGGAACTCTGATTGAAAGAGCCGAGCGCAAGCCAACCACTCAGCCTTCAACGGAAATCAACAATCCGAATTGCCTGAGCGTAGGTAGCCTGCGAAGACACAAAAACTTCCTCAAGTCTTAGAAACCTTGAGGTCGTGGTCTATCCGCCCCCGTAGCTCAGGGGATAGAGCGTCGGTTTCCTAAACCGTGCGTCGCAGGTTCGAGTCCTGCCGGGGGCGCTACAACTAGATATTCACTCAACTTCGGACACCGTCACCCCACAGGATGTACATCGCTACGAGCGGAGTATCTCCCGCCTCAACGGTGTGAAAATCAGACGGATTGTTGTACAAGGTCATGTCCGGCTGCATTTCGACTAGTTCCTCTGCACCACCAAACCGCCAGCGCGCCGTTCCCGACACCGTGAGATAGAGCTCCTGGGGAGGGTGATTGTGCAGCGGGTAACTACACCCTTGGTCTACATACATGATGCCCGCCTCAATTCCAGGCAATTCGAATGCGTCAGACAACACACATAACGCTCGTTCCTTACCTTGATCATCCCACCGGTAAGACGGGATCCAACGAAGCGAGGGCGCTAGTTTCACAAATTGCAGAGCCCGTTCTGAGTTTCTCACCCGATTCAAATTCTCCAATACCGGGAGCATTTGGCTTTCATAAGTGACCGCCGTAGCAGTTTCGATCGCTTTTCGAAATGTTCGCGCCCCTTCGTCAATTTCATCTCGAACCGCAAGTTCGATTGCAGCATCGGCAGCGCCAATGAGCCAGCGGCGAAGAGTGTCGTGGATACTCACCCTATGCGACTTTCTGCGGAGCGAAACCCTGTCAACAATAGGACCGCAAGCAAGAAGACTGATCCTGCCATCCATGGAATCGAGATGAACCCAAACTTCTCTATATAAACAACAGAACATGGTGCGGTCAGGCTGCACGACTTCGCGTCGGACAAAAAGCCGACCTGCTGCAACAAATAGTGCCAAGTCGAAGCAGCTAACCCAAGAACCGCCATGGGCACCGCGTATCGCCGTACCAGACGGTCACCAGTGAACCACCCGACAAGTAACACGAACGCCAACGGGTACATGGCCATTCGCTGGATCCAACACCACCTGCACGGAACCAGATCACCTACTTCTGACAGGTACAACGACCCGAGACTTGCCGCGGTAGTTATCACTACCGCCACTCGACTTGCAGCCACCCCAAAGGTGCCCGCTACTGCCGATTTGCTGATGTTTCGGCGAACCAAAACAACGATCAGTAGAAGTGTTATTACGTTGACCAACAATGTCAGCCAAGCAAACACTGAGAGAACTGTCCCTACTGCCATTACTCCAATGTGCGTCACCTGAGTTCAGATTGCGAATAAAAGTGTCAACTCTGCATCTGAGTCTGCTTGGGCGACTTCCCTATCGTGATCCACATAGCTAAAGCCCCTGCTGCAGAAGCAACCAGGAAGAAACCTAAAATTCGGTCATAGTACGGCAACGCTTCAACACCCGAATTTACTGTGAGCAACGCGAACACAGCGGCCGTTCCAATCGCAGCAGCGACGTAACGCACAGTGCTGAATAGCCCGTTTGTTTCACCAAAGTATTTCTCTTCAACCCACTCAAGCGCGATTCCGTTAAGCAACGGAATGCTCATTCCCCACCCAAGCCCGTAGAGCATGATTCCTGGCGCGAAGTCTGACCAGAAATTGACATCAGAACCAAGCCGAGTGAAATGCCAGGTGACCGCAAACACTTGGATAGCTGTTCCCAGGCGACACAAGCCGACAGAACCGATCCGGTCCGCAAGGCGACTAAATGTCAACGTCGAACATCCGGCTGCTATAGGTCCCAGGGTGACTCCCATCCCCACTTGCAGCGTCGTAAAATTCCAGACATTTTTCATGAACAGCGGCCAAACAATCCAGATCGACTGTGAGGTAATCCCCACTAAGAAATTGACCGTGTTAGCGACCATGACCCCCCGTCTTCTCAACAAATGAAGGTTGAGTAAGGGTTCTGGATGCCGAAATGAGTTCACTAAGAACAAGGTGAAGGAGACCACACCAACTGCAGCTACGACAACGGTAAGAAGCGATGTGTAACCCCAGACCCGGCCTTGCATAATGGCCGTCACAACTGCGCCAATCGCCACTGTTCCCGCTGCCGCGCCGACAAGATCAAGTTTCTGTTGGTCGTTCGGAGTGGGAAGTTCTTTTAGTAATGACCAACCAGCCCAAAACATCAACAAAGCGACCGGAGCGCTCACCAGATAGACGATTCGCCAGCCAGAACTAGCGAGAATTAGAGCAGCAACTCCAGGCGCTACTCCGGCTCCAAGCGGTCCAGCCGCAGACCAAAGTCCTACCGCTGTCGTCCGTCTGGACTCAGGAAACAGTGGCAACACCAACGCCAAAGATGACGGCAAAATTGCGGCTCCGGCGAACGCTTGCAGAACTCGGCTGAGGTTGAGGGTGATGACCGTGCCTGCAGTTGCGGAAAACACCGCAGATAAAGCAAATACTAGTAACCCCAACTGGAAGATCCGTTTGCGACCTATCCGGTCTGCCAGACGTCCGGCCAAAGGCAAAAATGCCGCCGTTCCGATGAAGAAACCGACGACACCCCAACCCACATCAGCGGCGGTCGCGCCAACAAAGCCAGATTGGATGTCATCAAGGGCAATATTTGTTGCAGTGCTATTGAACCCGACAAGCACCGTTGCCAACGACGCAACCCACAATGCGCGCCATGCGCGCGGCGAGATCGCCTCGAGTGGGGCTCGAGCAGAAATCGGCTCGGCAACAACCGGGGCGCTGAGACTCCCTTCGACTGGGAGGATCTTGCGCACTGTGGACAGTACGACAGGTATCTGTCGACGCACCAAGAAAAGCCTACGTCTTTGAAGATGTGAATGTCCGACAAAATCAAAAATCGTTTAGAAGAATTTCAGTTGCCCGTTTCGTTCGTTGTCCCACCCCCCTGCCAACGTGAGATATGGCTTCTCCTCGACCTCAAGCTTTAACTTGTGCAACGCACGAACAACTATCTCAACTCAACCGTGACTTAAGTCGCTTCTGGATTTTGGTGTGTCGGCAAGCACTCACAGAAACCAACGACCAATGGGCTATCGAAATATGAGCATCTTTTTTCTTTCACTAGCAGTGTCTGTGACCTTCGGGTTATGGGAGCTATGCACCGGCAAACACTCCCACCACCCAGCAATGGACCATCCATCTAAAGGACGCCGTCGCCGAACAACAGACTCATCGAAAAACTCTGCCTCCAACTCGAGCCCTTTGGCATCAACGGACGCTTGACCCAAAAACTTGCTGCGTTGTTTACCCCGAGGCCCCGACAGGCAATGCTGTAGAAACAAACATTAGGAAGGATGAGTTCTTCATGAATTCAGAAACATTTGTAGGTATGAGTGAATCAAACGCTGCATCAGTCAGGATGAACGGCTTCACTTACATGCTGGCCAGCACAGCTTTGCTCGCAATAATTGCGTTCGCCGATGCCAGCGCAATCCAGTTCCCATTAACCATGAGCGTTATCGGTGTCGGCCTGTACGGGCTCCTGACCTTCGACTTTGGGATGCAAACAGCAATGGGTCTGCGCGATTCGATGCCTGATGAGATTGCGTCAAGCAAAGCAGGGCAAGA
>Ga0066850_10000750_pt1 | contig 17263 bp, 2 predicted proteins | sample ETNtaG_4_FD_67282 | JGI IMG/M metagenome (GOLD analysis project Ga0066850, IMG submission 67282) | Marine microbial and viral communities from oxygen minimum zone, Eastern Pacific Ocean - ETNP201406SV67 | ecosystem: Environmental > Aquatic > Marine > Oceanic | place: Pacific Ocean: Eastern... | reverse complement strand
GCCGCGGCAGCTGTGGATGGAGATAATGATACCTATACCTATACCATAACCGAGACAGATGCGGCCCCAATTCTAGAGTTTGAAGATGCTGACAGAGTTGCCGAGTATGCAGAGTCAGCCACTACCAGGACCTTTAAGATACAGTTTCAATCGGGCGGAACTCAGGAGGCTGAGATGGATGTCTATGGTTATGTCAGTGTCAGCACGGATGGGTCGAAAACCACTGCCGCAAACGGAATTGATATTTGTGAGGGCGCAGCCTGTTCTGGAGCTACACCGCATTTTGAAAATTATGAACAAGTTAAAATTGATGCGGGAGATACTTATGGCAGTAAGAGTTTCGGTTTTTATGCGGATGATCGTTATGAGGATGCAGAGCTGGTCACATTTGTTTTGGAGACCTTTACCGCTGCAGAGGTATCTGGGATAAATTTTAATTCTTATCCTGGTGCTGCTGATGGTTCAGGCGCACCAGACGCGAGTAATGCTACTACCGATGGAGATGAGGAGTTTGCGGTTACAATCTCCGCCAGCGGCGCGGATGAGAGGCCGGTCGCAGAGTGGGTTGTTTACACTGGCGACTTACCATATTCAGCATCTAGCGGTACAAGAACAATCAATGAGAATGCTGGAACAGGTTATTTCACGCTGCAGCTATCCAAATTTTCAGAGAAGGCGATAACGGTTAGCTATGCACTACAGACCACCGCGACTACTTCAAATCCGCCTACGTTAATCGCAACCGGGCATGCGTCAACAAATACCTATCCTATAGACTATACCTACTGGGGCTCTGGCAGTGATGGTACCGGTACCAGTACCGCTCTAAGCAGCGGCGCCGGATCGGTCACGTTTACAGCTGTTGGTGATGAGGATAATGCGGACGCTGACAGGCAGTATGTTAATATACCAGTGACCCTGATCAATGATGGTATCAATGAGTGGAGTGAGTCAATCGTTCTCAAGATTAATGAGTCAGGGAACGATGATGTAACCGGGACAGGGGTAAGTGATAAACTTGTGATCGTAGATGAAGATCTTGCTCCAGTTGCAAAATTTACAGAGACTACATCTGGCGGCAGCACGGATGAGGAAACTATCGCAGGTACTAGTCCTACCTTTACAATAGGCCTCTATGATGAAACCACAGGCAATCCGACAGTCAGCGGGAAAAAGATATATTTTAGTGTGGTCACCGATGCGGCTGATGCGACGCCAGGAGCGGATAATGATTTTATTGCACTAACAGACACAGAGAGTGACTGGATATCTATTGATGCGGCCACAGATCTGCTGGAAGCAAGCGGACAGGCTACAGTGACCCTAGATATTAATGATGATTTGATCGATGAGACAGACCAGAATATAATCGTGACCCTGAATGTAAAAGGCGGAGACTATGATGGTGACCTGGGTAGTTTTGCTACCTACTCTGCTGGGCACTACGATGAGAGTGACACCGACGCTGCGACAGATGGAGCAGACATGACCCACACCTACACGATTAAAGATGATGACGACCCGCCGGTGTTAAAGTTCAGTGCGTCTTCTTCAAACACGGATGAGGGTGTCGCCAAGACGGTCACGATTGAGTTTGATGACACCTCTCCTAATATTGTTCTATCTGAAAAAACCATTAGCGTTCCGATATCTATAAGCACCACGGAATCTGACTGCGACTCAGATGGTGGCTGTGCTACTCCTGATGGAGACTATACCACGATCGCGACCACCGCATTTAGTGATATCGCTGCAAGTGGAACAAATACTACTATTGATGTTACACCAACGAATGATGATCGCTATGAAGACCCCCAGGATATTGTGATTAATATGGGCAGCCCAACAAATGCTACAGTTTCAGGAGGCTCTCAGAGCCATGTCCTTACCATTAATGATGATGTGAATGACAAGCCTAGTGCTCAGTTTTTTAGTTCTTCTGATGCTGCCGCTGGCAGCGAAGAGGTTGCAGAGGAGGCTGGAAGCTACACAGTAACCGTAAAGCTTGACAAGGTAAGTGAGAAGATGGTAACCATACCCTATGCAATAGACTTTACCAGTAATACTGCAATCATAGCCAGCGATAATTCAGATGCTACAAGCACTGCCTATCCCTCAGACTGGGTAAAGTGGGGTGCGACAGATGGGTCTACAGCTCTCACATTCTCTGTCGCAGGAGACGGCACCCAGACAGGAACCGGTACGCTTACAATATCTGGCGCGGCCGCAGATGCTACTGCCTTACAGTCAGAGACTTTTTTGGTTACGATCAACGATGATGCGATCGATGAGAATACGGAGTATATTTATTTTACCATGGACACTCCTACGAACGCATCCAAAGGCACAGAAAATACGTTCACGCTTGGTATTACAGATGATACTGATGCTCCTGTGAGATATAGTTTTGCCACTTCAAACACTGGAAACGCACCAGGAACGAGCGGCACCGAGGATGCTACTCCGTCTTTCAGGGTATATCTGCTTGATCCTGTAGATCAGACTCAGGCTAAAGAGTCTGGTAAAACTGTTACGATTAACTGGACCATGGACCTAACTGGTGGAGATGATGATAATACCGAGGCCGGAGATTTTACAGCGCCCAGTGATTTTGGTGATGGGAATACGAGTACTGGTACGCTCACATTTAGCCCGAGAACATCTTCCGATGCTGCTGCAGAGACCTATAAAGAACTCACCACAAGTGAGATTGCAATCAATTCTTCGGATGTGACCTATGAGACTACGGAGTCTTTCAGCTTAGCTCTTGCAACTGCGGATGCGAATGCTGCTGCGGCTGACCATGCTTCCACAAGCATCCTACATAAATACAGTATTACCAACAAGGATGATCCTCCGGTTATTGATTTGACCAGTGCGACCAAGAACATCTATGAAAACTCTAACGATGGTGCGGTGAGTCATGATTTTGAGTTTAAGATAGCAGATGACAGTGGTATTCAAAAGTCAGAGCTTGATATTAATGCGTATTTTAAGATCGCCAGCACCTCATCGGGTGATGATGTAGATGCCGATATTCTGGACGCGGATGGTGTCTATGCGGCTGGTGATTTGGACTATACATATGATGGTGGTGCCATGAGTGATAATCAGGTTGTTACGATATCTGGCAGTGCTGCTTCACCGATCACATCAGAATCAAGCGGAACGATTACAATTTCATCATACAATGATGATCTGGATGAGCTGGAGGAAACGCTCGAGCTGCAAATGTATGCCTATGATGCTTCTGAGGCTGCCACGGCAAGCTTAGCAACGGGTGCCAGTAATGCAACCGTATCTGGTTCTTATGATGTGTCGACGGTTACGATTTTGAAGGATGACAGTGACAGGCCAAATGTACAGTTTTCACAGGGTGAGAGCGCAACCCTGATTACTACCCTAAATGTAGATGAAGACACACCAGATGATCCTAACTTAACGATCACTGTTAGATTGAGTGGTCTAAGTCAGAATGATATTGTCATTCCGTATACGATTGATACGGATGCTTCAACAGCGCAGATTCATGCAAGCGACACAGACTATCCGAATGACTATTTGTGGTTAAATAAGGGTAGCGCTAGTGGACAGGATTATGATGGGACTACTGGGAAAATTTATATATCCCAGGGCAATCAGTATGGTACGATCAAACTATCGGTCAATGATGACGATAAAGATGAGGCAGATGAAACGATTGAGATTGCACTCAGTGACCCAGAAAACTCATATGCCACATTAGGGCTAAAAAATACCATGACCATTACCATAACAGATAATGATGATCCCGTGCGATATAGTTTTGCAAATTCCAATACGGGTACTGCTGTGAGTAATGCAGGAGATGAGGATGCGACACCTTCTTTCAGAGTGTATCTGCTAGACCCTACTGATCAGACGCAGATACTGCAATCAGGGAAGGATATTACACTAAACTGGACCATGGACCTTACTGGAGGGGATGATGATGATACCGAGGCCGGAGATTTTGATCTGCCTAGTGATTTTGGTACCGGGACCAGCAGCAGTGGTACGCTTATATTTTCGGCGGGGGATACCTACAAAGAGATCACCCCGAGTGAGATTGATTTTAATGCCACGGATGTGACCTATGAGACGACGGAGTCTTTTAGCATAGCGCTTTCAACTGCAGATGCAACGGCTGCTGCTGATCCTGACCATGCTTCCACAAGTATTTTACATAAGTACAGTATCACGAACAAGGATGATCCTCCGGTTATCGCTCTGACCAGTGCTACAGTAAGTATTAAAGAGAACCCGAATCATGGTGACACCTATGAAGACTTTGAGTTTAAGATTGCAGATGACAGTCCGATCCAGAAATCAGAGCTTGATATTAATGCCTATTTTAAGATAGTTAGCACATCAGACGCCTCAGACAATGATGCGGACATTGACAACTCTGATGGTGAGATCGATTATGACTATAATGATACCAGCGGACCAATGTCAGATAATCAGGTTGTCACTATCGCTGGTAGTGCGGCCTCGCCAATTACTTCCAGCTCAACAAGCACAATCAGGGTAGGATCTTATAACGACACCTTTGATGAGGATGAAGAAACATTTGAACTGAGGATGTATACCTATAACGATGCTCAGGCGACAACCGCTGGCCTAGCCACTGGTGCCAGTAACTCCACCGCGCCGGATGGATCCAAAACAGATGATACGGGGTACGATGTTTCAACCGTTACGATTGAGACTGATGTTACTGATCTTCCAATGGTACAGTTCTATGATACCGAAGATAGTGAGGGCATTGACGCTGTATCGGTCCCAGAGTCAGATGGTACAATAACAGTAACCTTTCAACTGGACCAGGTGAGCGGAAAGAATGTGACCATTCCCTATACGCTAACACTAGACTATGACAATGATGAAAAGACCGCAAGGATCGGTAGTTCTACAGATGATGAATACCCATATGACTATAGAGCCTGGACAGGATTGACTGTAGCTGGTGATGTAAGCGGTAACTCTGTTACTGCAACAGGGACCATCGATATTATAGCAGGGCAGGCGACTAATTCTTTTACCATTACGATCAACAATGATGCGATCTACGAGTTCAGCGAGACGATCAAACTAAGTATAGGCACCACTGCAAGTCCGGACCTTACAAACGCGACCAAGGCCTCGTCTAACACAGAGCTGACTATTACTATAACCAATGCTGGAGAGCTTGCGCCGGTGCTTACCCTTAGCAGAGTGCTGCAGCCTGATGATGCAAGTCTAATCTCTGGCTCATCGGCCACTGCATCGAGCTACTTAGAGACGGTAACCTCTGATGATGAGACAACCAATAATCCATATTTTGAGGTAAAAATTGTTGACCCAAATAGCGGAGCAGATACAAAAGCAGGCATGGACCTTAAATTTTCTTATAGCACGAGCGCAACCGCTTCCTATGGGGTGCTTCCTGCAACCACCGGTGTTGGAGAGGACTATACGGAGGTGACAGCGGGAGTGGCCACTATCAGCGCTGGCAGCAGTACAAAAACTTTTTCTATTGATATCTTAGATGATGCGATTGATGAGGAAGACCAGAACGTGGTTGTTACAATCGCTAAAATAGGCTATGATGGCAACGGTGATGATGTAGCATCTGACGCTGCAGCCGGAGACGATGAGAATGCTTTGACAGATGATGTCGATGCAAACATGTCTCATGTGTTTACCATCTTAGATGATGACGATCCGCCGGTCGCATATTTTTATGAGCTAGAATCAGTAAATACCACAGCAAATACAGAGACTCAAACGGTTGAAGAGCAGGACGCTACCGCAGGTACTGCGGGAACGCAGACCATAAAGGTAAAAACAACCTCGCGCTCTGAAAAGACTATGACCCTTTATTATAGCACAATCACCACAGGCTGTACCTCTACAGGAGGCTGCGCCGGATCGGGAGATGATTATACTGCAATCTCTGACAATACACCGATCACGATTGATATTGGACAAACAGAGAACACATTTGTTGTTACGACCACGGACGATAGCAGGGATGAGTTTAGCCAGGATATTGTGATCCAGTTGAGCCATGTTGATGGTACGAGTAACGCGACCGTGAGCACGACAGATGCAGTCGGACCTTATCTGTACCAGATTATTATTGATGACCAGGATCCGACTCCTACCGCAGATTTTTCTGTGGCGACCAGAGACCAGACTGAGAACGTTGCTTCAGGGACTTCTTATATTAACCTGTCCTCGGAGACTGAAAAAGATGTGACAGTGGGCTATACCGTAAGCGCTGTGTCAGCAGACTTTGGTATCTTTGTTGCGACACCAGATGATGGCGACGGGAACATTGTTTATCCAGAGGATCATAGTCTTGCAGATGGTGCGGGAACGGTGTCTATCGCTGGCCTTGCGAATGATGCGAGTGCCCCGGATGTTGGCATGAGGGCAGAGATTACGACCACGGTCGGCACGGATAATATTGATGAGTGGGACGAAAAGTTTAAGATCGAAATCAATGCTGATGCTACAACAATTAACGCGACCAGAGGCTCGACCAATCCGCAGACAATCATCAGGATCCAGGATGACGATGATCTAGAGATGGTAGCATTCTCTACGACCGCGGCCGCAGATGATGAGAATGATGTGACCAATGTTGTTGGGGACGATCCAGGTGCAAATACGATCAACCTACCGATCGCCATTGCAAAAAAGAGTGGCAAGGATATTGTACTCAAGTATTCGATCGATCATACGATCAACTATCCGGGCGCGGCTGATCTCTATTATGATTCAGACTCTCCGAACAATGAGAACACGGCGACCAAGGGGATTGACTATAGCTTTGGAACGTCTGTAACTAAGAACGCAGCCGGTGACAGTATTGTCACGATCACAGCGGGGCAGACGGCTGCCTACATTCCGCTTACGATCGTGGACGATAGTTTTGATGAGTATGACCAAAAGGTAAGGATAAGCCTGAGCCTTGCTAATTCTGCAGACTGGGTAGATGATGCGAACAATGACTATTATGACTCAAACGGCAGCAAGGCCGGTGCAGAGGCGGGGCTGGGCAGTGACTACGTGTATACGTTTACGATCACGGATGATGATGCTGAGCCTTATGTACAGTTTGAGACAGATGTAACATCTGATGAGACAAACTCAGCCATAAACAATGAGGCTGTATCAGTCAGCCTGGTTGATGCTGGAGGGAGCCTTGTTCAGTCAGAGAAAACAATCACAGCAACCTATGAGCTGGACACGGACAAGGGTGAGGATGAGACCGACTATACCTCAGCGACTTTAGACTTAGACGGTGACCAAGATAAATATAGTGATGATTTTGTGTTGTCGGACGGCGTCCTAACGTTTACCGGAAAGACATACACCTATAGCTCTGGAACTGATTCATATTCTACTACAGTTGGTCAAAATTCAAAAGATATTACCCTGTCAATATATGGAGATGATATTTATGAGGTTGATGAGTATGTAAACATTGAGCTTACCGCATTTACCAACTCTCAGACAGATGAATTCGCGTCTGGCGATCACTCTTATGTTTATACAATACAGAATGATGATGGTATGCCCTCTGTAACCTGGGTAGGTACCAATGCAATCATTCAGGAGGGAGATCCTGATGATGAAGACCTCGAGGGTGACTACCAGAATACGGACATTAAGGTTGGCCTGAGCGCCGAGTCCGGTACCGATATTCTTGTTCAATTTTCATTAAAAGCTGGCGGAACCGCAGAACTGGGCAGCGATAATAATTATGATTTCTATCTTGGCGTTGACAACACAGACCTGGGTGTTTCTGGTGCAAAGACCGTAACCATACCCGCCGCGACTGCGGCAGCATCAGAGTGGACCGTTTCTGTCCCGATCGATGTGTGGGACGATGATGTGGTCGAGGCAACGGCTCTGGCAGACAATGAAAATTTCTTTTTACAGATTGATGGGTACCGGGACAAAGGTGCTGACGCTAGCTGGGCAACCGGAGATGATAATAGTGTGAGCGTAAGCTCTGATAATGAGTTTGAGTTTACGATACAGGATAATGATCTTCCGCCGGCTGCGTTTACGGTTGGATCTGTTATAACCAAGACCACCAACACGGATGATGTTATTGCCGATCATTGGAACCCGATAGTTTCGGGATATTGGAACTCATACAACACCGGGCTAACGGTCACCGTGCCTATCGAGAACAGTGCAAGGCTGGTTGGTGGGACGGTTAGTCTGATCGCTAAAAAGGATGGATTTGATTATAGCAGCGTATCTACGCCGACAAAAACAATAACCCAGGACGAGCTAGACGCTGGTACCTATTCGTTTGAGGTTACTACAGCCGAGTTTGAGGGGTCGCTTCCTGGCAGCCCGACTGTCTGGTTTACAGATGGCAATGTTGTTTTTATTTCCGCGGAGATTACGGATAAAGATGGTAACAAAACGGAGGGAAGCCCAAGTGCTACAACGATCACGATCGATGAGTCTGCGCCTACGATCGCCAACTATGTGATGAGCTCTGCTATAGCCACAGGAGGGACCATTGTGGCAAACTATTGGAACAGCACAAACACGGGTCTGGATGTCAGTGTTACTGTCCAAGCGGTGGATGAAAGCGTGAGCAATGGTTCTGTATGTATTCTCGCTGGAATCGGTGATGTCGCAGCCTCGGCAACCTATCACCAGCTTGGTGATCCAGTTGCGGTAGAGCCATCAGATAATATTGAAGACGGAATCGTGCTTGCTTCAATAACAGAGGCCCAGGTAGGGGCCCAGGCTGAGTATGAAGAGGGCAAAACGATCAACCTAAAGGCTGAGGTGGTTGACATCGCGGGCAACAAGACGGAGATAAACATTGCCTCAGACAAGCTCGCTATCGATACCGTATTCCCAACGATCTCAAGAGTTGAGTCCATCCACCCTGATGACGGCAGCGCAAACAACGGGCTTTTTGGTGTAGACAGTGTTATCAATATTAAGTTTACTTTTTCAGAGACTCTTACCTTAACAGATGGTGTGGCTACCATTGGACTAGATGTGATTACTGTGCCAGAGATCGCTGCAGCAGACCTGCAAGGTGTGGGCGATATAACGATTGCCTATACTGTCCAAGAAAATGATGTAAGCAGTAGTCTTACGTTTACTGGTTTAACACTTCCCACAGGAAATTTACGGGATAATGCGGGAAATGATATGGCCGTGTTTACCGCTGATACAGATTTTAGTCTCGAAGATATATCGACCGTAGAGGTCGATGGTATTTATCCAACCGCTTTCCAGATTGATAGTATCTTTGTGGATGGGTCCAATACGGTTAGTGGTTACTGGAACTCAAACTCTACCAGTCTTATCGTTGAAGTGGCTAATTCTCCCTCAGACAATGACATAAGCCTCATCGGTGGCAGTGTGCAGATTATAGGAAGAGTCCATGTCTTAAACATTCCAGGAGAGTGGCAGAATATCGGAACGGCTACTGTTTTGTTAGAGAGCATTGCAGACGGTGGAGGAACAGAGCCAGAGGGTATTTGGAACTCTGATGATCTGGGTGCACCGTATCACTATGGAGAGTTCCCTGGAAATACGCTTCACTTTGAGCTAGATGCAGCAACGGTGGAGGCAATGACAGATTTTCCAGATAAGAGCCTCACTATTCCTGAGTTCAATATTAATGTTGAATTTGCAGCTATCATTACGGATAAGGCTGGAAATCCTACAGAAGGTACGGAAACCACGGGCTCACTTTTAATTGTGGATGAGGTTATGCCTTTGGATCCTGCATTTGGGCTTCCTTCATCGGGATACAATTATACACTAGCAGCGGCGTTTGATAATTATGAGCAAATTCTTCCCGACACGGTGATCGGAAGCGGCTACTCGCGAGCAGGATATTTTAACAGTACAAACACCGGACTAACCTTTAAATCCTGGATATCGTTTGATGATGACAGGGGTGATTATTTTGTTGACAGAGATCGTTCACTTGTAGGTGGTACAGTCCAGGTTCAGATGTCTTCCAGCTCAGATGTTGCGACAGCAACCTGGCACTCGATAGGCTCTGCTCAAGTGATTCAGCAGGATGATGTCGATGAAGGATTTGTAAACGTGTCTGTCGATAGTGCAGCCATACGCGCGGTGACCGACGTGTTTGTTGAGGGGAACACACTCTATTATAGAAACATTGTAACGGACATAGCGGGTAACATTACTGAGCAGTCTGTGGCAAGCGCTAAGACGATATCGGTTGACATGACCCCGCATGTATATCTTAACCTTACATACTCAAGAAAATATGTTAACGGATCGCACGAACCGATTATTACTGCTACGTTTGACCCTAACGATCTACCCTATAGTACGCCAAAGCTTTCTGCTGTATATACAAGCGATTCTGGCAGTGACCCTACGGATATGACGATGGAAACGACGGCAGCGAATGATTATACGTTTACATATCTTCTAGATGCCCCTGGCACATCTGGAGATTCGCAGTACGATGGCGCGGCAACGATTTCAATCAGCGCGACAGATGTTGCCGGAAACCCACTAGTTCAGAACAGTATCACACAGAGGGATTACCTTGTAATTGATAACACCCCGCCTGCAGTAAATTTTGTCTACACAAATACTAATAACCCAGCAGCGGCAGTTAGAGACTCTGGAAGGGTAGATGATATCATCAGGGTCGTTGCAGTGCCTAACGAGCCAATGTATCTCTCGCTTGATACAGAGAATGAGGTCTCAAAACCAACACTTAGTGTAGACTCATGGCAGTGGTCAGGAGTCGAGGCCAATGTTGTGACAGCGTTAGATGGCGTCTATGACAGCACCGGAGTCAGTGACAGCAGTGTCTACTTAGTTACGTTACCAGGAACTGATGATTTTGCAGAATATAGCAACTTCCTGTCTATGGCTGTTAATGGAACCGACTGGGCAGAGAACCCCGTTGGTAGCTATCCACTGGATAATGGAGTAGGGAATGAATCATTCGTCCTTGACAATGTAGACCCATCGTTTAGAAACTTTTCTTATGCTGATGATGCGTACATCAAATCGGTTCAGCTTGGCTGGTACAATGATGAGAATATGGATTCTGCATGGGTCAATTTTGATCCTGTTTCAGATCCTGGTACTGGTACAGAGGTTGCGTTGGAGTGCTCCGACCCGGATGACCAGGAAGGCTGCGAAACCGACAGAGGTGATAATGAGGAAGGAGATATTACTAACCAGGCTACTCTCATGGATGCGCTCCCAGATAGTAATACCTATAACATTATATTTCGGGGTATTGACGGTGTCGGAAATGAAGGGCAGGATACGATCAAGTCTGTAACCTATGACACTCGAAAGCCTACTGCTCAGGTTATCTATGAGAACCAGTTTATTACTGCCTTAGATCCGGATACAGGCACCACGGTAAATGTTAAGTTTAATGAAATTCAGAGTGGAACACCTCAGCTCAGATTATTCTTTGATGCAAGCGTTCCCCAGGATGATGCTTCTGCCACATGGACAAGCGGCGCTATTGATACGAGCCAGGTTCAAAAGAAATTTACGAGGTCCATGATTAACTCAACCGATGATGCGAAAACTTGGTACTATATAGTCAACATGGACACACTAGGGATTCCACAGGATCCTGATTGGGACGGGTATGTCTGGGTGCAGGTTATATCAAGCGATCTGGCTGGAAATGCATTTGAAGAAGATAGCCTAAGCTTTGCTAACTATGTTTTGCTTGATAATACAGAGCCAACTGCCACCATCACCTATACCAACCAGAGGGACTCACTACTCACCGTTACGGGCGCTAGTGCTGACTCTTCGTACTGTTGTTTTGCAATTGGCGGCGATCAGGTTGTCGTAAAAGTGGCGATGAATGAGCTGATCAAGAGCATTGACCCTGTACCCCTTTTAGGAGGAATCTATAACTACGGTGATGGACTTGAGTTTAGTGATATAGCACCTGACTCAAGCAATGAAAATGTGGAAACAGGTACGGTGGACACGCTCTACTACACAATCACAGTAGAAGATGGTGCAGGAAATGATGGTATTTTATATGTGACTTTAGACGCCTATGACCGCACAGGAACTAAGGTTGATGTTTATGGAAATAGTCCGCAAAAACAGAGCACGACTTTTTCTAATATTGCTTTAGAGATAGACAATATACATCCATGGGGATATACATCTGTCTATCCAGTTTTTGAAGAGCCTCAGCCAGAAGAGATAACGTTCCCAACGGATACGCTGTGGACCACGGGATACCGTGTGGTTGATGGTTGGATAAATAAAAAGACGGACAGTGTAAAGGTAAAGGTGCCTTATCAGCAGTATGATTCAGATTCCACGCTTTTTGGATCTGAAACATGGGGTCCAAGAGGAGCATTAGACATACAGGTTAAAAACCTTGATATTATTCCGGTTCAGTGGCAGAATATTGGTGACCCTGACAACCTTACTTCAGGCATTGATCCTCTCGGAGGATATGCTTATCTCCGTACCGTATCAAGGTCTATAGGATCACTTGATACAGCATCATTCTCGATTGGTAATAGACTATTTTTTAGAGGGGTGCTTACGGATAAGCATGGAAACGTAACCTATGGACAGACTAGCGATAGGTTTGTGCGAAATGAACGCGATCTATATGAAATAGATTCGACCAATACGGACACAGTAGGATATGATATTGTTGTTCCCTCTCTGGGCGCATTTAATGGCGGAAACTTTAATGAAGCAGGTCCTATTGTCTCGAATGATACGATCACAATTAGCTGGTCAGATTTTACTGATCCTGGTGGTGTTTTAGCCTCAGGCATGGACAGGTACGAGCTTCAGATTTATGAGTATGATAATAGTTGGCACGACGGGGACAGTATTCCTGTCCCAGGTACGAGTGTTCACACTGATAGTGTGATTACTGGTGATAATAGTGGCGATGGAGTAGATGATGTTTGGCTTACCATAGAAAATGCAAATGCTCCGACGATTGAAAATCCATTCCAGCAGGACACGACCATGCTCAAAAATAATTTTTATTATGCTATTGCGGTGAGAGCGTTTGATGTTGCAGGAAATACATCAAACAAGCTCTATACCAGTGCGATACAGAGGATTAACTCAGCGCCTGTGTTTGTTAGCCTTGATGATCTTACGCTGTATGAGGATATTCCTTGGGACTATGACACGGCCAGGGTAACGGACCTTGATCTGAGCACTCTCCAGAGCGATTCCTTTTCATATTCTATTATGTCTTGGAAATGGGATGGAAATGATACGACCAAGGTAGATAAACATCCTGCGGGTATAAATGAGGTTACAGGGCTTATATCATGGACCCCTATCCAAAATGATACGATTGACCAGGCTGGCGACTATACTCTGAGGATGATAGCAGAAGACCAGTATTCATTCTTTGATACCTTGTTTGTAGATGCTACGGTCAATGCTGTAAATGATACTCCAGAAGTTGCGATTATTGGTCAGGACGAGGTGATCACATGGAGCGAAGACAAGCCTCCTACAGAAGTTAAAAAGATTAACCTTAGTAAATATGTCAAAGACATTGATAATGCTGACTCAACATTGTCTTGGCAGTTTGTTATTATGGATACTTCACAGTTAGATGAGGATTTTCCGTTGGCAACGGTTATTGTTGGGCCTGGTACGCCTAAGAAGGTGCAGACGCAGTTGATGAGGGCCTATATGGGATTTAATCCGGCAAGAGGTGTGGATATTCCAGCGCTGGCAAGAAGATCAGGCAGGACGACAATGAGGATGATCTCTAGAGAAAACTCATTGATCACCATTGATATTGAAACGACAAATGATAGTACCTATGCAATATTTAACAGCGACTCAAACTACTATGGTTCCAATCACAGAATAATTTTTAGAGCGCAAGATCCGCTAGGGGCTTTTGACTTAGACACAGTGATTGTAAATATAACTCCGTTGAATGATCCGCCTATTGTTTCTGCTATCGACACCCTAGTAATAAATGAGAATGATTCAATATGGATTGATTTTTCTCAGTATACTTCTGACGTAGATGATTCTACATTAACCTTTACAATTGAAGGTATCTATAATACAGACTCGGTCACATTTTCTACTGATCCTTATCTCTCTCATGGACCGGGGGATACTGTTCTGTTTAATCCATTCGATCTCTGGTCTGGGCATGCGAATTTTAAGGTCACTGCGTCCGATGAAGAGGCTCAGAGCTCACAATTATTTACCCTGAATGTTTTACGTGTACCAAGGCCGAATATAGAGGTTTCATTGGTTCAGAATAATGCTTTTTCAAGCTATGTTCATATAATTATTGTAGACAAAGAGCAAAAGACAAAGTACCTCCAGCTTGAGGTCCAGAACCAGCGTATAGATATTGATACTGTCGCAGCATTTACATATACTGGAGACTTTAGTTTTGGTATAGGTGGCGGATACTCATTTGATGTATTAGCGATTGCTGAGGTAGGAAAAACTATCTATACAAATACCTTCAACCTTGCGCCTGCGCGTGTTGCTAACCGGTGGTATGCTAGTAGCTCAGATGGAAGATTTAGTATCGCTGGAGATCCTGGAAGTGTTGACATGGACCAGAGCTTCCTAATTATTGACAGCTCTCTTTTCATTAGTAATTTTACAGATGAGGCATCGTATGTACTAGGCGATGAGTCATTTGTATTTAATAAACCAATAGAAGTACAATTCGGTAGCTTGAGAGAGGATCTTTCCATTTACCAGCGAGATAATGGCGTAATATGGAAAGAGTTGCCGTCAATTAACAGAAACGGTCAGGTGTTTACTTTTACAGAAAATACAGGATATTTTAGACTCGGACCGAAAACGATTATTGTGCCAGAAGAGACAGACCTTCATCAGAACTATCCAAACCCATTTAATCCGTCGACCACTATCAAGTATGATATTGGTCTATTAGATGGACTAGAACAAAAGGTAAGTGTTAATGTATATAATCTCCTTGGTCAGCAGGTTGTAACATTAGTTAATAATGTTAGTCAGGTTGGGCAGTTCTATGTAAAATGGGACGGTGCTGACAAATTTGGTAAGATGTTGCCCTCAGGAATATATTTTATTCAGCTTAAGACGGACACTGGAATCATAAAAAACAAAAAGATGATGTTTCTAAAGTGATGGTTAAAAATATAAAACATACTATTGTAGTATTAGGATCATTAGTCTTTCTAATCTTGTCATTCAATTGTAGACAGCCTGTTATTCCAACAGAGGAAGACCTGGCTGGCTACGGGTGGACCCTGTACGAGACGGGTGAATATCAAGAGGCAAGAGAATGGTTTTATGATGCTGTAGACAAAGATTCTTCTTATGCCGATGGGTTTAATGGTATAGGATGGTGTTTTGGGAAGCTAAGACAGGCTGATTCAGCGGCAGTTTATTTTCTTATCAGTCAGACAAAACCTTTTGATCCGTATGATACTCCCGACCTAGATCTTGATCTTTATGCCGGGCTTACATTTTCTTACAGTGGGATGCACATGGACTCATTAGTTCGTACATATGCTACCTACGTTTTAGTTGATAGGCCAGAGTTAGGGCCATGGTATTTTAGTCATGATAACAAAATCAATCACCTCGATATTAGGCTAGAGCTAGCGCTTGCTGATTTTAATATGGGTTATTTTGTTTCTTGTCGAGACAACCTTCAGTCGATCTATAATGACACGTATTATCAGAGTTTCCCATCAAATAATCCTAAAGCACTAACAATGAACGTAGAGACCGTATCTGGAAGAGCAGAGCTAGCACAAATATTACAGTCACTGCAGCAGACCCTAAAAAATATCTAGTCATTCCAAATAGTAATATATCTGACCGATTATCTGTAAAGGATGATACTTTTTGGATGTCAGAGGCATTCAAACTAGCTGAAAAAGCTTTTTTTTTAGATGAGGTTCCGGTAGGCGCTATTGTAGTGTGTTTTGACAGGATTATAGGCAGAGGTTACAATCAGTGTGAGTCACTAAACGATCCGACAGCACACGCCGAAATTTTAGCAATTACAGCTGCTGCAAGTACTCTAGATAACTGGAGACTGAACGAGTGTACTATTTATGTAACTAAGGAGCCCTGTACAATGTGTGCAGGTGCAATTATAAATTCTCGGATGAATCGACTTGTTTTTGGTGCATATGATGAGAAAAAAGGCGCGTGCGGATCATTATACCAGATTTGTGGGGACAAGAGACTAGAATCAGATACTATAGTTCAAGGAGGAGAGATGGAGAGTCATTGCGTATCTATATTAAAAGAATTTTTTTCATTAAGGAGAGATAGTTAATATCAGCTCTTCATATTTAGTCTAATCAACAAATAATCAAATGAATCTTATTCATACAAGGATGAAAATGAAAAACATAATAATTCTACTATATTTATTTATTGCCTTTAACTGTGATAAACCAGACCCTCTAGATGTTGAAATATACAAGCTTGATAATGGACTGACAGTCATGCTAAACGAAGACCATAATGAGACAAGCGTTTTCGGAGCCGTTGTTGTTGATGGAGGAGGTAAGCGTGACCCAAGTGATGCAACTGGAATAGCACACTATCTAGAACATGTTTTATTTAAAGGTACTTCGAAGATGGGTACCATTGATTATAATACAGAAAAAATATATCTAGATAGTATAGAGGTTTTATATGATAAACTGGCTTCTACAAAGGATGACAGAAGAAGGCTAAATATACAAAAAGATATTAACAGGGTAAGTGTTAAGGCTGCTGAGTATGCGATACCCAATGAGTTTGACAGGTTGATCGAGGGAATGGGTGGAACCGGACTTAACGCAGGAACTGGTTCAGATTTTATTTATTATTTTAATGCTTTCCCAAGCACGCAGATCGAAAAATGGATGGAAATCTATAGCCACAGATTTTTGGATCCTGTTTTTAGAATGTTTCAGGCAGAGCTTGAAATTGTTTATGAAGAAAAAAACCGTGCAATGGATAATCCATTTCGTGTTTTCTATGAAACGTTCAGGAAATATTTTTTTAAGAAACATCCGTATGGTCAACAGACAGTCCTTGGTTCAGTAGATCATTTAAAAAATCCTTCGCTCTCTAAAATGAAAGAATATTATGATAAATACTATGTAGCAAATAATATGTATTTGATTATTGCTGGAGATTTCAATAAAAGAGAAGTAAAAAGATTGATTAAAGAAAAATTCCAGAAAATAAAAAAAGGTGGAACGATAGA
>Ga0066850_10000747_pt1 | contig 17286 bp, 13 predicted proteins | sample ETNtaG_4_FD_67282 | JGI IMG/M metagenome (GOLD analysis project Ga0066850, IMG submission 67282) | Marine microbial and viral communities from oxygen minimum zone, Eastern Pacific Ocean - ETNP201406SV67 | ecosystem: Environmental > Aquatic > Marine > Oceanic | place: Pacific Ocean: Eastern... | reverse complement strand
GTCGGAGCCGGAGCCGCCTCTTCGGCAGCGTCGGAGCCACAGGCCCCCGCTATCAGCGTGAAGGCCACGCCCAGTGCAAGCAATACACGTCTGTTGCGACGCATAGTCAATCCCCTCCAGATAGTTGTCACTATGGCATGACGACGGTCACATCGCCACGAGGCCGCAATCCTGCTCGTTCTCGTCGCACTAGGCAAATTTAGTGTCAAGTGCCTGTTCAGGATGCCTACGTGACCAGTGGGATGACCGGGTCCGACCCGATGGTCAACCGAACCCCGGAGCCCACGGGAACGGCCTCTGGCGCGGGAATCAGGATCTCCATGTCCCCGACGGCAATGCGCAGGTGAAACCGGCCGCCACGAAATGAGGACCCGACAACCGTGGCCTCGATACCATCCAGACCATGCGAGAGCACCAGTTTGCCGGGTCGCAGCAGCACCGTCCCGGGCCCGTCACCCAGCCGGCCAAGGGCACAGCCACCTGACCGGTCCAACTCAATCAGGTTCTCATGACCGAGACACTGGGCCACATAGGTGCTCACCGGGTCGCTCCAGACCTCGGCAACCGTCCCGATCCGTTGGATCCGGCCCTCGCCCATGACGGCGATACGGTCGGCCAGGGCGAAAGCCTCGTCGTGGTCGTGGGTTACGTAGATCGATGCCTGACCGAGGCCCCGTAGCAGCACGCCCAGATCAGCCACAAGCCTGTCGCGCAGCGCCCTGTCCAACGACCCGAGAGGTTCGTCCAACATCAGCAACCTGGGTCCGGGAGCCAGCGAGCGTGCCAGGGCCACCCGTTGAGCCTCGCCCCCCGACAGGGTGTCGACACGCCGCTCACCGAATCCGTCCAGTCCCACCAGATCCAGAACCTCGGCCACACGGGCCTCACGTCCCTCGACCGGCAGACCGGCCACCCGAAGGCCGAAGGCAACGTTCGATGCAACATCCATGTGGGGGAACAGGGCGTGATCCTGAAACACCAGGCCAAAATCGCGCTCGTGTGGTGGTGCTGATGTGAGGTCCTCCTCGGACCACGCCACGTGCCCTCCGGATGCCCGTTCAAGACCTACGATCGTCCGCAGGAGAGTGCTCTTGCCGCATCCGCTGGGCCCCAGCAGCACCAGGACCTCGCCCTCGGCCACCTCCAGGTCGAGGCCGTCCAACACGAACACCTCACCTAGGACGACCCTGAGTCCCTCCACCCTCAACATCTCACAGGTCAGCCCCCGCCGACCCACGCCTCGTCTCGATGGCCAGAACCGAGAACCCCGTGATCACCATCAACACCACGGCCAGAGCCATCGCCTGGCCCCGCAACTGCTGGCCCGGAGTACCCAACAGACGGAAGAGGGCGAGCGGCGCCGTCAATCGGTCCGGCTGGCGAGGCAGGAAGGAGGTGGCACCAAACTCGCCCAGCGATACGGCGAACGCGAAGCCGGCACCCACCACGAGAGCCCTCGCTGAAATCGGGAAGTCGATCCGCCGACGGATCACGCCCGGTGAGGCCCCCAGCACGGCTGCGGCCTCCCGCAGCCGCCGGTCGATGCTCCGAAGCGTCGGCACCAGTGTCCGCATCACGAAAGGCACACCAATCAGGGCGTGTGCCACTGGTACCAGCCATCGGGATGAGCGCAGGTCAAGAGGCGGCTGGTCCAGGGCGATGAGCATCCCGAACCCGATCGTTACCGCCGAGGCCCCCAGGGGCAGCATCAGGCCCAGGTCGAATACGCGCGAAAGGGCGCGCTGTCCATGCACCACCACGAGCGATGCGAGGCCGCCCACGGTGACAGCCATGGCGGTAGCCGCTAGTGCGAAGACGAAGGAGTTCACGAGGGCCTCCAGCGCCGTAAGTGGGAGCAGGTCGACCCTCACGGCCAGAGCCCTGTAGTTGTCGAGCGAGTAGCCGCCGCCGGAGAGAAATGAACGCTCGACCAGCACGGCAACCGGAAGCCCCATCACCAGGCCCAGGAGACCCAGGTTGGCAGCGAGTTCCCACCGTCCGGCAACGGGCGCCCGGGCCACAACGGTCCTGAGACCTACTGCCCGACGACGCTGCAACCCGTTCCCGACTCCGACCACGGCCAGCACCGCCACCAACTGGACGAGTGCCAATGCCGTCGCAGCGCCGAAGTCGCCGCGCCAGACGGAGTGGCGCCAGATCTCGGTCTCGATCGTGGCAATGCCCGGCCCCCCGAGTAGGAGCACCACCCCAAACGAGGTGAGACAGAAGAGGAACACGATCGAAGCGGCAGCTGCGACGGCAGGCCGGAGCCGGGGCAGGGTCACCATGACAAAGGTCTGGGCGGGTGAGGCGCCCAGCACCCGTGCCTGCTCCTCGGGACCGGGATCCAGCCCCTCCCAGTACGACCCGACGGTGCGGAGCACCACTGCCAGATTGAAGAATACATGGGCGATGAGAACCGCCCAGACGGTGTGGGTGAGGCGGAATGAACCGTCGGACATCCCCAACCTGTCGAAGACGGCGAGGAACGCCCCGCCAACCACGACCGTAGGCAGAACGAACGGCACGGTCGCGAGGGCCCGCACGAGGCGCCGGCCAGCGAACCGGCGTCTCGCAACCAGGTGGGCTCCCGGGAGGGCCACGACAACGGTCAGGACCGTCGAGACGGCCGCCTGCCAGAGCGTGAACCACGCGACCCCTCTGAAGGTGGCGCTGCCAGGCAGGCCGACCAGATGCTCGAGGCCTCCGCCTGTGAGGCCGAACCCAAGTATCGAGACCACCGGGTAGATGAAGAAAAGCCCCAGGAAGGCGACCGGGATGCCCACGCAGAGGAAACGCGCCAGACGACCCGTCATCGCAGAACCAGGTCGGTCCACCGCTCGGTCCAGTCGTTCCGGTTGGCCTCGATCATGGCCGGATCCAGGACATGGGGGTTGTCGGGCAGCTTCACGAAATCCACGAACTCGTCAGGCAGGGTCGCCGCCTCGAGCGCCGGGAAGACGAACATGTTGAGCGGGATGTCCTCCTGGAAGGTCGGCGAGAGCAGGAAGTCGACCAGTGCCTCGGAGGCTGCACGGTTCTCAGTTCCGGCCAGGATCCCAGCAAACTCGACCTGCCTGAAGCAGGTGTCGGTGAGCACCGCTGTCGGGGGTGAGTCAACCGGCGGGTCGGCGTAGATCACCTCGGCGGGAGGGCTGGAGGCGTAGGACACCACGATCGGTCGGTCCCCTCCGCCTGCGATGAACTCCCCGTAGTAGGCGTCCTCCCAGCCGGTGGTCACGGAGACGTCGTTGTGTCGAAGCGCTGACCAGTACTCTTCCCAGCCGTCGCCGTATTCGGCGATGGTCGCCAGCAGGAAGGCCATTCCCGGTGACGAGGTCTCGGGGTTCTGCACAGCGAGCATCCCCGAGTAGGCGGGATCAACAAGGTCAGCAAGGCCGGAGGGTTGCGGCAGGTCGTCATCGAAGGCATCAATCCAGTAGTTGACGCACACGTCGCCGAAGTCGATCGGCGTGACCCTGTGCCCGGGATCCAAGATGAGCGAGGCCGGAACACCCGTCAGGGCAGGTGACTCGTAGGGAGTGAACAGGTCGGCGCCGAGAGCCCGCTGGAGGAAGGTGTTGTCGACTCCGTAGAGCACGTCACCCAGCGGATCACCGGAGGTCAGGATCGCCGACGCGACGAGCTGCCCCGTGTCACCCAGCCTCTGGACCTCGACTTCGACGCCGCTCTCGGCGGTGAACTCCCTGAGCGTTCCCTCAGACACCCAGAAGGAGTCGTGGGTCACGAGCGTGACCGTCTGGCCGCTGATCGCCTGCACGCCGGTGGTGGCGCTGATCGGCACTGTGGAGGAACCGTTACCGGCTCCGCATGCGCCGACGAGTACGGCCGCCAACACGAAGAGCACCGCAGGGGTTGTGGTCTGGTGCAGGAATCTCACCGGGTCTCCCTTCGCTGGCATTACCCAGAGCAGGTTCGGTACGGGTCGACAGCACCCCCGCCAGAGGCGGTCGCTGCCCTCTCAGCCCGGCACGAAGGCCCGAGCTCCCCGGCTGGTTGTCGCTGCGGAGACTACCCGCTGCTGCAACCGAGGTGCACGGGAATGATCTGCCTGATGTCTCTCGACGACGCACCCAGGCAGATCTCGTAGTCGCCGGGGTCCGCGTACCAGCCCGGTTCCGGACGGTGGCCTGGACCAGCCCTACCTCCGCCTGTCGCCACGGGCAGGCGCGTCGAACGGTCGGCCCATGTGGGATCGCCGGGGTCGTAGTAGGCAAACGCCCGGTGGCCCAGGCAGATCTCGGCCACCGATTTCTCTCCCGGCTGTAACTCCACCTTGGCGAAGCCACGCAGTTCGCGTGGTGGCCGGGCGAGGGCCGGGTCGGTCTCGGACACGTAGCACTGGACGACCTCAGTGGTTGTTCGGTCCCCACTGTTGGTCAACTCGACAGAGACCACGATCTCGGCACCACCGGCCAGTTCGGCAACGGTCGGCTCACACGACACGACGGCCTCGGCCCAACCGACGGTTCCGTAACCCAGACCGTAGCCGAACGGGAAGCACGGTTCGATATCCCTTGCGTCGTACCAGCGGTAGCCGACGAACACGCCCTCGCCGTACCTGACCTCGCCGTTCTCGCCGGGGTAGTTGGTGAATGCCGGGGTGTCCTCGAGCCTGCGGGGCACGGTGGTCGGTAGGCGGCCACCGGGTTCGGCATCGCCGAACAAGACGTCGACAAGGGCATCGGCCATCTCCTGACCACCGAACCAGGCCTGGATGACGGCCGACGCCTCGTCGGCCCAGTCCATAGTGACGACCGATCCTGCGTTGACGACCACGACAGTCCGGGGGTTGGCCGCCACGACACGACGGATCAGTTCGGGCTGGTCGCCGGGAAGGTCCATGGATCCACGGTCCCTCCCCTCTGTCTCCCAGTCGTCGTTCGTGCCGACGACGAGGAGAGCCACATCGCTGGCAGCGGCCAGGGCTTCGGCCCTTTCGATGAGGTCACCACCGTCGGGGGGGCGAAGGCCCACCTGGGCACCCCTGAACATGAAGGCGCCCTCAGACGAGTACTCCACCACGACTGGAACCGGCACCCCGGCTTCCAGGTGGACCTCGGCTGTAATTTCCTCGCTGCCAAGGCCGAAGAACGCCTCTCCCTGACCGGGAGGATCGGTCATGCCATCGAGCACCTGCCTACCGTCGAGCAGAACTCTGGCCCGCCCGACCTGGGCCATTGCCAGGGTGTGCACTCCGGTGAACTCGGGTACGAGCGTGGCCGTGGCACGTGCCGTGAACAGGCCCGAATCAGACATTCCGGGGACGTCACCGACCCTCAGGATCCTGCCGTCAGAGCGGCGCTCCACCAGCAACGGGTCGCCTCTCCAGCCGGGTCCGTCGAAGTACTCAACGCTGAATCCACCATCCAGGAGCCTCGATGGGATCGGCCGAACGGTCCGCTCGGTGAGGGTTCCAGGTTCGTAGGCGACGTCGACGTCGTCGAGGCGGGCTTCGAGGGCATCAAGGGGTGATGTGTCGTGCTGGGGAACCAGTGCCGACGACCCCCCACCCATGATCATCGCCGAAGCAGCGTTGGGTCCGATCACAGCGAGGCTGCCCAGCGCACTGGTATCCAGCGGCAGGAGACCGTCGTTACAGAGCAGCACCATCGCCTCGGTGGCTGCCCTCCTGGCCAGATCCCTGTGTGCGGGAACATCCAACTCGGCCTCGACCCGGTCAAGTGGATCATCGAGGGCGCCGGTTCGCTCCATCAGGGTCAGGAGGCGCAGAACAGAGTCGTCGAGCACCGCCTCGTCCACGTCGCCATCCTCTACTGCCGACGCGAGATCGGGGCCATAGAACCTTCCCCGACCCGGCATCTCCAGGTGTAGGCCGGCATTTGCCGAAGCCACCGTTGACCTGGTGCCGAACCAGTCGCTCACCACGACCCCGTCAAAGCCCCACTCATCTGCGAGGACGTCTGTGAGCATTTCGGCGTTCTCACATGCGTAGGAGCCGTTCACCCTGTTGTAGGCGGCCATGAGACCCCAGGCGCCGGCCTCTGTCACCGCCATCTCGAAGGGCCTCAGGTAGACCTCGCGCAGCGCCCGTTCGGGCACCACGGAATCGATGGTGTTTCGCTCGAACTCGGAATCGTTGGCCACGAAGTGCTTGATCGTCGTACCGACCCCACCCGCCTGAACGCCTGTGATGAAACCGACGGCGATGCTCCCGGTCAGGTGGGGATCCTCCGAGTAGCACTCGAAGTTCCGGCCGCCGAGAGGAGACCGGTGGATGTTCACCGTCGGGGCCAACAGCACGTGAAAACCCCTGGCACGGGTCTCCTCTGCAAGCGCCCGACCGAGGGCCTCAACCAGCGCCGGATTCCATGTGGCACCGAGGGCCGACCCACAGGGCAGGCACAGCGCAGGGGTGCCGGTTCCGAGAAGCCCGGTTCCCCGGGCTCCGTTGGGTCCGTCGGTGACCTTGAGGGCCGGTATGCCCAGCCTGTCGACCGGGTTGACGCTCCACATGTCGCGCCCGGTCATGAGAGCGGCCTTCTCGGCCGTGGTCATCTTCGAGAGAAGTTGTTCGATCCGCGCTGCGGCCCGGTCTGCCATGGCCGGCGCTCAGCGTTCCGGTGGCTCGGGAACCTTCACACCCGGTGGGACCCGGGAGTAGTGGTCGTGTTCGGCTGTGAACCGTCCCCTTCCACCGGTGATCGACCTCAGGTCGATGGCGTAGCGAAGGATCTCCGACGCAGGTACGGCTGCACTGATCACCTGTTCACCCCAGTCACTGGGAATCGACCCCTGCACGGTCGCCCTCCTCGAGGACAGGTCGCCCATCACGTCGCCCAGGCACTCGGCTGGGACGGTGACCTCAATGGATGAGATGGGTTCCAGGACAACCGGCGCCGCCAGTGCCAGTGCTTCCTGGAATGCCAGGCGACCGGCCATCTTGAAGCTCAACTCAGAGGAGTCGACAGCGTGGTGCCTACCGTCAAAAACCGTTGCCCGTACGTCGACGACCGGGTAGCCGGCCGTGCCTCCGTGGGCCATCGCCTCGCGTATCCCGGCCTCAACGGCGGGTATGTGCTGCCTGGGGATCACCCCGCCCTTCACCTCGTCGACAAACTCGAAGCCCGAACCCGGGAGGGTCGGTTCCAGGCGAATCGAGGCCACACCGAACTGACCGTGGCCACCGCTCTGCTTCTTGTACTTGCCCTCGGCCGAGGAGGAACTGGTGATTGTCTCCCTGAACGGCACCCGTACGTCATCGGTGTCGACCTTGACGCCGAACTTGCGGTCCAGCCGGGAGATGACGGTTCGCAGGTGCAGCTCACCAAGGCCTGACATCAGGGTCTGGTGGGTCTCGTCATCGCGGTGCACGGTGAGCACCGGGTCCTCCTCGACGATCCGATGTAGGGCGTTGGCCAGCTTGTCCTCGTCATTGCGGGTGCTTGCGGCCACGGCAACCGAGAGCACCGGAGTTGGAAAGCCGATCGGGGGGGCTGCTGCCCGCCCCGCGCCTGAGAGCGTGTCGCCGGTGAGGGTCCCTGAAAGCTTGGCGACCGCACCGATGTCACCGGCAGGTAGATGGTCCACGTCGACCGATTCGCCACCCTGAAGTGACATGACCGACCGGAACCTCTCGTCATCACCGGTTCGACCGTTGATGAGATGCAGATCACGGCGCACGGTCCCGGTCAGGACCCTGAAGTACGACACGTGGCCGAGGTACGGGTCGACTGCGGTCTTGAATACCTGCAGGAGAACGTCGGCGGCAGGATCCGGTTCGAGGGTCGACTCCAGCCCGGCAACGGTGACCTCGACCGGGGGCCGGTCGAGCGGCGAGGGCCCGACCTCGACTATGTAGTTGCACAGGCGGTCGACTGCAATCGGGATGGTGGCGGAACCGCACACCACCGGGAACACGGTTCCTGCGGCCACGCCGCGCCCCATGACCTGTTCGAGTTCGTCGAAGCCGGGAACCTCACCGTCGAGGTAACGCTCCAGCATGGCATCGTCGGCAACGACGATGTTCTCGACGAGTTCGGCGTGGATAGCCGCCTCGCGTTCCTCCATTTCTTCGGGGATCTCACCCAACTCGGCGTGGCCGCTGTCGTAGATCCATGCCTTGTCCGTCAGCAGGTCTGCGATTCCGTGGAACTCCTCGGCCTGACCTATCGGGATCTCCAGCGGTGCAACTCCGGCACCGAAGGCGTTCTGCAGTTCTGCGAGCACCTTCTCGAAACTTGTGTGTTCCCTGTCCAGCTTGTTAACGAAGATCAACCTGGGGAGGGAGCGGGCGGCAGCCTCTCGCCACAGGTCGACGGTTACGTGATCCAGGCCACTGGATGCGTCGACCACGAACACCGCCAGATCGGCTGCGGCAAGGGCGCCGACCGCCTCACCGGCAAAGTCGAAGGCACCGGGGGTGTCGAGCAGGTTCACCTTGTGGTCGTGCCACTCGAAGACCGCCAGCGCAGCACTTATCGAGTGGCCCGATTCCTTCTCCTCGGGGTCGTGGTCACAGACCGTGGAGCCGTCCTCGACCCGGCCAACTCTGGTCAGGGCGCCTGCCCGAAAGAGCATCGCCTCTGCGAGCGAGGTCTTACCAGACCCCGGCGGGCCCACCAGGGCCACGTTTCGGATGCGGTCCGGCGAGAACGCCTTCACGGCAAACCCCCTTCGCCGGCGTAGAGGGCTTGAACCCGGCCGCCAGCTTCGTCCGACTTGGGCGCCCGACCGTACTGCGCATACAGCCCGTGCGCCATATGCGGGATGACTCCTCCCTCACGGTCGGCAGGGAGTGCCGGAGCGCTCGAAAACCCTCAGGTCCGCGAGGCCCACCAGGCGTCAAGGCGGGACTCGAGCTCGGCACGTTCCAGATGGCCTTCGCTCCGCTTGGCCTCGAGAAGGAAGGCGAGGGCCTCCCCGACCACCCGGCCGGGGGTGATCCCGAGGTGGGCCATTACGGCCGCACCATCCATCTCGGGCCGCTCGGCAGCCAGCCGGTCAGCCTCGGCCAGCACCGAGATACGTAACTCCAGGTCGTCCATCGCCGACTGCACTGCGGCTGCCTTCACCTGGCTGCGCGTCGTGCAGTCACAGCGGATCATCTCGTTGAGGGTTCCGAGCAGCGGTCCGGCATCCCTTGCGTAGCGCCGCACCGCCGAGTCGGACCAGCCGTCGGAGTAGCCCTTGAACCTGCCCGACAGCCGGACCAGTTCGCTCACGTCGTCGACCACCTGTTCCGGGTAGCCGAGGGCCTCCAGTCGCTTTCGAGCCATCCGTGACCCGACCACCTCGTGGTGCCTGAAGGTGACCCCACCGTGCTCAAAGGACCTGGTTTGAGGCTTGGCAATGTCATGGAACAGTGCGCCGAGGCGGATCGTGATCTCAGGTCGGGTCTTGTTGACCACGGCGATTGTGTGGGCAAGGACGTCCTTGTGGCGGTGGATGGGGTCCTGTTCCATGGCCAGCAGCGGCAACTCCGGAACCAGGATCTCCATCTCTCCTGAACCGACCGATGCCCACAGGCCGGGGGCACAGTCGGGTTCGACGAGGATGGCGCTTAGGCGGTCGGCGCCCCCTGATCCGTCTGCCATGACGGCAAGTGTAGGGACCGGTTCGGCACCCCGACTGGCAGCGTGGCCGACCGACCGGGCAGACTCATGGCTACGACGAGGACCCGGACCATGGGTCAAAGTGGAGGGACCGCCATGAAGGTCGGTATCGCATTTGCAAATGCAGGGCCGTTCGGTAGTGCCGAGGGAGCAGTTGCCCTTGGCACCAACGCGGAGGCGGCCGGGTTTGAGTCGGTCTGGACAGTGGAGCACGTCGTCTACCCGCATGACTACAAGTCGGCCTACCCGTACGACCCGAGCGGCAAGATGGCGATGGGGCCTGACACCCCGCTGGTCGATCCCCTTATCTGGCTGACCTGGCTGGGGGCCAATACCTCGACTATTCACCTTGGCACCGGCATCCTGATCCTGCCGGAACACGAACCCCTTGCCCTCGCCAAGCGGGTTGGAACCCTTGACGACCTGACCGGCGGAAGGGTGGAGCTGGGCATCGGCGTGGGGTGGCTCCGCGAGGAATTCGATGCCATGGGGGTGCCGTGGGAACGTCGTGCCGCCCGGACCGATGAATACGTGGCGGTGCTGCGCACCCTCTGGTCGGGGAACGGCGTCTCGTTCGACGGTGACTTCGTCTCGTTCGACGAGGTGTCCTCGAACCCGAAGCCAGCCAACGGAACGGTCCCCGTGGTAGTCGGTGGTCACAGCCATGCGGCGGCCCGGCGCGCCGGCCGCCTCGGTGACGGCTTCTTCCCTGCCGGTGGAGGCGACCTGGGTGAACTGCTGGCGACGATGCGTCAGTCGGCCGAGGAACACGGGCGCGATCCCGACTCGATCGAGGTGACAGGTAGCGGCGAGGGTCTTCTGGGCGACGACCCGCTGGGGGCAGCACAGGAGTTGATGGCAATGGGAGTCGACCGGGTGGTGGTTCCGGCATTCCTGTTCTGGGCCGACCCTGCGGGTTCGTTGGCCGAGTTCGGGGAGAGGATCGTGACTCCCCTGTCGGGTATCTGAGCTACGAACAGGGCACCGGTTTCCGGCATGCGTGCCGTCGGGTCCCGCCTTCGGGCAGGCTGGTGGTATCCGACACCTGAGACGACTCCTGTGACTGGCCGATGACAGGCTGGATGAGCGACCCCCGTGACAGGCGCGGGAGCAGCGGGAGCTTCGGCCCTGCATTCGGTGGCGGGCGTCGGCCCAGCTCACCTCCCAGGGGCGGGTTCGCCGAAGTACTGCTCGAGCGGCGCGGCCTCATCGCGGGCCTCATGGTGATCGCCTTCTTCGTGGTGGTGGCGATCGGCTCCTCCGGACAGGAGGTGACCGAGGATGAACAGCTGGACCTGACCGGTGTTGTGCAGGCCGCCATGATCCAGGCGGGCCTTCCGTCTGTTGAGGTTCAGGTCGAGGACTGGACCGTGATCCTCTACGGACGCGTGGCATCACCCGAGTTGAAGGAGGCCGCCACGCGTGTCGCTCAGGCGCAGGCCGAGGTGATCGGCGTGGACAACAGGCTGATGGTTCCCGAGCCGGAGGTCGAAGAGGATGACGAACCCGAGGTGCCGGACCTTCCGGCTGCCCAGGCTGACCTGTTGCTTCAGGCCAGGCTGAGCGCTGCAGCGGCACATTCCCCGATCCGGTTCTCGAGTGGTGGCGACCGCATTACCGAGGAGTCGGTACCCACCCTCGACCTGATTGCCGGCTTCCTGGCGATGAACCCGACGGTTTCGGTCCAGATCATCGGGCATACCGACAGCGACGGTGAGGCCGAGACCAACCTTGAGTTGTCGACCATCAGGGCCGAGGCGGTGCGGACGCAGCTGGTGGCCCGCGGGGCTGAACCGGAACGGCTGACCACCCTCGGACTTGGTGAGGCCGATCCGATCTCGGACAACCTCACCAAGGAGGGCAAGGGTCGGAACCGCCGAATCGAGTTCCTGGTGATCCCGGAGGGGCAGACCGGGCTGACCCGCCCGTCGATAAGCCTCGCTGAGGAAATCGGCGGCGAGCCCGTCGAGGATGACCATGTCGAGGCAGACCCGGTCGACGACACACCGATTCCGACGACGATCCCGACTGGCTGAGCGTTGATCAAGTACATCGGGTCCAAGAGGCGTCTGGTCCCGCTGCTGTCCGACCTGTTCGTCCGTAGCGGGTCATCATCGGCGCTCGACATGTTCTCGGGAACCACCCGGGTGGCACAGGCGTTCAAGGCACGCGGCGCCCACGTCACCGCCGTCGACATCACCAGGTACGGCGAGGTGTTGGCCGGCTGCTACGTGGCCACGGACTCGGACCGGGTCGACATGGACCACCTGGCTGTCGAGGTGGACCGGTTGAACGGCTTGGCCGGTCACGCGGGGTATTTCACCGAGACCTTCTGCCGGGACGCCAGGTACGTGCAGCCGTTCAACGGCGAACGCGTTGACGCCATCCGCGACCACCTCGAGGGTCGCCGTGACGATCCGCTGTTCCCTGTGCTGTTGAGCAGCCTCGTCGAGGCCGCCGACCGGGTGGACTCGACGACTGGTGTGCAGATGGCCTACCTCAAGAACTGGGCACCGCGTAGCCACAACCGGCTTGAGCTTCGGGTTCCGGACCTGCTGCAGGGGCCGGGGACGGCGGTCCGTGGCAATGCAGTCGACCTGGCGGCCGGGCTCGGGCCCTTCGACCTGGCCTACCTGGACCCTCCCTACAACCAGCACCGCTACATCGCCAACTACCACGTCTGGGAGACCCTCGTGGCATGGGACGCCCCGGAGCACTACGGGATCGCCAACAAGCGGGTGGAGTGCCGAGAGCCCCACGCGTCAAGCCCCTTCAACCGGAAGCCACTCATGCCGGATGCCCTCCGGAGCGTGATCGCCGACGTGAACGCACGCATCGTGGTGCTCTCATACAACAACGAGTCCTGGCTGGGGTTGGACGAGTTGGTCGACGCATGTTCCGGCCGCGGCCATGTGGCAGCCCTGGCCTTCGAGTCCGGCCGCTACGTGGGCGCCACCATCGGCATCCACAACTCTGAGGGCCGCAGGGTCGGTACCCCGGGGCACCAGAGGAACCTGGAGTACGTGCTTGTGGCCGGCCCCGAGAAGATTGTCGAGCACATGGTCGGGCCCTACGGCGAGGCCCGGGTGGAGCAGGCTGCGTGAAGTTCACGGCTCCTGCCCTGTTCTGCCTTCTGCTCATCGCCTGCGCCAGCGAGTCCGGGCCTGTCGACATATCTCTCAGCGGCAGTTCTGCTGCACCTCCGGCCGCCACCCTTCCCGTGGACCCTGCTGTCAAGATCGGGAAACTCGACAACGGCCTCACCTACTACGTGCGCTCCAACGATGCGCCCGGCGGAAGCCTCGAACTTCGCCTTGTTGTTGCAGCGGGCTCGCTTGAACAGGAGGTGACGGGTTCGGGTGTCGCCCACTTCCTCGAACACATGCTGTTCAACGGCACCGCCGAATACCCCGGCAACGAGTTGGACGATGCCCTCCAGTCCCTGGGAATGCAGGTGGGTGCCGACGTGAACGCCTACACCAGCTGTGAGGCCACGGTGTACGGGCTGACGGTTCCACTCGACAGCCCCGAACACGTCGAGGTGGCGTTTGACGTGCTGGACCAGTGGGCTACCGCAGCCAACCTGGACCCGGATGCCGTTGTCGATGAACGGGGTGTGGTTCTGGAGGAGTACCGGACCACCGAAACCGCCGAGGGGATCATTACGGCACGCTTCGACAAGGCCTACACCGACGGTTCGATGTACGAGGGCTGTGATCCGATCGGTACCAGCCAGATGATCCTGACCACAGAACCGGCCGACCTGAGACGCTTCTACGACCGCTGGTACCGACCCGACCTCATGGCTGTGATCGCAGTCGGGGACCTTCCTGTGGATCGCATGGAAAGTGAGATCACCGACCGTTTCAGCGACAACATGGCCCGGTCGAACAGCCCCGAACCCCGAACTCGACAGGCTGGGCTGATAACCGGGGTGGTAGCCGAGGTTGTGGTGCACCCCGACGCACCCAGTCCCTTCGTGTCGATCGACTACAGCCTTCCCGGCCGGAAGGCCGGCACACCTGACGGTGAGCGGACGTCGCTGATGGACAGCCTGGTGTCGTCCCTCGTGCAGTCGCACCTGGACGAACAAATTGCGGCCGGGACCCTCCCCGTGGTGAGGCCCTTTGCCGTGAATTTCGCCTACACGGACGAGTTGAGGTTCATGGGCTTCAACTACGCGGCAGAGGACGAAGCCGCATCGGTTGCAGCCATGCTGGTGGAACTACGGGGACTTGCCGACCGTGGTTTCGCACCTGAGTCTGTTGAGAGAAACCGGGCGGCCTTCGCCAACGCCCTGGACCAGGCGCTCACGGCCGAGGCGACTCGTCAGGACCACTCGTTCGCCGCTGCCTATGTCGAACATTTCCTGTTCGGGGCCGACATAGGCGAGGTGACGGCCCGGCACGCCCGCCGGACCGAGGTACTGGCATCGATCACGGCCGATGAACTCTCTGGCTACTTCGCCACGTCATTCGAACAGGCAGCACCGCTGGTACTCGTGGTCGGTCACGACCCCTCCGACCTTCCGTCCACGGCCGAACTGGAAGCAGCCGTACAAGAGGGCCTTACCTCGGTAGCGGCGCCCTCCCGGTCGGGTTCCACCGGAATGCTCGAATCGCTCATGACAGCACCGGCCGCCGTTGATCCGATCTCGGTGAGCCAGCTTCCGGGGAACGCTGCAGTGGAGCTCGGGTACGCGAACGGGGCGAAGGTCATCTTCATGAGGTCTGACATCGCCGAGGGACAGGTGGACCTCTGGGCTGAGTCCCAGGGCGGCTGGACCCTGCTGGGCCCGGGCAACTCGGCCCTGGTCGACAAGTCGACCGGTGCGGTCGACCGTAGTGGGGTTGCGGACCTGACTGCCCTGGAGGTGGAGGCATTCCATCTGTCGGAGGGAATCTGGTTGGCCTCAATTATCGATGAAACCACCGAGGGGTTCATGGGGTCGGCCCGCAGCACCGACCTGGAGTCGCTGTTTGCGCTGATGCACCTCCGGGTCACCGAGCCACGTGTGGACGGGCCGGCATTTGCAGAGGCAATGGAGGCCATCGCCAGCGAACAACGCTCGGTCGAGGCAGACCCCTACATGGCATCATCGGCCCAGTTGGCTGACGCCCGCTACGGAGGCGACGCCTACTTCAGGCCCTTCCCCGATTCCTCCCAGATCGCCGGATTCTCCCCTGAGGGTGCGCTGGCACTGTTCGAGAGTCGCCTGGGCAAAGTCGACGACCTCGTCGTCGCAGTCGTCGGCGACACCGACGCGGAGACCGTGCGCCATCTGGCGGACCGCTATGTGGGCAGTCTCCCGACAGGGACTTCAGACACATGGGCCGCACTGGCTCCGAGACCACCTGTAGGCGTCATCACGAGAACCGTTCCCGCCGGGGCAAACGAGGCGTCGGCAGGGTTCGAACTCCTGGTGGTGACGGAGTTGCAGCCGACCGAGGAGATTCTGGCCGCTTCAAGGGTGCTCGAGAGGATCCTGCAGTCACGCCTCTTCACGACGCTGCGTGAGGAGATGGGCCTGTCCTATGGAGGCGGACAGGTGTTCATCGACCTGGCTGAGCATCCGCTTCCCCTGGCCGAGGTGTTCGTGAGCGTCGACGGCAACCCCGGGGGAATCGGTGAGCTTCATGCCCGGACCCTGGCTGAGATGACCGACCTGGCTGCGTCCGGTCCCGACAGGGAGGAGTTCGAGCGGGCCATGACCACGGTGCTGACAGATCTCGACTTCGTGACGAACGGCGACATCCTCGAACGTCTGGTGGCATGGGGCCGCAGCGACGGAGAGGACTCGGCCACCCTTTTCGACAGGTACGAAGAGGTTTACCGGCTCGAGCTCCAGACGGTCGCCGAAGCGGCAGCTCTCCTCCTTCCCGAGGATCACCGGATCGAGGTGTTCCGAATGCCCGGGGGCACGATGCCCTGATGGGTACGGATTACGGTGGCGACCGGGTCAGCCGGTTTCCCCAGGGCGCGGCGTTGAGCCTTGACGACCTCGACGGGTCGGATGCACACCGACTGCTGGCCTCCCTGAGGGCCAGTGAACCGGTGTCATGGTTGCCTGCCCTCGGTGGGTGGCTGGTGACCAGCCGCGAGGCAGCCCTCGATGTGATGCGCGACGCTGGGACCTTCACAGTCGACGACCCCCGCTTCTCGACAGCACAGGTTGTGGAGCCCAGCATGCTCTCCCTGGGCGGTGCCGAACATGACCGCCACCGTGCCCCCTTCGCAGAGCCGTTCCGACGAAGCGCCGTCCGAATGGGTCGAGGTGACCGCCTGACTCTGGCGGCCAACCGGCACCGGTTTGGTTGACGGAGCGGAAACTAAGAGTTCAGCAAACAAGTTCATTAACATCTCCGGGCAGAATGGATCGGTGACTGTTCTCTTAGGTGGCCTGTCGGCGGTGTTCTTTGGCATTGGTGACCTACTTGGCGGAATCGGTGTGCGGAAGTCGGGCCGGTCGGGGGCCGCGGTGGGAATGACGATTGTGGCTACCGGCGTCGGAGCATTGGTGATCGGCGTCTATCTGTTGTTTAGCCCCCCCGAGTCGCTGGCCCGCTCCGACATCGGCTGGTCGGTTTTGGCGGGGCTTTCGATGTCGGCCACCCGCCCCCTGCTCTATCTGGGTATGGCTCGGGGACCGATCGCTATCTTCGCCCCTACCTTTGGGCTGACTGCGATTACCGTCCCCGCAGTGGCCGGCCCACTGGTTGGACAACACCTCGGTACGTGGGAACTCCTCGGACTGGTGGCGGCATTCCCCGCGGTGGTGCTCCTCTCTGGAGAGGGTCGCGTTCCGACCATAGGCGAGGTTTTCCACAGCCCGGTGGTCGGATTGGCTGTCGTGGTTGGGACCTGCATCGGGATTGCCGGGCTCTTCCTGTCGTTCGTCGACGGCTCGGCAGGGGTCTTCCCGGCGTTCATGACACTGGCAGTCGGATTTGTCATTCTCCCGGTCGTCTCCGTGTTGATGCCCGGAGGGGGGGTTCCTGACCGGGTAACCACCCGATTCGGGGCGACCCTCGGTGCCACTAGCGCCATTGCGTTCATGCTCAGTACCCTGGCCTACCAGCGGGGCTCGGCGGCGGTGGTCACCGCGCTGATCTGCCTCTGCCCGGGGGTGTCGATAGTCATCGCCTGGAAGTTCTTCCATGAACGGCTAGCTGCCCTGCAGATGGTCGGTGGGGCCTTCGGGGTGCTCACCGTGATTCTGTTCGCACTCGGCGCCTAGGTCGGGTGTCACCGGGCCGGGCTACACCTACGACGCTGATGCCTTCCACAGGTCATCGCCATACCCATCGTGGGCATTGGATGAGAGCTTCGTCTGGCAGCCACCCACTCCAAAGTCGAATCCCAAGGAAGCAAACCAACCCCGCCTATACCCTTCACAGCGAAACTGGCCGTTACCAGCAGTAACGCGCCACATAATGCGCCTCCCCCGCCCTCGTAGAGGGTGGCGCGAAACCCCCACACCCCTGCAACGAAGGGGTTTCAAGGGTCGCTCCGATGAGGCCGGGAACGCGTTTCGGGTGAATCGGGAACGCGCGAAGGACGACGTAAACCCAGTTAGCAGTGCATCGGGCCCTTGATATGCAGGTTCTGGGTTCGAGCCCCGGGGGCGGACAACATTGTGCAAGACCACTCTGATGGGCGGTGGCTCGGTTGTCCCCACCAATCTGGCATG